>Ga0315289_10003134_pt1 | contig 25113 bp, 36 predicted proteins | sample YL17G11_40_MG_FD_203452 | JGI IMG/M metagenome (GOLD analysis project Ga0315289, IMG submission 203452) | Sediment microbial communities from Yellowstone Lake, YNP, Wyoming, USA - YL17G11_40 | ecosystem: Environmental > Aquatic > Freshwater > Lake > Sediment | place: USA: Wyoming | collected...
ATAACAGGTATGACATCAACTCCAGTTGGTAATTATTTCAATGTCGATGGTGGTTATTTACAGGGGTTTTTTAAGCTAAAGAACTATAATTATGAATTATTACCGCCTAGATACGGTAGTGGAATTACAATTGAAACAATTATTAACATATCTGATAGATCATTTAATAATGGATATTTTTATCTTATGGGTGCAAGAGCAGAAGATAAATATGTTCCAGAATTCTCCGGTGAAACTGCACAATATACTGTAACAACAAATGTTCCAGTTCCTAATAGCACAATGCCATCAGGAATGAGAACTGTTTCTACCCTTGTTTTTAGTGGAATAACAACAAGCGAAAACCACTATCTTAGTAACTATCACGATACAGAAGTTCTTCTTAAAGGATCATCAACACCAAATTTGTTTCAAACAATGCCTGTTGCAACTGATGATAAAGGATTAAATGGTAATGTTATTGGATTCTATATCACAACAGATAAAAGAATTGGATATACTAGAATTAATCCTAGTGGCCTCACTGAATCAGACGTATCCAATAATACAATACTTACAACGGGATGGATTATAATAGACATCGTGTTCAAACCATACGAAATCATTACGGATAGAGCAAAACTTGATTGTGCAAAATCAAGACTCGGAGATTTCACCGTTTATGTAAACGGAAGAAGATTCTGGAAAATACAAAATTTCAATGAATATTATTTCAAGGGGTTTAAAACTGAAAGAGAAAAACAACTTGGCGTACCATATAACATAAGTTGGGGTGGGGGTAGCTTTGGATTGAAAAATTCATACCATTATGATCTCCATACTTATACCTTGTTTGATCAAAATAGTAATCTACAAATCAGTACTGGTTTTAGCTTCACAACAAATCCATTTTGGAATGATCCGTTGTGTCCAGTTCCACCTTTAGATAAAAATATAACAGGAACGACAATTACTGGTGATTCTGGTACTTTCGTATATAGTGACCCTTGTACTACAGGAACTACTGCTAATACAGTATTAAAAATACACAACGTCATTACGGGAAAGACATTGAATCAATACAATATTCAATATAACCCAGTACTGCATTTGTTAAGTAATAGAGATTATGTGTTTACAGTTAATGTAGACCCACGTGGTGTGTTTAATTACAATTATGAGGGAACTATAGGAATGTTCTTCTCTGGAGAAACAGATATTTTTATCTTAGAACAAGTAGCATACAGCACATTGACCGATACCGGAAATACTTGGTCAACTATCAAATATAGAATCAGAACTAAAGATAATACTGGTTTAACTAAAGTTAAAGTAGGTCTATATGCTTTATCTCCAGTACCATTGATTGATCATTTCAATCTCTATTTCGATAGATTTGAATACAGAGGTGCTGATGTCCTTAATAAGGACTACACTAAAGACAATGGATTGATCCAACAATTATATGACAAGTCATTTGTCGGGGGTATTCAAAAATTGAGAATATACGATGTTGCTTTTAATTCACAAGAAGTTCTACATAATGCATTGATGGAAGCGAAGAATACAGCATATGGATTCTTAATCAGTGCTGGTGGTAGACTAGTATACGAATAACATGAGTGAGATAGACGAGATCATCGATGGATGGAAGAACTACGTTTTCAGAAATCCATCAACAGAAGAATTGGGAAAACAACGTTTGACCAAATGCATGATTTGCGAATGGAGAAGTAAACTTTCTAATCGTTGTAAATTGTGTGGATGTCCTATTGCAACAGCAGTAAGATCAATACCTAAAAGATGTCCAGCCAATAAATGGTAATTAATGGATCAACAAGAATGTGATTTGAACATCACTTCTTTGTGCAGAAATATCACCGTCACCGGAAGGCATTACAATTACATTATATGTCTTTCCGCTATTCTCTGGTATTGCAAGCATCTCTTGATAGGTGATAATACTATTCTTATCAACGCCATAAGTTTGAGCTAATCTATCTTTAAGAATATCTAATCCACCAGCAGATTTAAATTGAACCCTACCATTAGCGTCTTTGAGATAATTTCTTCCAGTACCATCTTTTGCCAAAAGATCGCTAAACACGGCTTTTGGTACGATCACAGATTTCTTCGTATTTGCAACATCGACCTGTTTTGTTTGACGTTTATTAGCATCATCAGAGAAGTTGACAATGAAATTATCTGGTTTATCTGCATTTACAACATCAGCCATTTTTGTGTATGCGTATGATTTAAATTTGTATCCTGCAGTGTTTAATTCTTTTGTTATTTGTATGGCAATATCAAAATATTTCTTTGCGAAGAAATCACCAGCATCGTTCCATCTAAATGCAATCTCCGTTCCTTGATTTTTTATACAAACTATTTCTAGTTCGTGTTTAAGAATTTGATAAAATTTTTCTGGATGGTTTAGTAACAAATTTAGAATGCGTGTTTGATTTACAAAAACAGCAGCAAACATCACATAACTACCCTTCTTAGCATAGCATACTGTAGCACAACCACCAGCACCCGGACAAGTATTAACAAAATAAAATTTCTTTTCATCAATATCATAGACCAAACCACGTAATGCAGGTATTCCAACATTGACTGATAATAGATTATCAGTTGTCGATTTTTGCATTTTCATATTTCCACTAACAATTGATCTTGGTAGTTGTGTGATTTTATTTATAAAATCAGGTACATCTATTTCACCTAATTCGTCCGTTTTTAATGCACCACCATGAACGTAAGGCATGTCTAAACCGAATTCCTTACGATCTGCAGGTTTGGCTGCTCTATTGCTTAAAACGTCATTAAGATAATCACCCAATTGTTTAGGTTCGATACATTTTTTTTGTACATCAGCGAAATCACCAGACCAATCGATTTCATCTAATTGGAGTTGTTCGTTGATAAGATGTGTAAAGATATTAGATTCCATTTCAAATAAATACGGGTAAATCATAAATTAAATCCAAAGAGAGTTTCCAAAAACTTCTTTTTGTAAACAGGTAATATGGATTCTTTCATAGGGTAATGCTCCTTAAATATCACATCAAATACATTTCTGACGTATCGTTTTGTGTAGTATTCCTTCATATCAGCTTTACAAGTCTTTAATACAAAATGAGGATGGGGAACGATTTTTCGATAGACAGTGTATTCCAATATCTTTTCACGTCCATCACCTTTGAGAATTATATATCCATCGTACAGGTTAAAAATCTCTGTACGACATCCAGACACAACGATACTCTCATCAACGGAATCCAGAAGATTTCTGTATCTCACATATAGGTCTACTAATATTTCTTTAGAATATTTGGCAATAGATTTGATTTCATCTAAAGAAGAATCATCAACGAGAGAGGCATAATTCAAAGTTTTATTTATCCAATTAATATCAACCACTCTAACTTTTGAATTCTCCATGAGTTTTATGTTTTGAAGAAATTCATTTACAATCTTTAATTTATCTACGATGTCTGTGAAATGTGGATAAATTTTCTTTTCTTCATAAAACTTAGTTTGTCGCTGATTATAGGCGAGTAGCATATACTTCTTATATTCAAAGTCTATAGGATCGTTGGTTAACCAGTCGTTTGTAAGCATTTGCATATATATAAATACTTTTGTAGGTTTGCAAGATGAAAAAAGATCAACTAGAGACTAGTCTTAGATTACTGCAAGAATACCTTGATTCCCCCGAATCTGAGCAGTATTTTGCTGAATTAAAGGCAAAAGAAGACCTTTTTGCTTCTCGACTTAAGAAGGTGGAAGCATATCTCCAATCATTATCTCGTCCAGCATTTGAAAATCTTCTACAAAGATTAATGAATGAGAATAATGATGAATTAAGAAATTATTGGTATTCGAAGGGATTTGTTCCATCATTGACTAACAAAATGCAAATTCTGTTTGATTATTTGTTTAGTAAAACAACTATAGCAGAACGTGTAGGGGAATGGAATAAAGATTTTCAGAAAAATGAAACTGGATTTGGTGATGTAATGGTTAGATATGGAGGTTTTACATTTCATATGTTTTTCGGACAAGGTGAATGTGCACATCGTATCTACGAAAGAAATAAGATTATTTTTAGTTATTAATTATGACAGTAGGAGAATTAAAACATTGGCTTTCAACATTACCACAAGAATTTGATGATTTGGTAATGGTAATGAGAAAATATGAGGACATGGAAATTAAGTCCGATGAAAGTGGGGAAAATTATTACACTGCATTAGATGTACCATTAGTAAGTGGTTATATTGACGAGGAATCAAAAGAATGTTGTTTATTAGATAACGCATCGAGAGAATTTATCGTCAGAAAAAATAATGAGTGGAAAGATGATGAAAATCCCCCTGAAAAAGTTTAATTTGGTGTTTTAAAATATGGTAGTATTAAATACTATGAATACTAGAAAAACGTTCGAAATATTGAAATTTCTTGTTGCCTCATTAGGATTCGAACCCAAACCTACGACCTTCAAAGGGTGTTATGCTAAACCGTTACATCATAAGGCAATGTGTTATCCTATTTGGATTTGAACCAAAACTCACACTTTCAGAGAGTGATGTGCTACCATTACACCATAGGACAATAAAATAAATGTGCGATTTATGAGGCTCGAACCCATATCTTCCCCGTAAGTGGGGATGCTTTGCCAATTAAACTATAATCGCAATTTAGGGTGACTATTCGGTACTGACCCGAAGTTACGTGTTTCACAGACACGTGTGTTTACCATTACACTACAGCCACCATGAGAGGTTACTCTTTCAAGTAACCAATTTCTACCAAACGTTTTCTGAACTCAGTCGTGATCTGATCAAACTGCCAGTTTCCCCTTTCGGTGAAACATCCGTCATAATCATCACCACCTACCAGACCAGAGTATTCGTCTAATACTTCTTCGTTCGTCATCTTGGAAATTTGTTCCAAGTATGCAATTTTCCATTTTACCATAATTGTATTTGTTTAAAATAACTTTTACAATTATGCTTCTTCATTACGGTATTGATACCAATTAAATTGTTTTGCTGTTTTTCTTCTATGACAATTAGCACATCTTACTTCACATTTATCAATTTCTAATATTACTTTTTTTAAAGAATATGAACCTCTTAACAAGTCAGAAACATTTCTCTCTTTACTGTGTTGATGATCGAATTCTAAAACTATTGGATCACTTTCACCACAATCAACACAAGGATGATTTTTTAGATATTGAAATACATATAAACCATTTCTTTTCTTTGCATCACGTATTCTTTTATTTTTCGATTCTCTTAATCTATCAAAATTTTTAGCATACCATTTTCTATCATAAGCTCTTCTTTCATTTTTTGTCATCTTTGGGAACTGTCATTGTAGTTCCCAAATAAATACTTAGAATAAAAATTAGGGTGAATGATGGGCCTCGAACCCACAAATTCTTGATTCACAGTCAAGTGACTTTACCAATTTGTCTACATCCACCATATTCGATGTTGTTTTTTTACGACACTAACATTCACATTGAATGCTAATGTTGTATTATTACAACATCCAGTAAGAAGTGTGGGATTCGAACCCACGTATATTTTCTCTTGCTTCCAAGGCAAGCGAGGACGACCGGACTCCTCCAACTTCTTATACTAAATGTTTCTACGCTTCCGCAATTACGTTCTATGAAACATCAAAACAGTCTCCTACACAAGTCGGGGTTAAGGGATTCGAACCCTTGGATGACAACGCCTTTGTGCCATCACTGGTTTCCAAGACCAGCCAATTTAACCAAACTCTTGCAAACCCCGATAAATAAAAAAACCTCCCAAGTTGAAGCTTGGGAGGTTTAAAAAATAACCTTTATATTTGATTACTTTATTAAACAAAGTCCACCCAAGCAGCGACTGTTGGTTGATGCTGTTGGGGTTGCGGTACAATGTTTACTAAAGCTTTCATTTTCTTAATTGTCATACAAATGTACAGATAAATACGTAAACTCCAAAAAAAGGTTACAAAATATCTGAATTATTTTTATATTTGCTATATGGGATTAGATATAAACACGCCAAAAGGCCAAGAATCATTGAGTCAGGAACATCAAACACATCAAATAATTAAAAGAAATTGGAAGTTAGATATTATAGAAACTCCCAAAGATTCAACAGCAGCATGTGATGGATTCTTAATTAAGAATGGTGTTATTGTTGCTCTATTTGAAACAAAATGTAGAAATTTGACGTATAACGAACTTATAAACTATGATACGTGGTTGATAACAATGGCTAAGATAGCGAAATGTAAATCTCTCTCAAAACTATTAAGAGTACCATTTATTGGTTTTCTATATCTTGTGAGTGAATCGAACCCCATTTTACTTTCAGTAAAAATAACAAATAATAAAGGAGAATATTTATTTGAATTTGAACAAATAGAAGAACCGACACAAGCTAATATTAATGGTGGCGTTGCTGTTAGAGTAAATGCACACATTCCTGTAGATAAATTGAAACAAGTTGGAGTATTTATAGAAAATGTGTAAACTATGAAAAAAGTAACCAACGAATCTTTAACTAAAAATTCTGCGAATCTGGATGAAATCATTGGAAATGTAGATCAAATGGATGCACTTATCAATTCAAGAGAATTTGTAACATCCTTAATTAATGATCTCATCAATAATAAAAGAAATGTTGTTGAGTGGAAATTAGTTGATGGTAATGGAAGTTTAGATAGTATCGACCCACACACAATCAAAGATACTTTTGGAATAGATTATAGTTTCGATTTCAAATATAAATATCAAGATCAAGTTGTACCTTTGACAATCTTTATTAGTGGTGAAGTACCTTTCAAAGTAAGTCCACGTGTTAGAGGTGATTATTTTACACAACCAGAGGGTGGTGAAGCAACTGTAGATTATAAGTATTTGGCAAATAATCTTGATTTAGGTTTATTTGATCAAGATGGAACTGATATTGATATTAGTTGGTTAACACCAGAATTGAAGAAAAGAGTAACAACGGAAATTATAAAGGATTACGTCTAAAATGAAAAAATATAACTTATTCTTAGATGATATAAGAGTACCATCAGCAGCATTCTTATACACTAAGAATCCATATTATATTATGGAAGAATGGGATGTTGTTCGATCCTACGATGAATTTGTTGCGCTGGTTAAAGATAAAGGATTACCTGAAATCGTTTCTTTCGATCATGATTTGGCTGATGCTCATTATGATCCATCTACGTGGACTGCAAATTTCGTATATAAGGAAAAAACTGGAATGGACTGTGTGAAATGGATGGTAGAATATTGTATGGACAATCAATTAAAATTTCCGAAATGGTACGTTCATAGTATGAATCCTATTGGTGGTGAAAACATGAAATCATACATAAATCAATTTACTCGTGAATAAATTAGTAGATTTTGTGTTAAAAATTGGTGTGAATATTTTGCTCATAAGTATTGCTATAACCCATCCAATGCGCTTTTTTTTCAATAAAAAGAGAAAAAGAGGAAATTGTGGATGTGAAAAATGTCAATGTTCAACAAAATAATTTGGAATTGTAAAATATAGTATTACCTTTGTGGTCGCAATAAAGGCCAAAGTATTTTATAAAAATTTGTAAATTATTGCAACCTTTTTTAATTTTGTACGTATTTATTCAAAACAAGTAAAATCTTCGAAAATGAAAACTTCAATATTATCTTTAGAAACTTTAGCAATGGAATCTGTCATGGCGGTAGCCTTGGTGGAGGATGATGCTATTGTTGGGTCTAAAGATACTGAGTTGATTTAAATTTTCACTCAAAATATCTGAAAGACCCGACCCACAAAGTCGGGTTTTTTGTTTTATAGAGTTCTTTGATATGTTATAAAAAACAGGTAATACCTAGTTAAGTGCGGGAGTGAAACATCTGCCGTAAGTGTAGTATCTTCTACATCACCATTAGGGTCTGTTTTTTCTCTTATGTGTGTAAGAGCCGGGAAACATGGGTTCGAATCCCATCTGGCCTTTCGGGGTCAGTCGTCTAGCGGTTAGGACATTCGGCTCGTACAAAAAATTGAAGTGTGCTCAGGTCTCCTAGAGATTTCGAGGGGCTTAATGTTGACCTTGTACAACAGCTTTAATGTTTTATTCGATGTGTGGTGGAAGTGGAAGACACACTGGTATGATTTAAAAAGTAAGGAATGATCATAATCCTGAAACCCAGTATGATTGGGATTGCCCGGGTGATCTTTATGCAGGTTCGACCCCTGTCACAAAGAATAATTTGGTGTCGTAGTTCAGTTGGTTAGAATAGCTGCCTGTCACGCAGTTGGTCGTGGGTTCGACTCCCATCGACACCGCAATCATGTGAAAGCATGATAAATAAGAATATCACGTAAAGACGTGATATATAGTCTGTGAGTGTGTTGGTATGAATATTCGGTTGTCACCCGAATGAAGCGGGTTCGATTCCCGTACAGACTGCGATATGCCCCAATGATGGAATGGCAGACATGCTCGTCTCAAAAGCGAGTGCCGAAGGGTGTGTAGGTTCGAGTCCTACTTGGGGTACTATGAAAGATATGAAATATTATTTTAATCATCGATTGAATGACAACGGTGATGATTTAAAAAAAGAATGGAGTCAATTAGCTATTGATCTAAATAATGATCAAATAATAACTGAGTCTGATCTTAATGTGAGATGGGAGAAATTAATTGACACAGTACCATTGGGTTGGTTAATTAATACCTACTCAATTGAAATGGCGATAAAGAAAAGATTTCCAGATTTTTTTGAAAAGAGATGGGAGAAAATTTTTAGAAAGAGTTAATAAATAAACGGGGGTATAGTATAACGGCTATTACTTTTGACTTGCAATCAGACGATTAGGGTTCGATTCCCTATACCTCCACAAACGTTATGGGAAAGATAGAAAAGAAGAGAGAAAGATTAGCGGAGAGAATTAAATTTCTCGAAGATGAACTAGTACAACATTTAACTAGAAAATCTTCAAACGTTAAAGAAATTAATGTTGCGGATCAGCAAAGAAAAATTGGTGATTTGAAAAAAGAATTATTAACTTTGAAATAATAAATTATTTATCTAAATTTGAAAATGAAAAAGAAAGTACGATTATGTAGCACTGAGACAAACATGCCTCAGTGTTGGAACTGGTAGACAAGCAAGACTTAAAATCTTGTGTGCAGTAATGCACGTGTGGGTTCGACTCCCATCTGAGGTACTACGAATAGAATTGATAACGTCCCATAGTCTAATGGTCTAGGACAACATACTTTCACTGTGTAGATACGGGTTCGACTCCCGTTGGGATGACATGGCTAGATTACAATTAGGAGATTTGTATATTGGTATGCGAGTCTTTGATAAAGATGGTGAGGTTGGAATTATTGATGAATGTAACGACATTCATAATGTATATGTGTTATTTAAAACAGAAACAGGGTTTACTACTGGTGCTGGTCTGTATTGTTTAGATCATACTTGTGAAGAATATACACCCTTATTTGAATATGGCCCGTTAGTCTAACGGAACAGGACGCTTGGTTTTCAACCAAGAGACAGGAGTTCGATTCTCCTACGGGCTACAGTTTTTTGAAATAATAGTTTGATTTGTAAATTCTAAAAATGAATAAAAACAAAAATACGTCCTAGTTGCTTCGATTGCAATTATGGATATGGACTCTAGTAGAGCAACTGATAGGAGATGGGTAATTCCAAGTCTTGACGTAAGACTGTCTCAGCCTTCTTCAATCAGAAATCGAGAAGCCATCCGTTACTGGATGGTAGAACTAACCCTTACGAGTGGTGATGTTCTGAATTTTTATGTGAGAGCAAAAACGTCAATTGATGCAATGATAAAAGCCGAAAGCTTGAAACATTTAGCATCTCTATCTAAACGAAAACGCAAGTTTTGTTTGGTGGATTAGTTGAGTTATATCGTGCAACATCTACAGGTTGCAATGTATTAAAAGGTAGTGCTGGTGAGACAACACCGAAAGAACATTAAACATATCTCCTGAAAAGGAGAATATAGCGATAAGGTAGAAAAGGCTTCATACGTCCCTCTCATAAGGGGAAGACTTCGGTTCAACTCCGAATATCGCTACTGCGGAAAGGTGTAAGGGTGCATTAGAGCCTCATAAGCTCCAAGGGCTTGTTCGAGTCAAGAATCCGCTTCTAAGAATGCTAAGAAACGTCTTAGCATGTATAATATATTGCGGATTAGACTAGAGGTCAAGTCACCAGTCTCATAAGCTGAACACCCCATAAGGGTGCATTGGTTCGAATCCAATATCCGCTACAAAAAAAACTTCACTGAAAAGCGAAAGCCATAAGGTGGGTTCTCAATATCATTGTGTATACGCAACTGTTGAGTTTCTGCAATGTGGAGCAGGGGTAGCTCGTCACCGCTAAAGGTGAAGGTCAGTGGTTCGAGTCCATTCATTGCGACAAATATAGAGGTTGATTAAGATAGCTCGGCACGTAGCTTTGAGCATTTGCAATTATCTTAATTGACTCATATATGGTCTCGTAGCTCAGTTGGTTTAGCAGCGTCTGTCTTACAAACAGAAGGTCGTGAGTTCGACTCTCACCGAGACTACAAATGCTTTAATTGCGTGTATTTATTGATATGAATAATATCGATAAAACAATCAATTCAATCATTAAGGAAGAAATTGACTTAATAGTGGGTGGTAAATCTGATGGCATGAGCCTTGGAGATATTGCCAAGAAACATAAAGTTCCTCTTTCACAACTTGAAGCCCAAATAAAAAAGGGTATTAAAGTTGAAAGAGAACACACAAATAGTGATAAGGTAGCACGTGAAATTGCTAAAGATCATTTGTTTGAGTTTCCAGACTATTATGATCGTTTAGCTAAAATGGAAAAGAAAGCAGAAAAGGATTTGAAAAAATAATCCTATATGCCCCATTAACTCAGTGGTTTAGAGTATTCGCTTTACAAGCGAGTTGTCGGGAGTTCGATTCTCTCATGGGGTACTGATATATTATAGTATGGAATTAATGGTAAAAAGATTTGAGCAACAAAAAGAAACTTGGATTAAAAACGTTATGAAAATTCAAGGACTTACAAGAGAAGAAGCAGAAAAAATGTTTGACAAATTAATGCCATATCCTCAGAACATTAATACGCTAACTCCAAAGGCTTAAGTTCCAGATAACTGGCTTAAGGCTCCACTTCCACCTTCAACAAACCAAGATGCTAAATCTGATCTTTGGTGTACGACATTTAACATCATATCCATATACATCATCTTTTTTATTGGATCAGTTTGTTTTTTTAACATGTCCAAATTTTTAAAAAGGGGTTTTAATCCGTAGTCAGAGATTCTGAGTTGACCATTTGGTGCTTCAAAATAAACATCACCATCTTCATTCCATTTTTCTCTTAACATTTCTTCTGAATAGCCCATATCCTCCAAATCATCTTTAGGAAGATATTGAGCATGCCCAAGTAATTCAGTATTACAATCTAGTTTCATTGTATTCTCTTCTAGAATATTTTCAATCATATTAAATCCACTTTCATCTCTTACAAATCCCATTCTGTGTGTATCTTCCCAAATTTTCTTTAATCTTCCAAATGGAATTAATGTCCAAGGTTGACGATCTCCGGGTTTTGATTCCATATAATCTCTTATAGTTTCTCTCATTATATAATCTCTCTTTTCATGGAATTCATAGATATAATCCTCGTTTTCATTCAATGAAACATGATTAATTTTTTCGAACATTTCGTACAATCTGGTCTTCGTGTCCTTACGCATAAAAATAAATACTTGCTTTTATCCTAAATTTGGTGTAATTTGCACCCCATGAAAATAATAACCATAGGAGATATTCACGGTAGAATCTACTGGAAAGAAATTGACATCAATAAGTACGATAAAATCGTATTCGTTGCTGACTATGTGGATTCTTTTTACTATACAGATGAGGAAATCTATGCTAATCTATTGGACATAATTCAACTGAAAAAAAGTTATCCTGATAAGGTAGTTCTTTTATTAGGTAATCATGACATTCAATATCTATTTCTAGGTGAAGGATTTGGATGTTCTGGTTTCAGACCTTCAATGGCTGAAAATCTGCACTTTCTCTTTAAGAAAGAAAAAGATTTGTTTCAAATTGCATTTCAAATAGATAATTTCCTTTGGACTCATGCTGGTGTCAGTACTGGTTGGTATGATTGGAATAAGAAGGAAATTGAGAGTGTTGAAAAGAAATTCGACACAAAGAATTATGCCGATCTGTTCAATCATATGTTGTGGTTAAAAGAGAATAGACTTCTACATCAAGTTGGTAAAAATCGTGGTGGTGCATATCCTTTTGGTGGTATTACTTGGGCTGATAGAAGAGAGACTTCTACCGACTATCTTCCTAATATTCACCAAATCGTTGGTCATTCACCAATAAATCAAATCACTAAATTCGGTGATGAACACGGTAGTATTAGATATGTTGATGTTTTGGGCGAATATGAGAATTACCTGAAAGATAAAACTGCTGCTGATTTGAAGTGGGGTAAGAAAAATAAGTACGATGAAAAAATCAGAAAAATGTTTCCAGAACTGGAATCTAAAAAAGAAGAGTTTCACTTAACCAAATTTTATGAACATAGCATATAATAAGCGTAAACAGGAATACGTTGGATATACCAATCCTAAGAATGGTAAATCCATAGTTGTTACAGCAATAGCTATAGATGATCTTGAAAGAAAATTCAAGAAAGCTGTAGCTAACGAAAAAGAGCATGAGGATTACCTAAAGAATCATGCAAAAGCTTTACAGCATCTTGCTGATTGTGAAGAAAATGAAACCAAGTTGATGATCAAATCATCACAAGGCGCAATTTAATTTACATTGCTGTGCACACTTCTTTCAACATCTCAATCATTTTTGGTTGAGGTGTTAAATCAAATTTATCTGTTCTCACATTGCTGTGAGAATAGATACCTGCCAAACCCTTCTTTGCATTGTCGTTGAGTTCAAATCCATCGACAGTTAAGAGAGGGGTTTTTAGTATTATCTTAGGATACTTTTTAGTAATGAATAAGATAAATTCTTTTGTCGCTGCAATTTGTTTATCAGTATATGCGTGATAGAAAGTATATCCTCTGAAAGGCTTCGCTAATTCAACAACCATTTCTTTTGGAACAGGAGTATTAACGTAAGTGTAGAACACTCCATCAGCACCTTTCTTCAAAGGCCCGTAATTACAAATTTCTAAAGCAACCGAATTCTTATTCAATTGTCTGTTGTTTGGATAGGTTGTTCCAAGATGATGCGCCCAGTACTGGTCATCAAAAGCACGAAACATCTTTCCATCGTATGAAATATCATTAGCATCACGAGTTGATTTATTACCCATAACATATGCTGTTGCAACAGCACGTGGAAGTTTAGGGCCATTAGGATTTTTAGGATTGACTTCATCATCAGTTTCCCAAGTTGCTATAACCCAATCTGCTCTATGAGCACCTGCAGTGTGATGTAAATAAAGAACATTTTTTTCAAATACTTCTTTATAGTACTCACCATCTCCTAAAATTTTGTCTGTTATTTCCATAATGTTGTTTCCAATAAATACACTATTTATAAAATATGGAGTTTGTAAACACCGATAACGTAGTGGAAACACGCAAAATACTCGAATCATTAGGTTTTACTCTTGATGTATGGGTGAAAGGTGAGGCATTCGAAATGGTAAGTGTTGCTCCTAATTGGAAAGAATTTAGGATGTTGAGTAAAAACGTGAATATTGGACTTGAATTATTAATTGATGAAATCATGGAAGATTTAGACGGAAAAATGGATGACTATTTAAAACACAAATAATGAATCAGATTACTAGTTTTAAAGATATTGTTAGATTAGCTCCAAAGGAGTTGCAAAATATTATTTGGCAACAATGGAAAGCACCACAAAACCCCAAATATCATCCAGAGGGAAATACATTGAAACATATCACAATGGTTGTGACTAGAGCGATCAGGGAATATCCTAACGATATTGATATGATTCTTGCTGCATTGTTTCATGATTTGGGAAAATTCTATACTTTGGATTATAAGAATAATCAACCCACAGCACACGGACATGAAAAGGTATCAGTTGAATTCGTTGATCAATTTGCTGATTGGATAAGATCAATGGGTGGTGATGTTGATAAGATCAGATTTATTGTTGCTAATCATATGAGGATAAAACCAGATACTTGGAATGTAATGAAACAATCAAAAAAAAATAAGATCATTAATGATCCTAATTATCAAAGTATTCAAAATTTCGGTACTTTGGATAAAGGTGGGTTACAGGAGGTAATAAAGGAAGAGTTGAAAAAATATTGAAATATTTGCAACCTTTTTTTGGATTTTACGTATTTATCTGTACATTTGCTAAACGAAAAGACAATGAGAACTTTAAAAACATATTATAAATCTTATAAAAAGGCTTACCAAAGCACTGGGTTTACTATGTAATTAAAGTATTAGAATATCACTTTGAACAGAAGAAACCCAGTCAGAAATGACTGGGTTTTTTATTTAATGACCATTATGAAAAAGAAAGAAATAAAACGAAAACGCTAACGATCACGCCTTTATAGAGAAGGGGTGTGGTCGAAACATGCCTCCATAGCTCTAACTGGCGAGTCGAAAGACGAGAGCTTCTGACTTTTAATCAGAAGGTTGTTGGTTCGAATCCAACTGGGGGTACAAAATTTATTGAGAGTACCCTCTTGAAGCATTAAGGTGATGCTCATGGCTTTTAACCATGAGAAGTTGGATCAATACCAACCGGGAGGACTAGGGGTGGCAAATAAGTTTGTATTATCAGTGGAAATCTGATCAATGAAAATTGCTACAAACACGCCCCACGTTATTTGACATTATGGGTTGTCTTTCGGTGAAGTGAACCGGATTCCCCACAGAAGGGGAAGTTCAAAAGACTAAGGTTAAAAAATGAAGAACACTGCTGAATAAAATAGATGCGCATAAAAATTCAGAAAAGGTCTTTGCTTGGTGCAATTCCCCTGCAGCCCACATAATATCTCCGTAACTCAGTTGGTAGAGTTCCTGACTCTTAATCAGGATGTCGTGAGTTCGATCCTCACCGGAGGTACATTTTAGAATTGAAAATTTTTATTATCTTTGTAGGTATATAGCAAATACCATACAATGAAGAAGATTTTCATAGCATTTAAAGTAAGATTAAAAAGTTTAAATTTGAACGGTTTAATCAATAGTAAGTTGAGTTATCGCTTGTATTCGAAAGAATACATTGATAATATCTAAACGGAGCATCGCATAGCGGCAATTGCAACAGACTGTAAATCTGTCACCTTTGGGTTACGTAGGTTCGAGTCCTACTGTTCCGACAAAAAAATGTTAAATATTGTTTGGTGAAAACAAACGAAAAGAGTACATTTGTTTTAACATAGGAAGGTAGCAAAGTCTGGCTAAATGCGCTGCGCTGTAAACGCAGTCCCTTCGGGGTTCGGGGGTTCAAATCCCTCTCTTCCTACATTACGACTCTTTAGGTAATTTTTTTATACTTTCCAAGTATTTTTTATAATCTTGTGGAAAGTTCTTTTTCCATTTTTGACATTCGATACTATTATGAGAATCACTACATGGATTTGTAGTGATTTTTTTAGATGTGCTGCAATCTAAACAGAGTATGATTAGAAAGAATATAACAAATCTCTTCATACATATACATACTTCTCTCACATGTCAAACGACAGATATTAGCACAGTTTATTTATAAAATATTTCTAGTATTTCTAGTATTTATGTATGAAAATTATTAAATTTGACAAATGAAAAAACTAATAATATTACTATTTGTAACTCTAGGAGTTGCTTGTAGTGAATTGGATGTACGTGACACAAACCAATTACAGTCACATCAATTGAATAGTGGAAGTATAGACAATGGGAGCATAAAAACTTTATCTGGCCCATATAATTCCACCCCCGGAACTTTCCAAAGATCAGTTGTGACTGCTCATTATACTAATGGTGTATATGATGGTGCTGATTGGAGTCAGACTATTTTTGGAATTCCCGGTGACATCGTAGACACAGAGCATTTAATTAATTTTGGATCAAATCCTACTAGTATAATGAATGTTACTGCTACAGACTATGGTGTTACTCCATTAACACCAGTAACATGGTATCTTCCATCAAGTGCAGCTTATTACAGAGCGAAACATATGACAGTAATTGGTTCTACTGGTTTGGTCGTAGTAAATTGGTCGGTCAGATTGATCGGTAATGGATTTAATTACGAATATTGGTTCACTCCAATTTTATCTGTTGCTGGAAGCGCACTAATTTATCAAAGTCCAACTAATATACCATATAATTATGGATATGATGCAGTTTCTATGGTGAACTTGTTTGCTAATATGTATACAACATATGATAGAGCAACAAATATTTTTTCAGTATCATTTACGAACACGAAAACCCCATCAATACATTATTGTCCACAATCCTTTTATCTTTCTGGATTAAAATCGAGAGAATATTCATATTCTAACTGTAGTGGCGAGGTTACATACTCAATGGCAGGTGGACTTATTACAAATGGATATGGTGCAAATCCACAAGTACTAACTGCTCCGGGTAGTGGTTCGATTTTTAGTCCGGGATATTATTGGAAAATAGATAATTCTTATATTACTTTGGATGATGCAATTGGTGCGTTGGACGGAAGAACAATGAACATGGCAAATGGTGCAATGGTTATACTGAATCCTGCTTCAACTACTTGTAATTATATTCCTCTTCCTTGTCCTCCTGCAGGACAATTCTTATACGAAGTTTGTATTTCAAATAAAACATATCGTGTTTTAACGAATGGAAGCTGTGGTACGATAAATCAATTTTATCACAATGGTTGCTATTAAATAGTCAGAGTCATTACTATATAAATGAAAAAGATGGAGTAATCCATCTTTTTTTGTATCTTTAATTTTGTATTTATATAAAACACACTGATATGGCTAATCAAAAATTCTACGCACTATATGACAGTAAGGATCAAAAGAGATTATTAACTACGGCAGATAGTGACGAAAAGTTGAAAACTGAAACCGAATATTACGGTAATGGATTATGGTTTTCATACGACATGAAAGAAAATTCAAATCTTTTAGAAAACGAAAAAGAGTTGAAGGGGATTAAATTTCCTGCAGAACCAAAACAAAGAGAATATAAGGATGAGTTTGGTGTTGTAAAAAAAGTCGATTTTAAGTGGGTTGTTTAGCATTTTTCTCCTTTGAAAAAGAATTTCAATTTTCTTAATGGAATAATATCATTCTTTATTAAGAATTTTTTAATAGTACTTCTAAGCATAGTATCAATATCTGTCTCTGAAAGTTGAAATGTGTACGTTAACATATCGTACATATCTCGATTTCCCGGTAATGAGTATGAATCATTAAAATGAACATGTGAATATGCATAAGTATATGTAAAATATTTATACTTGTTTGCCTTCTCAATCTCACCAAATATTACATATCTTTCATGTCCACCAACAATTCTTGTTCTTGATAGAATTGTCTCAAGCCAATGTCTTGCTTCTTTTTTTAATAGAATTTTTAATGGTCTACCAGTAAATTCTGATATTTCTTCCAAATATGTTATGCGACTTCCTTTCATAAAAAAGGGGTGAACTAATGCTCACCCTTACTGACTTGAAATACTTTAAGACCGAGTGATCTCCACATATCAACAACTTGTTGTCGGTCATCATAAACAACCTCCACATTGTATTTTCCTTTGATGTAGTGATTGTAGATTTCAGCTTTCACGATATTATCCTTACGAAAATCATCTGCTTTACGCATCAACAAATTCTCGTATGTGATACCATGAAAATCCAACCATTCTTCTGTCTTAGGTCTTGCCTCTTCACTTCTACCAGTAATGATGAAGATTCGATCCCCTGCGTCCTTGTGTCTTTGATAAGCTTTCAATACTACACCATCGACATCATCACGATCAACTTTATACCAATCGAAATAATCTCTTTTACCATTCACGTGGGATAGTGTACCATCAATATCGAACACGACAATTGAAGGGAGACCTTCAATCATTGTTGGGTCTTTATAGATGTAAACTTTCTTACGCTGGTCAGTATAAGAAAATCCATCCATCAAATCCTTATAATCCTTGTACATTTTTGTGAGGACACCTTCGCCAACACTCTTCTCACGGTTCTTATCTCTCTCCAAGGCTTTTTCAAGCGAGATGTCAAAGACCATAAACTTTACATCAGCACGATGTTCAACATAGGATACAAAGGAATCAATGTATCTTTTCTTAAGATTGGTATTGTCGATGATAATACTCAATTTCTTCGCCAAAGCTATATCAATAGCCATGTAGAACATGTCAGTGATTGCATCTTCAATTTTAGGCTCACACATTGGTTGATCTTTCAACATAAACCGGAAATCGTCACGGTTGATCCGAACGAATTTGGGGTTTTTGCGGATATACTCCTTAGACCACGTACTCTTACCAGAAGCAGGTACGCCAATACAGATAATACATTCAATTTCTTTTCCCATAACACAAATATAAGGTAATTATGTATTATACGGAAATGTCTTGTATTTGTTCTAGATTTTAATAGAAATTTCTTTTGGGTTTTTTATCGTAGAATTCCTTATATACCTCGTCACTTAATCCATAATCCGTGACAACTACGGTCGGTTGACCATCACGAGAGACTTCTCCGTAAGAAGATAATCTACCCAAATCGCCAGCACTGAGAGCGTAATTATGCATTAATTCTACAACATCAGCAACGAATTGATTATCGTGCATTGGTTCTTCGATTTGTGGATCGATATTGAATATTTTTTTACCACCACGATTATTTTCTGATTCTCTGTTTCTTAAGTACATATTAAGGTGCAACATTTCTACACCAGTTAATTGCTTAAATCTTGTAGGTTTTAATTTCGTAGCTAATTCAGATTCAACCCACTGATCTTGTTGATCGGAATTAAAAACGATAGCAACAATGCCTTGAAAATAATGATCTCCCCCTATTTGTGCTTCTTGAAGATTTTGTGCAACTCCTTTAGGATTTTTAGCTAGTTTTAATGCCATTTTATCATCTATCTTAAAAACTATTCTACCGCTTCCTGCAGCAATCTTTTCTAAGTGTTGAGTACAATAGCGTATTCTTTCTGCAAAAGTTCTAAGCTTCGCAAACTCATCTTGTTTGAATGACAATGGATAGTCCTCTGTAACAAAATATGATGCCAATTCTTCAAATATTAAAGCTTGAATGTCCACTAATTAAGGTTTGTAGATAAATACAACTAAAAGTCGTATTTTTACGTATAATAGCATTAATGACCGATTTCTAAATAATTATGCACAATTTACTAACCAGAGATGATTTTCGAGAAGGTGTTTTTCAAAGAGATGAGCATTCATGCGTTGTCTGTGGAAAAGATGCTGTAGATGCACATCATATTATTGAAAGAAAACTTTTCAATGATGGTGGGTATTATCTCGATAATGGTGTATCTCTTTGTGCTGATCATCATTTGGATGCTGAGATGTCTCGTATATCTTGTGAGGAATTAAGAACATTGGCTAAGATAAAAAGCATCATCTTACCAGAAGGGTATGATTCAAATCTCACATATGATAAGTGGGGAAAGGAAATTTTCGTGAAGCACGTGAAATATCCACGAACTCCACACTTACCTTGGAGTGAGAAGTGTACTGATGACGATAAAAGACTGGTGAATGTAGATCACTTCAAAAACCAAGAAGTGATTGTAACAATAAAAATGGACGGAGAGAACACAACGATGTATGATGATAAAATTCATGCACGTTCTTTGAATTCAAATAATCACATATCTAGAGATTGGGTTAAAGGATTGTGGTCTAGCATTTCATATCAAATACCTGCTGATTGGAGAATTTGTGGTGAGAATCTGTATGCTCTTCACACAATACCCTACAATCATCTCACTTCATATTTTAATGTGATCTCTATTTGGAATAAAGACTATTGCATGGGTTGGGATGAGACGGTAGAATGGTGTGAATTACTCCAACTGGAAACAGTTCCAGTTATCTATCGTGGAATTTTTAATGAAAAGGAAATCATAAAATCATTTCCTAGAGAATATAATGGTGACCCTACCGAAGGGTATGTTGTAAGACTTACCTCTGGATTTGACTACAAAAATTTCGATAAATCAGTTGCTAAATTTGTGGCTAACAGTTTCATTATCAGCACAGAAAACCACTGGATGCAATCAAAAGTAATAGTAAATAAAATAGATAAATTGTAATTTTTTGAAAATAAGTCGAAAATTTCGCAACCTTTTCTTGACTTTCCCGTATTTATCAGTACATTTGTATAACAATTACAGAAAATGAAAACATTAACGTCAAATATTAACCGAAACATCTGGTGTGGAATTACATCTATATCAGGGCTACTCTCTATTAATTTTAATAGAGGCAGTCTTACTATCGGGTCAATATTTGATACAAATAAGGGATAAAAACCTTACTGGAAATCAAAAGAGACCCGACCCACAAAGTCGGGTTTTTTGTTTTATAAGGATTTGAAATTATTGAGTTATGAGTGATACAGGACGATTTTATGTAACGACACCAGAAGGAAGAACCTTTTGTGTAGAACCGATTGACAATAAGCCACACCATGCAGAATGGGGAGATGTTGATCCTGCTTCAAAGAAGTTGATGACAGGAACATATGGTGAAAAATTTCGTGGTTCTGTTCATGAAGATGATTCTATTATCACTAAGGAAAATGGCTTCAAAAATATCGTAATGTTACCTGCAGGGACAAGCCCAATGGGATATATCGATATGATTTTAGCAAAAGAAAAAGCAGCAAAAGATGCTGCAAAGGTCGAATAACAAACGGTACACCTACCGTAAGTAATTGACAGATTGGTCTTTGACATGTTGGAAATTTTAAACAAAATAGGTGGTTATTTTGGAAAACTTTACATATCTTTGCTTTCGAGTATTTAAGGTATGTAACGTTTTCCTTATGCCGACTTCGCATAGTGGCCATTGCACCTGACTTGTAATCAGGAGGGTTAAAACCCACGAGAGTTCGAGTCTCTCAGTCGGCTCAATAGTTTATTGAAAAGTCAATAAATTTGAGTAATGCCTCTGTAGTTTAATGGATAAAATAAGTGACTTCTAATCATTTGATACAGGTTCGATTCCTGTCAGGGGTACTATAATAATTTGCATTCGTAATTCAACTGGATAGAATGTCAGTTTTCTAAACTGAACGTTGGGGGTTCGAATCCCTTCGAGTGTACTAAACTTAAATAAAAATGAAAATGGAAAAGTACTCATTACGTGATTTAGCAACAAACAAGTTTACCTTGTTAAATGATTTTGACATTGTAAGAATTCATGATGTTGAATCTGTCACTGTTCGTGTAACAGATGACAAAAAAGTGGTGACAATTCATGTTGGGCCATACGATTATTTCTTCAATAAAGATTTAAAATCTGCGGTATCAACAAAGATTGCATCGGATTTGAATGATCCTAAAACCGTTTATCGTTTTGGAATATAATTTATGCTTTAAAGGACATTTAGGATTAATATAAATGCTCATATAGTTTAATGGACAGAATCGGTGACTACGAATCATCTGGTGTGGGTTCGACTCCTACTATGAGTACAATTAGCATCCATTACTGATGGATGGATCGAATAGTCAGTGTTGTTGGAGAATAAGATCACAACTTGGATTTTAAACTTATAATAGTCCATTATAAGTTTATTAGTCCTAGACCTAATAATATTAAATATTAGTCGTAAGGCTAATAAAACGTCTCGTAGATTAATGGTTAAATCGCCAAGCTGATACCTTGGAGACTGTGGGTTCGAGTCCCACCCTGACGACATGTATCAATCATCAACAACAAAAATTTGTGATTTGTGTAATGAAACTATTGAAGGAATTGGATTAGGTAATTCCCGAATTGATTCAGAAAAAAAAGCTATTGATTCTTTAATTTTCGAGTTTAAAAAACACGTGAAAACAAGAAAGCATAAACTTTATGAATTTGAATACATAAGATATAATGAAGAAATTGTCGGGTATATCAACGGTTAGATTGTCATGCTGATAACATGAAGGTAGTGAGTTCGATTCTCACCCTGACAACATTGTGGAGTGGTGAAATCGGCAGACATTACCCAATTATCTCTTGGGAGAAGATTATAGGATAAAGCTTTCAGCCTAACTACTTCGTGAAGGTTCGACCCCTTCTTCCACAGCATATAGTCCTGTAACTCAGTGGTAAGAGTGCCAATCTTATAAGTTGGAAGTCGTGAGTTCGATCCTCACCTAGACTACATTTTGGCCCTTAGCTTAGTTGGTTAAAGCGACACACTCATAATGTGAAGATCAACGGTTCGAATCCGTTAGGGCCAACACACTTAAATAAAATGGTATGTTAAAAAGAATCTTTGAAGAGTATCCAGAAGAAACATTTCTTAAAATGGATGGACATGATAACGCAGTCATTGGTATTGATGAAAAGACCTTGAGATTATGTTATTCAATGAAAAAGGTTATCAAGAATCTAAAGAAAGACATGAGTGAAGAAGAGGCTTTAGAATTCTATTACTTCAATATTGAAGGAGCTTATGTGGGTGAGAAGACACCAATTTTAGTGTGTGATTATTATTTTTAGAGGGTTGGGAGAGATGGATTAATCCAGTTGATTGCTAATCAACCGTACTTCGTAAAGAAGTACCACGAGTTCGAATCTCGTATCCTCTGCACAGGTTGAGTCAACCATTTCAATTTCGTTGAGTATTTAATTATGCAGAAGAAAAGAAAGAAAAAATCTTGGAGAAGAAACAACGATAGACATGTTTGTAATTGTTGGTATTGCACCGGGGATTTTATGGAGAGATTGATTCAGAGAACTAGAGTTAGAAGAAAATTCTCTAAATATCCTCAATTAGTTATAGAAGAATAAATGTCGGGTTGAGGGAACTCACGGTGGGAGCACCGCCCTTCCCGGCTCCATGCGAATGTGGTATAGTGGTATTACGTCAGCTTGCCAAGCTGAGGACGAGAGTTCGATTCTCTTCATTCGCTCAAACAAAATAAGTAAATATGTTTTACGAACAGATTCCTATTAATGAAATCGCTCCAGATGTTCAAGAGTGTTACGAGAAAAAGGTTAAACCATACATAGGTCAACTTGTTCTTGATGAACATGAAGTAGTAAAACTTTTGGGTCTTATTCGTGATGATGATTTCGATGGAGAATGGTGTTATCGTTTTCTTGTTTTTCCTTCCGAGTATTATTGGAGAAGAGCAGATTGGAAAGAAGATCATTTAAGAGAATGTATTGATCCTTCAATATTATGTGCTACAGTTATACCACTTAAAGGTAGAATTGATGATAAGGATTATGATAGATTAGAAGATCAGTGGAAAATGAATGAGGAAAGATGTCCATATTCAAAAGACTGGACGAAATATTAATGCAACATAGGTGTTTACGGTTACACAGCAGACTTCCACTCTGCAGTAGCGAGTTCGAATCTCGCATGTTGCTCTAAATGTGGCTGATGCTAATTACACCAGTACTGGTCTGCGCAGACACGCTAGTAGTCTTTCGAAGGATAAAAACGGAAATAAGAGGACGGCATAAAAGGGTTCGAAACCCTACTCCTTACAGTAACACATTTTTCAGGGGAAATCTTATAACAGGAAAATATGAAGGAAATCGAGCCTTAACAGGCAACGAACCGCCAATGTAAGTTCGAATCTTACTTTCTCCGCATTATATTGATAGTATTGAATTATTTATTATCTTTGTGATTATGGATAAAGAAGAATTGAACAAAACAAACGTTGATAGTTTAGTTGGTAGAGAATTTAGACGTAACAAGTACGGATTAAGTACTTGGATTGATACGATCACATACGTTGGGTATAGTAGAAACTTACTTGACAGATCGCATAGTGCGATAAATATGTATGTCATAGGGACATCGAGCAAAATACACTATTCAATAGATGAAATTGTTCTTGTAAATAAAGTACCTTTGCATTGGAGTGATCAAGCACAACTTCAAAAAAGAGAAATACATACTTCAATTCGAAGTGGAGATTTTGAGAACGTAGCAAAATTAATCAAAAGTAAAAATGAAAGTAATTAACATTTTTGGTGGCCCCGGTACTGGAAAGTCAGTAACTGCAGCCCAACTCTTTGCAGATTTGAAAAAGGAGAATCGTAACTGTGAATTAGTCACAGAGTTTGCAAAGGAATTGACTTGGGATGAATCATACAGAGTGATGGCAAATCAGATTTGGATTTTTGCAAATCAACACCACAGAATGTACAGATTGAAAGAGAAGGTAGATTTCATCGTAACAGATGCTCCTTTATTCAATTCAATTGTATATTCTGGAAAAGGTGAAGAAAATAAAAAGTTTCATGAATTTGTTTGGGGAGAATTCAACAAATACAATAATTTGAATATTTATCTTGAACGTGAAACTGAATATAAGCAAGAAGGAAGATACCAAGATGAAGATGGTGCTGTAAAGATTGATAATGAAGTTCTTAGATGTTTCAATTATTTCAATGTACCATATGTAAAAATTGGACTGAGAAATGTAACATCAACGATAATAAGTTTGTTATAGAGAATTAGCATAAATGGTAATGCACCCACCTCGAAAGTGGGCGAAGCTGTCAAAAGCTGTAGGGGTTCGAGTCCTCTATTCTCTGCGAATATTAACCTAGAGAGTTGTCCGAGTGGTTGATGGAACTGGTCTTGAAAACCAGCAGACTGAAAGGTCTCGTGAGTTCGAATCTCACACTCTCTGCATGAAAACGATTTATATTACGGGAATCCGTAACTACAAAAAGGGAATTAGAAAAGCCTTAGATAAATCAGACCTTGTAGAAGGTTATGATTTTATTGAAGGATTGGATAGTCCTGACTTTGCTTTGATTTGGATAAACGAGAGTATTGGACTTAGAACATTTAAACATG
>Ga0315289_10003136_pt1 | contig 25105 bp, 17 predicted proteins | sample YL17G11_40_MG_FD_203452 | JGI IMG/M metagenome (GOLD analysis project Ga0315289, IMG submission 203452) | Sediment microbial communities from Yellowstone Lake, YNP, Wyoming, USA - YL17G11_40 | ecosystem: Environmental > Aquatic > Freshwater > Lake > Sediment | place: USA: Wyoming | collected...
CAAAGAGTTACAGTCCTCCTTTTACGGGCATTACTCTTCATTATTTATCACATATCAAGAAAAATATCATAAGAGTCCCTCTCTTCCCAAGAGAGGGATTCAGGGTGAGTTCGGCAATCTGCCATATTGAACTCATCCCCTGACCCCTTCTCTTAAGAAGAGAAGGGGGGCACAAGTCCCTCTCTTTCCAAGAGAGGGATTCAGGGTGAGTTCCGCATAAAAAAAATCACCCTCGCCACAAAGGCAAGGGTGATTTTTTTCCAAAAGTTCTGGAGTGATAGCTTACTTCCAGATCGGGCTGGCAAACAAGCTCGGTCTGCTCCACATCTCCGGAATGAAGCGCATGTAGTCTACAGGCGGAGGTCCATTGACGAATGCATAGTTGACCAGATAAACGCAGTCCGCTATGTTCACCTTACCGTCACCGTTGACGTCTCCTTGATCCGTATAAGGCACAGGATCAGATCCACCTAAGAACAGATAGTTCTGCATGTAAACCAAGTCGCTTATATCCAGAGCAGGAAACTCCGTCTCTAAAGAATCCGAGGAGTTGACGTCTCCTCTGTAGAAACCAGCATATCGCAGAGCCCGATGCCACCATGCCTTGTTAGGCTCGCTGTTCTTCTTGGCAAACTCGATTACAGCTTCATGACGGCTCGCACCAGTGCCCAGGGTGAACTTTGACACGGTGAACAAGGATGACCAATCTGTATCATTGCCTGCATAATAAGTGGTATCCCACTGCTCTGAGGCAAGCCAGTGCCACAGGTCGGGATTATAGAACCCAGAGCCGCAGTAATGCCAGGTCGTTGACTGCTGTTTGAATACTCTGTAGCCCGGACATAGGTTATTATCCAGAGGAATCCGCATGTGTCCCCAGATGCTGTCCCTACTGCTGGCAGTCATGTCGTAAATCCACTCCATGTTGTGGAGGGAATCATAACCACCCCGGTTGAAGGAGTTGTCGTAGATATCCCAGTCACAGAATATGCCAAAGTAGAAGGTGTTAGGAGGACCCTCGTTGGTGATGTCTAAAGCATGGATGCTGAAATCTCCACCGCCCTCTGGGGTCATTATTCCTATCACATACTCCTTAGCCTTGACACCCATGCCTAAGGCGTCTACCCAGCGTGCCTCGGCAAGCTGACCATACTCGGAATAATAAACGACGCTTAGGAGGGTTTCTGGGAAGATGCTGGGACCATAGTACCACTTGTTCACTCCATGTGTACGTCCATAGTTTAGCGCAATGTGATCCTCATCAGTAGCCAGAATGTAACCGCCATCGAATAAGCCGTTGAAATTATCCCAGAAGAAGTTTATTCCCTCATTCGCATCGGCGATAGCTCCAAAGTTGGTAACCCGGGTGCTGCAATGCGCCGCCTCGACGAGATTTTCCTCATAGGCAACGTTCGGAATCACCTGCACTCCTATGTCTCTGTTGCTAAGACCCTTAGCTCCGCTGGCAGAGATAGTGAAAGTATAGTTGCCGTAAGGCACACTAACGCCTGCCGTTACCGTTAGCACTGAAGTGAATGGTGGTATGCCACTCGCTGGAACAAAGCCTGCGGTCGCACCCACGGGTAAACCAGATGCCGAGAGGCTGACCGTGCTGGCGTAACCTGCAAGCGGGTCCACATGGACATTATAGGTAGCAGAAGTTCCACCCGCAACCGCCTGTTGACAGGCATAAGCAAAACATGCCGGTCCAGGCGGGGTAACCGTCAACTTGAAGTCCACCTGAGCATAGCACAATTCCGCCTCGATGTTCCATTCAGTTCCGGTTTGCTCATACGTGAAAAAGTATTCACGGAGGTCACACAGCGACATCCAGAATGGCGAGGTGCCCCAATATCCGCCAGGTCCAAAGCGCGTGTAATTCCAATAGTACTCTGAATTATCCGTGGTTTTAAAACCAGAGTCCGCCGTCATGTAAATTCGATTGGTGGTCGGTGAAACAAAGTTCGGCACCCCAATTCCTATGTGGAATCTCTCTCCATCCGCAAGGTAGATGTTCTTCGAGGTAAAATCGACTGACCTCCAGACCCACAAGGAAGAATCCGCAACACCCATCGTTTTGTAAAAGATGGAGTCCACCAAGGTGGTGGGATACTTGCCATCGCTGTGCCAGAGATAGAAATACACGTCCGGGGTTCCATTTCGCCATCTGAATCTGGCTCGCACGTGTCCTAACTGAGCAGCCGCTGGAGCAGTAAACTTCGAGGCCAAATACGGACGTACTACGTTTGGGTGGGTAAACGAGTAGTAAGATCCAGTTCCCCAAGGCCAGCAGCTCGTCAAATATTCACACCCGCCGTTTACCGGGCAGGAAGCATGCTGTGTATAGCCGCGAGGTCGGAAGAGCAGATTCCCTAAGGGTGGGAAACCCCAGGTTTGCGCCCAGTTCCACCAGTTGCCACCATCAAAATACCAGCTATTGCAGGTATCCTCAGTCTCCTGGGAGAAGTTGGGCCAGAGCGTGTCCCCGACCTGTTGATTGGCCAGGAAGATTCCGCCGAAGAAGGGTCGATAGAAACATACGGTATGGGTCAAAGCTATGCTATTGTAACCAAAGGTTGGGATGGTAACAATCTGCGAGTATATTTCACGTCCCGGACCATCGCAGGAATCTCCACCCGTGCCACCTTGCAGATCGAAGAAGGCTATCTTCACGTCCAGCGGATAAGAAGCACCTGAGGCCATGGAGAGTCGGAACAGGACCGAGTCGACCCCAAAGGGATAAGCCGGAGTTCCGCACAGTAGCGCCGGGTCGAAGTAATTGACCACTCCCTCGGGCTCACGGAACCCCGCCCGCCAATAAGGACCCGCATCTAACTGCACATTGCAGGCTGGAGGCGGAGGTGGAGGCGGACAGGTGTTCTGTCCCGCATCGTAACCCGCAGACCACAGTGCCAGATAGCCCGGCATTCCATAGCCACTCAGATCGGCGAAACCTGACCCCCAATTATCATAGCTATAGCAAGGAACAGGACCAGGTGGGACTGTGGTGGTAACAACCTCTACCACGCCGGCTAAACCGCCAGTTATAACATTCACAGCCGCAAAGTATGGGTAATAGACACAGACGGTGCAGGGCAAGGCGATCAGATAAGTTGCTGGGACTGGTATGGGAATGGTGTAAATTGCACCCTGGCCCAGTAAATTACCTGGGCTGGGACAAACCTGTGTTCCACCATTAGAAAGTATCATCGGCTGGAGATCAATTGTCGGTGGAGCACCCGCAAGCACGTCCAAGACTATGTCTACTTGCCTTACCTCAAATGGGTAAGTACTGCCGGGGGTGCAAGGGAGATAGTTCTCAGGAGCCTGATAGGCCGCATAGATCTCCCCACCCCAGTTCCACCCAACAAACGGCGTGAATGGTCCTGGTACTAACGTAAGATCGCACCAATTCGGCAGCAATGGTTGGAACCTGATCTCGGTTATAGTTCCCAGTGGCGATCCTTGAGTGCCATTCGCTCTTGTCGCCTGTATCTTTATTGCTTCTAACTGTGGTGGAGTGCTAACTGGTCGAGGAATGTACTGCACATCCGCCTCTCCCAGCTTTGTTGCTCCAAAAGTCAAGGAGAAGCTCGCCAATATCGCTGATATTACTACCAGAACTACAAAAAGTTTTTTGTTCATTACATTTCTCCTTTTGAACAAAGGTTAAACATAAAAGAGTTTTGGTTTACTATGAAATCCGAATTGTGGATCCATAGGACCAGGTTATTTTTTAAAGGGCATCGCCTCCTTTCAATCCTCATCGTTAGTTCCGTCTGAGCCTACGCTCACACAGGACGAACCTACATCCCGATGAAAATAATTATCCTATGCCTGAAAGAAAGAGACCGATTGTTGATGCGGATAAATTCAAAAAGGATAAAACTATCCTTTCACTCTTTTATCGGCATCAAAATCGCCTTCAACAGAGGTTATTTAGTTTTTTAAAAGGGGTAAATAATATTACTTTTATCAACTTACGAGATCTTGTCTCGCTATAATAAATATAAGCCTAATCAGAACTTTGTCAAGGAAAAAATTCAAAAAACTTCAACTTTTTTTATTATTTTTCCTCGCTTGCTCTTACAAATAACTATTTGATTAGCAATGAGTTAAAATAAAACACCCGAATCCGGTTGAGGATTGTCTAATATTTGAACAGGATATTTTTCTCCCTTTTTCCAAAAAATGAAGCCCAGAGGTGTCAGAACCCCCGTTTAATGAGGTGTCAGAACCCCGTTCTGGCACCTTACTAAGTAAGAAAGCAAAAAGACTTTGACTTCGATTTATGGTGAGCGACTTGTCCTGAGCGAAGTCGAAGGAAGTCGAACCATGGTGAAAGAGATAGGGTGCACGTTTATGGAGGAGGTATGCGTTCTTCCTCTCTCCTCTGGGGCTGGGTCATAATGTCGCTCTGATCCCGCCAAAGGCGGGAGAAGAATCTCGATTTTCCCAGAGGTGTCAGAACCCCGTTCTGATCTTAAGATCCAGAATGCGGACACCTTAGTTGTAAGTCGGGTTGCGGAGCTACCCGACACTCATTCTCAAGTGAGCAGGTCGAGAGGCAAAGTCGAAGGAATGAATGAAAAAATTTAAAAAACAAAGTTCAGATAGTCCAGAAAGTCCAGTAAACGACAGACGAATTTCTCTGCTTCCCATTGTTGCTCCTTACTCACAGGAAAGGTTTGGTAGAGAGGTCTCTGGAAAAGTACAACATAGTGGTCGGGCAAGATGCCCGATCTATGAAAAATCAAAACTTACATTCTAGTAGGCGGGGTTCATCCTGAAGAGATTCATCCTGAAGGACTCCCATCCCCGCAAAAACGAGGTTCTTCAGAGATCTCGTAGAAATCCCTTGACTTTACAAGCTTTTTGCATAGCTTATTACCGGTGAGATGATGAAGTAACTAAGTTTGAATCTTTTTCAAAGAAGGAGGTTGATTTGTCTTTAAACTGGACTTTTTCTGTAAGGGCATTGGAGATGAAAAGCTCCGCCATCCGGGAGATTTTAAAGATAACGGAAAGGCCCGATATAATCTCCTTTGCAGGTGGTCTTCCCGCCCCGGAGCTTTTTCCGGTGGAGGATTTGAAGAAAGCATGTAAAGTGGTCTTGGATAACGTAGGTCCCAAATCCCTGCAATACAGTTTGAGCCTGGGGATTCCTCCCCTGCGTAAATTCTTAGCCGAAAGGCTTTCCAAAAGCCAATCCCCGCTTACGGAGGATAACATTCTTATTACCGGAGGCTCTCAACAGGGTTTAGACTTGGTGGGAAAGGTGTTTTTGGACAAGGGAGCGGTTCTGATCTGTGAGAATCCCACTTATTTGGGAGCTATTCAGGCATTTAATGCCTACAGTCCCCAATATGTTACAGTGGACATGGACCAAAACGGGATGTTAACCGATCAAGTGGAGGAGAATATAAAGAAATATAAACCTCGTTTGATCTATGTGGTTCCCAACTTCCAGAATCCATCCGGAATAACCTTAAGCTACGAAAGAAGAAAACACCTGGTGAAGCTCGCCAAGGAATATTACATCCCCATAATCGAAGATAACCCCTATGGTGAGCTAAGATATACTGGAAAAGATATTCCTTCGCTCAAGAGCTTGGGTGGAGATTCGGTAATTTATTTGGGTACCATCTCCAAAATCATATCTCCCGGCTTAAGAATCGGCTGGATAGCCGCTTCCACAGAAGTGATGACCATGTTCGAGCGGATGAAACAGGGAGCAGACCTGCATACCAATACCTTTGCTCAATATGTGGTCTTTGAATATGTGAAAAATGGCAACTTGGATAAGCACATAGAGCAGATCAAAGCCGCCTATGGAGAAAGAAGAGGGGTGATGATAAAGGCGATGCAGGAATATTTTCCTGAAAATGTTAAGTGGACCGAGCCGGAAGGTGGACTTTTCCTGTGGGTGGAGCTCCCTCCCGAAGTCTCCGCCACCTCTTTATTACCGGAGGCACTAAAACAAAAGGTGGCGTATGGTCCCGGAAAGCCTTTTTATCCTTATGAGGATAAGGATAATACTCTGAGGCTCAATTTCTCCAATGCTCCCCCCGAGATGATTATAGAAGGGATAAAAAGATTAGGCAAGGTCTTCACGGAAAATATTAAAACGACCAAGTTGAGAAAGGTCGCTTCCAAATAGAAAATGGGCTGAAGACTATTTTATCTTGAGACATTCCGCCAAAGGGTGGGAGGTATCTTGGCTTCGGAAATTTCGATGACTGTTTCATATATCATTTTCGATACGCATCAAAAGGCTAAGTTTTTGCACGGATGTTAAAGTTATATGAGATTCTACTTGGCATCACATTATTTTAAGGTTACAGGTCTCCTTTTACGGACACCACTTTCTATTATTTATGACATATCAAGAAGAATATCATATGAGTCCCTCTCTTTCTAAGAGAAGGATTTTCCGCCATAGGCGGATGCGCCTTTGGCGCAAGGGTGAGTTCGAAAAGGTGTCTATTGAACTCATCCCTCTGCCCCTTCTCTTAAAAAGAGAAGGGGTAATACGAACTTCTACTTAGCATGACATTATTAAAGGGTTACCAGCCTCTTTTGGGGGTGCTACTTTCTTTTATTTATGACATATCAAAACGAATATCGTATCAAGGGGGTGTGATAACCACTTTCCCTTCATCTCCCTCACCACCTTCCACCGTGATTTTTGTCGGAAGGAACTGTTGAACCACCCAGATGTTGGTTAGAAGATGTTTTGATATTCGAGAAACAGTAAACGAAGATTGACCATCTGCCCAGGCTAAATAGGGAATCAATTGATCTGCCAGATGTGGGTCAATCCCAGCCTTAGTCTGCATAAATTCTAAAAATTCTTGACAAGCCTCCTCCGCCACCCTCTCCGCCCTCTTGCCGATTTCTCCCAAAGCCCCAAAGCCAGCTACGGAATTTTCAAACTCCGCCTTCAAAAAGAAAAACGTGCTTTGACCAATAGAGGGAGCCTCGAGTATTTTAATTTCTGGGGAAAAATTCTTTTCCTTCAGTATTTTCAGTGCTTGATTTTTCTGTCTTTCTGCAATGGAGGTAGGCAAATTAGAGACGACTGAAATTCCTGTTAGGCTCAAAAGTTTCCCTCTTTCGATCAAATTAACAGAGGTCAACTTTTCTCCTGGATGGATCATGCAATGGACTTCTCCTCCCCCTTTAGGATACCAGCCCCATTTATTTATCCGAAGATCTATTTGACATCCGATATTTTTCACCGTAGGCAAAAAAATCTCTTTTAGATAATCAAAAGGTGGACTCCAGGGAACATGAGTCCCGCCTAATACCGTGATATGCGAGCTCTGCTCAGCCAGACTTAAAGGTAAGAATAACGCCTGTAAAATCAAAGACGTTGATCCCGCGCTTCTTTTTTCTTCTGCCACATTGAACGTGAAATCTCCACCCTTGATTTTTTTAGGAGAAAACTTCAAGGAGAGAGACTGAAGCTTGTTTCCTTCGACTTGGGCTTCACTAATGCTTTTGCAGGCATTAACCGAGGTGAGATGTTGGGGCTGTAAGCCGGGAATCTTCCTCCCTTTCCTGATGTTGAATATCTCCACCGGTTTCCCCAAAAGACAGGAAAGGGATAAAGTGGTCCTCAATATCTGCCCTCCCCCCTCGCCATAATTACCATCTATTTGCAGATACATTCAAAATCCCCTTCTTTAAGTTGGTTCGGGAATTGGAATTCCCGAACCCATGCGGGAAATCCAATTCCCGCACGAACAAGAGGGTTTTTCAACATGCCCTTGAGCAAGGGGACGACTTTTAATTCGCTTTTCAAAATCGAAAGCTTAGGTGAACATCTTTCCCGGATTTATGATCTGATCCGGGTCGAAGGCGGATTTGATCTTTCTCATCAGCTCCAGTCCGGATTTGCCTACCTCTTGTTCTAAATATTTGGCTTTGGTTATCCCAATCCCATGCTCACCGGAGAGTGTCCCACCCAATTTTAAGGTGAGGTCAAAAAGTTCGTCTACTGCTTCTTCCACTCTTTCCATCTGCTCTTTGTTACGGGAATCGCACAAAAAGTTTACATGCAGATTGCCGTCCCCCGCATGTCCAAAGGTATTTATCTTGACTTTATGTTTTTGTGAAAGATCTTGTATATATTTAACCATAGCGGGCAGCTTGCTGGCGGGCACACATATATCTTCATTCACTTTGGTGGGAGCTATTCTTAAAAGCGAAGCGGAAATTGACCGTCTCACGGTCCAGAGTTTCTCCTTCTCCTCCTTGGTTTCAGCATACTGTAAGCTCTTGCTCCTTTTTTCTTTGCAGATTTTTAAAACCTTCTCAAACTCCTGTTGCACCTCATCTTTATCATTTCCATCCACCTCGATTAAAAGGACCGCTTCGGATTTCTCTATATTGTCCACCTTGATATATTCCAGAACACAAGAGAGAGTATCTCCGTCGATGAATTCCAAAACAGAGGGAATAATACCGGATGCAGTTATGGTTGCCACCACTTCGGCGGCATCTTCCATTTTATTAAAAGTTGCCAGGACGGTCTGTTCATATTTCACCTTCTCCAAAAGCCTTAAGGCTATTTTGGTGACCAATCCCAAAGTCCCTTCAGAACCGATCAAGAGTCCTTGCAAATCGTAAGAATTCTTATTTTGCCCATCTCCGCCGAAGGCGGATCCGCCTCTGGCGGACAAAATCCCAGTTCTAAGAATCGTTCCATCTGAAACAACAGTTTCTAATCCAATTACATAGTTTTTCGTCACTCCATATTTTCTCCCCTTTAATCCTCCCGAACACTCCCCTACATTCCCACCCAGAGTGGATGTTTTCAAGCTAGCGGGATCTGGGGGATAGAAAAGTCCAAATTTTGCCACATAGTCGGCAAACTCTTGAGTTACCAAGCCCGGTTCCACTATGGCATATTTTTTCTCTTTATCCAGATGCAAAACCTTAGTCATCTGTTCGAAAGATACCACGATTCCCCCTTTGATGGGAAGGCTTCCTCCGGTATAGCCTGTGCCTGCTCCTCTGGGGACTACGAGAATGTTATGCTGATGAGCATATTTCAGCAGTTTAATTACATCCTCTGTGGAGTGAGGAATAACTATGGCATCTGGAAGGAAGCTTTTATTGGTGGCATCATAAGAGTAGCAAATCCTTTCCTCTAAAGAGGTCAGGACCTGCTCTTTACCAAATAGCTTCCTTAAATCATTTTCTAAATTGCTTTTCATTTTAATCCTTTTACATCTGCTCTGTTACGTTGGTCAGGGGTGTCCTTCAGGGTGAATCCCTTCAGGATGAACCCTCACCCCTGACCTTCTTATATTTAGTTCGGATAAGGGTACCTTGAACCAACGAGGCAACTTTTCTGGAGTAATACGTAGATTTTGTGATCAAAAGCTAAGAATTGAAATTTTTCTCCACCTTAGTTGCTATAATTTTTTATAAGAAAGAGAATTTTAAAACTTAACGAAAAAGTTAATATTTTAAAAACCTCACCCCTACCCCCTCTCCATTTCATGGAGAGGGAGACTGGGGGTGAGGTTGTCATCTGCAGAAGAACCAAAAATGTGAAAAGAAAACAAAAGCCCGCCGTACGGGGGGTTTTGGATTCTACTTTTCTATGTCATACTTGATATTCATCTCTCCTGCGAGCTTCTTCAAAGCCGCGATCACACTCTCCTCCAGGGGGACTCCATTTTTCCTGTATTCATCATATTTCTCGAATTCCTTTTCACCATGAATGTAAATTCTCTGTTCCCCTTTGGCTTTATTGGAGCTCTTTAAACCTGAAAGCATCTCATCCATCGTGGCTTTGAATTGATTCAAGGGGATGAAATTCTCGACGTTTAGCGCTCCGAAGAAGTGTCCCACATTGGCGGGGACTGGTTTTCCTGCCTTTTTGCTATCCACATTGGGACCATAGCCTGCACCGGATAGAGCACCGGAGAGGACATCTACTAGCAAAGAAAGCCCATATCCTTTATGTCCAGAGAGGTCTTCTCCCGCTCCCCCTAAAGGAAGAACTCCCCCACCTGTCGCTTTGGTCATATTATCCAGCACTTGCTTGGTGTCAGTAGTAGGGACACCCTGTGCATCTACAGCCCAGCCTAAGGGCATGGGTTTGTTCAATCTCTGCAGAACCTCCAGTTTTCCACGAGGAACCACAGTAGTTGCCATGTCTAACACATATGGTCTTTCCTTTCCGCAAGGGGCGACCACGCTAATGGGATTCGTCCCAATGATCATATCCCGACCAAAGGTAGGAACCGCTAAAGGGGCGGAATTAGTCATGGAGATGCCAATCAAGTTATGGGGCAATGCCATCATGGAATAATATCCTGCAATTCCATAGTGGTTGCTGTTCCTGACCGTGACAAAGCCAACTCCGGTCTTTTTTGCTTTGTTAATGGCTAAATTCATCCCAAAATAGCCGGCTGGCTGTCCCAACCCATTTTGTCCGTCTACTGCGGCAGTAGTGTCAGACTCCTTGACAATCTTTGGCTTGACGTTGAGAAGTATGGTTCCACCACGAATCCCGTTGACATATCTCATCAAACGTGCAACTCCGTGCGAGGGAATTGCTCTCAAGTCCGACATCACCAATACGTCCGAGGTAACTTCGGCATCTTTTTCCGGAACGCCCAATTTCACAAATACTTGGGTGCAGAACTTTTTTAACCGCTCATCATTTACAATTATGTCTGCCATTTTGCTTCTCCTTTCTTTTAGGTTAATTTTTTTTATACAAAAAATCTATATAATAGTGTTTTCATCAGGTGAATTTCTTTCTAATCTCCCCCTCCCTCGATGGGAGGGGGTAGTAGGGGGAGGGTGATATAGACAATTTTCTGTTTCCTGGTGCATCAAAAAATCTATTTCTCCAAACAAGGATAAATCAATCCCGCCTGCGGCATTACATAAGATTTGAAATTATTGCTGTGTTTTTCCTTCACCCAATTTATCGCATCCTCAATGCTTTCTGCAGACTCGTAGAATCTTTTCTCCAAATCCTCCTTTTTTATATTTGAAACCACCACAATATCAAATCTCTTCAAAACCTTAGCATTTCCTACGGCGGTGTGCCCGCCTACGGTTATTTTCTCCTGTTTGGTATTCAACAATTCATCCAAAGAGGAAGCCTTGAGAAGCCACTCCGCAAAAGTATCCGAACCGATCCCTTCACGACACTCTGAAATCAGAACTATGGTCCCCCCTTCTTTTAAGACCAATTTCGCATTATTTATGGTCTTTTGGGACTGATACAGGCTCACATCCTTAGGATAACCTCCCGCACAGGCGAAGACCACATCCGCCTTTTCATAGAAGGGCACACGGTATAAGTCTCTACACGCTTTCCATCCCGCCTCAAAAGCTTGCCTCAGATCACCTGCCACAATCTTCACGATCTCCTTTTTGTCATTGATCACCACATTCAAAAGAAAATCCACCCCTGCCTTCAAAGCCGCCTCATCCATCTCATCGGAGATCGGATTCCCCTTGGTTTTAGCGATGTCCACCTCCGGGTCAACTATCATGGCATGGTTTTTTCGAACGGTCTCCCGAGCCACTATTCCCGGAAGTATCCCCTTTCTTCCTCCGGAGAAGCCACCAAAATAATGGGTGGTGATGAGTCCGGTCATAACTTTCACATCGGAGTCTACCCAAAGTTTGTCCACCAAAAGCTCATTTCCAGTGGAGAGTTTCCCCAAGGAGACGTTGTTTTTATCGCAGTCATGGCTTATAACCTCATACTTATTTACAATCTCTTCGCCAAAATTGTCTATGTTCTCTTTATCCGTATGGGCACGATGCGCTCCAGTCCCCACCAAGAATTTGATATTCTCATCTTTAATCCCCCCAGCGTGAAGCTCTTCAAGGATAGGTAACAACAAATTGAAATTCGGTCTTTTATAAGGTGTTCCTCTGGTATAGTCCGAGACCACCACGCAGGCGGTCTTTTTTCCTTTGGCGATTTCCGAGAGTCTTTTTGTTCCGATGGGGTTATTTAACGTCTCAATTTCCGCTTTGGTGACATCGGGAAGTCCGGGCACTTTTCTCAATTCCAGAATCCCGATCACATTTTTGTCATCCAATTTCAACTCTTTGTGCGAATCGCCATATTTTAAATCTATTTTCATATTGCGTCCTTTCCTTCAACCGATCGCGTAGGCAAGCCTTTACGGCTTGCCAGCCCCGCCAGAGGCGAGGGCTACGTTGGGGGAGACATATTTTCTATCCCACCCTGAAACATCATAATTTTCAAATTTAAATATAGTAGAGTGGAACAAAGAATGCAAGAGGATTTTGTGAATTTTTTAACAAAGTGAAGTCTCTGGAGTGTTCACCTTCAGGTGAACCGAATAATACATTGCTTTTCAATTGCTTCAGAAACGACAAAAAAATTGACTCTTTGTTCGTCACGGACGCCTCGTCCGTGACGAGGTGAATAGTAACGGACGAGGACATCCCTCACCAACGAGGCGGCTAAGGGAGATGTTCAATAGCTGGCAGGCTTAGCCCACGGTTCTCTTCGGTAAGCATTTATATAAAGTACAAGATCAGACCAAAAAAAGACGAAGAAAAAAAACCCTCTGAGTCTTCTCAGCGGGCGTTTCATTCAAACCCACTAAGAGGTGTCAGAACCCCGTTCTGACACAAAAATCTCTTGATGCGTCGGCATTTTTACGAAATATCGACACAAAATTGAAATATCCTACTTTTTCTCCTCTTTCATTCTTCTGACGCTGTTGGACATGCACTTGGGACAGGCACGTTCCACTAAAGGTCCTTTTGGGTCAAAGGGCATTTTAAACTCATGCCCGCATCTCAAACATTTAAAGATCGCTTCCTCTGCCATAGCTCTTTCTCCGGCAATCAAGCGTAGCCAAGCCTTCATGGCTTAGGGTCAAGAGATAAACCCTTTGATACGCGTCTTGTTTTAAATAACCACACGATTAAAACGATTTCAAATCAGACTGTTACTGCTGTTTTTTCCAATTTTGCTTGGTCCGCACTTAATTTGGCTCTTCTTTTCTCTCCTTTGAATTTTAGATCCGCTAGCGCTTTCTTGGTGAATTCTATCTCCTCTTTGGTCACCTTTTTCCTCATCTCCTCAACCTCTTTCATCACCTTAGCGAACTTCTGCCCCTCTGCGGCGCTGATCCATTCCAGCTGCAATCTCTCCGGTCTTATCCCCATCTTCTCTAACTTGTCCCACAGCTTCTCTACTCTCTTCACCGTCCACCGATTAGCATCTATATAATGGCAGTCAGCAAAATGACATCCGGAGACTAAGACCATCGGAGCTCCCAGCTTAAAGGCGTAGAGGATAAATTCCTCGTCCACTCTGCCGGAGCACATGGTCTTGATGATCCTCTGATTGGGAGGATACTGCAAACGTGATATTCCTGCCATATCTCCGCCGGCATACGAGCACCAGTTGCAGGCAAACACCACCGTTTTATCTTGTGGATTCTCATCTAAAATAGCTTCTATCTGAGCGATAATTTGGTTATCGGTGAAGTGTCGCATGGTCACCGCTCCAAAAGGACACTCTGCTCCACAGGTGCCACATCCTGCACAAGCCGCTTCAATAATCTCAGCCGGTGTTTTTTTCTCTCGATCAACAGAGATACATTTGTAGGGACAGGCGCGATAGCAGATCTCACAAGCAGTGCACATTTCTTTATCCACCATGGAGGTTATCGCCTCTACTTTTATTCTATCCGCATTCAAGATGATTTCTGCCCTCGCCGCAGCTGCACCGGCTTGGGTGACGCTGTCTTTAACATCCTTGGGGAACTCCGCACAGCCAGCAAAGAAAACCCCTTTGGTGGGAGCATCCACCGGCTTGAGTTTAGGATGCGATTCCATAAAAAATCCATCCGCGGTGCGAGATAAAGTCAAAAGTTGCTGTATAAGGCTTCCATCCTGCCGAGGCAAAACGCCCACGGAGAGGACCAACATCTCCAATTCATGTTGTTCCACCTGTCCGGTGGTAGTATTCTCCACAGTTAGTATCAAATTTTTAGTCTTTGGATCCTCCACCACCTCTCCAGGCAACCCTCTGATATATTTAACTCCTGCCTCTTTGCTTCGTCTGTATAGATCTTCAAACGCCTTTCCGAATGCCCTAATATCCATGTAAAAAACCCTCATCTCTGTGCCCGGATAGTGATCGTTCAGAAGGACTGAGTCCTTTATGGTGTTCATGCAACATATATTACTGCAGTAAGATTTGCCTCTTTTCGTCGACCGCGAGCCTACACACTGAATGAAGCCTACGGATTTGGGAGTTTTACGGTCAGTGGGACGGATGAAATGTCCTCCCGTCGCCCCGCTGGCACAAATTAGGCGCTCAAACTCCATGGAGGTGATCACATTCTCAAAACTCCGATAGCCATATTCATCCAGCTCAGTAGGATCATAAACATCCATTCCAGTAGCCACGATGACGGCTCCTACCTTTAGATCGATGATCTCATCCTGCATATCATAGTCGATGCACTTCTTCTCACACACCTCGGCACATTTGCCACAGGCAATGGGATTATTCCCCAGACAGGCTTTCATATCTATGAGATAGGCGGAGGGAACAGCCTGAGGGAGTTGCAGATAGATGGCTTTCCGGGAGGAGAAACCTTGCTGGAACTCATCCGGAATAGCCACCGGACAAACTTTTACGCATTCTCCACAGGAATTGCAATCTTTCTCTCTTACGTAGCGTGCTTTCTTTCTGACCTTTACTTCAAAATTACCAACGTAACCTTTTACCTCTTCCACCTCACTGTAAGCCAAAAGCTTTATTCTGGGATGTCGACCGACATCCATCATCTTCGGTCCCAGAATTCATATGGAGCAATCCATGGTGGGATAGGTTTTGTCCAATGCCGCCATGATCCCGCCAATGGATGGTTCCTTCTCCACCAGATAGACCTGAATGCCAGCATCCGCTAAGTCCAAAGAGGCTTGAATTCCCGCCACTCCCCCACCAACGACTAATGCTGCTTTTGTAACCGGAACTGTTTTTTCTATCTGCGGTTCCAAATGCCTTGCTCGTGCAACCCCGACCTTCACCATATCCTTGGCTTTTTCTGTGGCTCCCTTCCGATCATGCAAATGCACCCAGCTACAATGCTCTCTCAAGTTGACCATCTCTAAAAGATATGGGTTTACTCCCACATCCGCCACGCAGGCTCTAAAGGTAGGCTCATGCATACGAGGGGAGCAGGATGCTACCACTACCCGATTAAGATTATTTTCCTTTATATACCTTTTGATCTCATTCTGTCCCGGATCCGCGCAGGTATATTTGTTCAAAACCGCCACCGCCACATCCGGCAAGGTTTCGGCATACTTGCGCACCTCTTCGCAGTCCAAAGATCCGGCAATATTCAACCCGCATTCGCAGACAAATACCCCAATTCTTAAATCATTTTCCTTTCCTGGATTTTTCTTATCACCCACCACATTCACCTCTTTCATTTCAGTTTTCCGCCGAAGGCGGATCTGCCTCTGGCAGAAAGGTTCATATTTTGTCCCAAAATTCCGAAATCGCTTTCTTTATATCGTCCCACAAAACTTGAATATTATCAACCAATTCCAGCATCTTTTCACCCTTCAACTGAAAACCGTAGCCACTCACGAATCTATGCCTGAAATTTCTGTATGGATATAATCGTTCTATTATTTGTTGGCTGAATAAAGAGATTTTTCCTTGAGGTGGATCTGCAGATAAAGCCAGAAGTTCTTTATGCCAACTCTCCCCTTTGGGCATAGTTTGATAGTACTCTTTGCTTATACGCTTCAAAATATTTTCTACTCCATTATAGAAATTCATTAAGAAAGTTCCCATCGCTGGTTCAATGGAATAATCTTTCGCTTGAGGATCAAACTTACTTCTGACTTCAAGGAGTCGAATTATGGCATCTTCTATCGCTTTTTCCTCATCCCATACATCTTCTCTTAACTCTTTATACTTATCTTTCATAGATGAGCTTTCCCTTTGACAAAATTCTCTTGCGCAGATGTTCTCTTACATCATCTAAGTCTATTAAATCTACTTCATCGTCTATAATCATAGAAACTTTGCCGTAGAACTTGAAGAAATCTCTGGGTTTAACTCCGCTCACTGCGATGTCGATGTCACGGGCAGAGTCAACGTCTGAAATACAGGAACCAAATAACACCACTTTTTTCGCACCAAATTCCCTACTGATAGTAACAATTTTCTCTAACTCTTTGTCAAGAGTTTCTCTTTCCATTACTCATCACCTTCAGTCTCAATCCAGGTCGAGCTCTATTTCTAGACTCGATGGGCTACTGGAATCGACAACATTATCTTCTGAGGTCGAGGATTATGCCTAAGGCCCATAAATTTTTCTTCCCGCTTCCCAGCTATCCCACCATTCAATTTTTTTCGGGTTAATCTTTAATAAGCAGAATTCTTCAGATTCAGGACCTTTGGGAAAGTGTTGGGAAATATCATAAGGGGCCAGTTTCCAAACTCTTTTCTTTTGCTCCAGATCGTTCGTGATTTCAGCTTCGCCAAATACGATAGCGGACTTATCCCCAGAAGGATGTTGGACAAAACTCAAGCAGATTTTAGGATTTTGGTTTATCTGCTTTACCTTTCGAGAACCAGCGAACGTGGCAACCCAGACGGACATATCGTCTTCCACAATCGGAGAAACCGGACGTACTTGGGGCTGATCACCATCAGCGGTTGCCAGAAATGCGAAAAGACAACTTTCCTTCATTATGGCTACGATTTTTTCTTTATTAGATGAATTCATGCACATACTCCTTAGTTATGACAAATCATGTTATTGCTTCAGCAAACAACGTGGTTAAATCTATAATTCTGAGCTTCAATTCTTCCGGATAGCCTTCAGCATTCTGAGTACAGGAGAAATGAATTTGGCACTTAGGACAAGTAGTAATCAAAATCTCAGCTCCCGTATTCTTTGCCTCATTTAGTCTATTTGTCTGGATCATCCTCGAATACATATCGCAGTTTACCCAGGAGGAGGTGCCACAGCAGATGGCATTCTTTCTGCTTTTAGGCATCTCTGAAATTTCTATACCCGAGATGGAGCTCATCACCTTTCGGGGTTGATCATAAATTCCTAAAAATCTGCCCAATCTACAAGGATCCTGATAGGTAACTTTCTTTTCCAGTTTATTTAATTTAATTTTATTTTTAGAAAGCTCATTTGAGATCAACTCTGAAATATGCATTACCTCAAAATCGGTTTTGCCAAAAAATTCAGGATAATCCATTTTTAGGGAAACCAAACATTCAGGACAAGAGGTTATGATTTTTTTTGCCCCAGATTTTTTTATCTGGTCGAGGTTATGCTTAGCCAATCTTTTAAAATTCTCCATATCCCCCATCCACAAAAGGTCATGTCCGCAACATCTCTCATTTGACAAAACCTGTGGCTCAATTCCAAAAGAATTCAAAATCTTTAAGGTCGATCGGGCTGAATCTAAAGAGTTTACTTTGAGGTCAGAAAAGAAAACATCCAAGTAGGGGAGACACCCCACAAAATACAAATATTCCGATTTTTCACTTGTTTTCAATTCCGGGGTTATCCATCCCAATCTATTTTGTTTAAGCTCTGGTGCGGTCATTATTTTCATAAGGGATTGCAAAGCTCCCCCGTGTGAGCACTTGGCATCCTGACCTTCTGAATTTGCTTCCGCCCTCACTAATTTGGTGAATTGAACATAATCTATGTCCGAAGGGCACCTTTGTTGGCACATCATGCAGGTCAAACAGGTCCACAGGGTAGAGTCATTAAGGAGGTTTTCATTCGAGCTAATTAAAGCTTTGGTCAAAAGCCTGCGGGGGGAATAACCTTTATTAACTCTGGAAATGGGACAGATGGCGGTGCATTTGCCACAATCCAGACAAAAGTAAGCTCTGGTTTTCTTTATGGCTTCATTTATCATATTATCTTAAGGTTTAAATTTGCTGATCCGGAATCTCCATCTCAAAGTGTAAACCCTTCATTTGGGATTTAAGACGTAAGCCTTTTATTGAGCTTCATATAAGTAATGGAAAAATTTTTATCGACCACAATTTCCTCCCCCTTGATGGGGGAGGATTAAGTTGAAAATCCCGCCGGAGGCGGGGGAGAGGGTGAAAAAGGCTTTTGATCACCCTCCCCTCTAAGGGAGGGAATAATGATTTTCCATTGTTTACGCGCAACTCAAGTAATTCATCTTTTTTTGAATAAAATCCTCACGGATTAACTCCCATCGTCTAAAATATTTCATTCTAATCCTTTATTGTGGCTGGCTGTTGGTTTAGATTTCGCAACGGACTTGGTCCAACCTTTTTCACATCCTCCACGAACTCCTTTATTACCTGGGCAAACCTTTGCCCTTCCGCGGCTGAGAACCACTCCAATCTCAGCCTTTTTTCTTCTATACCCAATAACCTTATCAACTGCTTAGTGATCTCGAACTGCTCCGCAGCTCGGTGATTGCCAAAGGTATAATGGCAATCTCCAAAATGTCACCCAGACCACATCACGCCGTCTGCACCTTTTTCAAATGCCCGAAACACATGTGCCGGGCTGATCCTACCGGAACACATCACCCGGATCAGCCTGACATTGGCTGGATACTGCATCCTTCCTACTCCGGCAGTATCCGCACCCGCATAAGAGCACCAATTGCAGGCGAAAACGACGATTCTGGGATCAAAATTATTTTCTTGCTTTTTCATAAAATTGTTTCTTTATATATCTTAAGAAGATTAGGATTGAAGTTATATCATAGCTCCTGCAAATATTTGCTATATTCTTCTACGTCAATTTTTATCTCTTTTAAGATTTCTCTAATTAAAGGACGCGCCAACATCCTCCCCTTATGATGAGGAACCGTTGTGTACCTGCCATTTGGATGCCTATAAAAAACGTGACTGCCCTTCTGTCGAACCTTCTTGAAACCAAGTTTAAAGAGGAGTTTTTCCATCTTTGCGGCGTCAATCAGAATCAGTTTGGTCACATCGAAACCTCTATCTGTTGAATTCCCACAAATTCAGGTAAAAGCTTTTTGGTCTCAGGATCCATTTCTTCCAGACATAACTCAATTACTTCCTGGAGATTTTTGTGAAGTTCATCTAAGGTTTCTGCCTGCGTATGAGCACCGGGTATAGCAGGGACGATAGCGACATAAAAACCCGTCTCCAAGTCCTTTTCAATGTATGCGGTCAATTTTTGCACCATAAAACTCCTTTAGATTTCATGATAAATCTGCATTAGGAAATGCCGATGCTGTAAAGCTTCGGCAATTGCTATTACCCAAGCATCAAAAAACTATTTCCAAAGAGATTTTATCCAATCCCATCCAGCATTCCCGAGTACACCCAATAATACCACTCCAAGAACATAGAAAAGCCACTTTTTGAATTTATGGAAAAAAACGAAAGTTTTCCAGTCCCGTAGTATCGGATCACGCGTTCCTTTATTGTCCATAAATTTTATCCAGACTATCAAGAGAAGACTCCACACACCAAGGGTCGATAGCCAAAATTCCCACTTGGTCCTGCTCACAGTTAATGAAGATGTAAACGGTCCTAACACCAATATTATAACAATTGGAATAATTACCCATTTGACAACAAACTGTCCGATTCGTTTCTTCTCTTTCTCTTTTATCTCTTTATCCTTCAAATTGGTCTCTATCCTATTCAACCGTTCTTCTAAAGGCTTTCGGGCTTCACGTTCTTCTGCCAGAGTCTTTTCTGATTCTTCTATTGTTCTTTTATCTTGTCTGATTTGGTCCTCTAACTTAGCTATTACTTCCTCCTTTTTGTTGGTCTCTACCTCAAGGTTACGCAACCTCGAGTGGGTATTCTCCAACTCACGTCGGACTTTCTGGTTCTCTTCAATTAGTGCTTCTTTGACCAATTCAATCTGTTTATCCACATCCACTTCTACCGATAGTTTTTGGCGAAGTGCATTATTTAAGATAATAGAAGATAAAACGTCTTGAGGTAAATCATCAACATTTTCGAACCTCGTCAAAGTTTGAAGGATTCGTATTGTTACCTTTTCAGCATCCGGATCGAATTCTTGAAAAAGGAAAGGCAAACGAAGATTTCCGAGAATCGCCTCTTCAAATTCTGTTGTTCTTGGAACCCAGAATTGCAGCATTTGAATAAGAGTGGCAGGATGCACGCAAACTGGAATTTTATGAGGAGTATCATTTCTCTTGTAGCCATCAAAACCGAGGAAACGAAAATCAACCGTAACAATCCAGCTGTTTGCCTCTAGCGGTGATTCGATCCTCTCTGGACGACGGTCTAGAACGAAATACCACAGTACTATATCATGTTTCAATTCCTTGTAACTCTTCGCTCTTTCTTTGAATCTCTTTTTCTCGAATTCCACTTGTTCATTTAAACTGGTTATTACGCGTTGATCAGTTAAGTAGTTTTCAATCTTCTGATTAAAGAGTTCTATGCCCTTTGTTTTAAGGATTCGGATTAAATCTGTTGTATAAGGTTTAAAATAATCTTCGGCTTTAAGTGGTCGACCTGCTTTCTTACATTCCTCCGCAAACTTTTGGGTAAATCCACTAAGATCACTTGCAGAAGCAACATTGGCGAGGTTTGGACCAAGCTGAAGATCACCGAGGAATTGCGTGTAGTATTCCAAAACCCCCCTAGTTTCATCTATTGTTGCGGGGGATACGTATAACTTCACCTTTACCTTGGCCGAGAGTAACTTAATAAGGTTTATTAGAGATTGAGCCGCCTCATTCGATGGATTTTCATGCAGTCCAAGCATAGAGAAAAGAAAGTTTGTATCAACAAATACTGTGAATGATGGAGTAGAACCCATTGTTTTGGTCAATGCTTGTAGTGTATCCTCTCCAAGATTACCTGCTTCTAAAAAGAAGTAAGCATTTAATTGACGTAATATATATGATCGAGTATCTTGATTCTTAGGATCTATGAATTCTATTATCGCTGCTCGAATGCCTTGGCAAATCTCTGGTGGATAGCTCTTAAGAAAGCTTTGAAACTTTTCGGTTGTATCCAAATTAATAGTAGTACCTGAGATAAGCTCGTATGTTCTTGCACCCATTTCTCTAATCAAAGGGGTTAGAAATCCTTCGCTAAAAGCTCGCCATATCTCTTCTTTTCTTATTGACGGGCAATATTTCTCGATTATATCAAAGAATCGTAGTTTCACTTTCTTTTCGATCTGCTCTGTTTCTTTCACCTTTTTCTCAAATTCTTTAAGACTACTCTCTGAGATTTTGAATTCTTCGTTACTTAGAGGTATTAATGTGCCTGTAGAACGTAGGCTTTCAATTTGTTTTTTAACTTTCTCTGCATCAAGTTTAACAGAGAAGTTTTCACTAAGTGTATTTATAATATCCTGTAATTTCATACTTTTACTCGACAACCACATGCTGGATATGATAAGCTGTTGAATTGCCTTGTCCCACCATCCTACTTGATTTAGTTCAATGTGGTGAATCAATGATATGAACTCTGGTGGAAGCGTTGACTTCCGCATATGTGAAACCTCCTTTAACACCTTTTCATGCGAGGATGCCTAGCAAAGCAGTAAGTCAGAATCATGTTGAGTATAGGATGATCTTATTTCAAAGCCGCATAGTTACTTCTGTCGCAAACGCTGTTTTATTTCTCCCACACCAACAGCGTATCTATCATCACTTCAATCTGCTCATCAGTGAAATGACGAGCTCCGATTGCACCGGTGGGGCAGTATGAGGCACAGGTGCCACAGCCCTTGCACAATGCCTCGTTTATTTCACAGACTAAAATGCCATCGCCTCTATCGACTAATTGAGGTGCATTAAATTGGCATATCTTCACGCAGATTCCACACGCTCTGCAAAGCTCTCTGTTGACCACCTGACATACGACCGGCTCTAAGTCGATATGATCTCTGGAGGTCAGAATAGAGGCCTTGCCTGCGGCTCCCTGGGCGGAGAACAAGCTGTCGGATATTCCCTTGGGAGAATGGGCACACCCACAGATGAATATTCCGGCGGTATTGGTCTCCACCGGACCCAGCTTGGAATGCCTCTCCATAAAGAAACCATCCAAACCTCGCGGGATTTTCAAAAGATTCTGCAATTCAGCAAAATCCTCTTTCTTTGGCACCATTCCCACTGAAAGGATGACTGCGTCTACTGGCAGGTCAAACTCAGTTTTGGACAGGGGTTGGTAAAGTTTTATTTGGGTGGCTTTATTCTCTCCTAACACTTCAGGCGGGACGCTTTCATCATATCTTAGGAAAACGACACCTAATCCTCTGGCTTCCCGATAAGCCTCTTCTGCCCCTTTATCGAAAGTTCGGATGTCCCGATAGAAGACGGTCACATGGATTCCCTGTTTTTCTAATTCGATTGCCTGCTTGATGGCAACCTGACAACAATATCTGGAACAGTATTGATTCCCTTCTTTTTCTCTCGAACCAACACATTGAATGAAAGCCACATGTTCAGGCTTTTTGCCAGCTATCTTCAATTCCTCATCTTTTGTCAAAAGCTTTTCCAGTTCCATATTGGTAAGGACATTAGGAAATTTTCCGTAGCCGAATTTCTCCTTGGGCGCATAAAGATCAGAGCCAACCGCCAAAATGATCGCTCCGACCTTTAACACTTCATCTTTGGATTTCTTTCCCTTTTCCTCGCCCAGTTTTTCTGCAGTGACCTCAAAATTGCCAACGAAGCCTTTTACCTCTTTGACTTTGGCTTTCGTGATAATTCTGACTTTTCTTTTCTTAAGCTCGTCTATTTTTCTTTTGATTAATTCTTTTCCAGTCAGTTCACTATTTAAAAGTTTGCCTAATTCTTTGACCCGACCACCCAACGCTTCGCTTTTTTCGATCAAAATTACCTTTTCGCCTTTAATCGCTAAATCTAAAGCGGCGGAAATTCCAGCGATACCTCCACCTATAATCAATATTTTGGAATCCATAGGAACTTGTCTGGTCTCCAATGGCTCAAGATGGCAAGCTCTAGCAACTGCCATTCGGAGCAAATCCTTTGCCTTTTGGGTTGCCGCTTCCGGCTCCGCCGCATGAACCCAGGAGCATTGATCCCGGATATTTGCCATCTCAAAAAGATAAGGATTAAGCCCTGCTCTTCGGCAGGTCTCCTGGAAAATGGGCTCGTGGGTTCTGGGAGTGCAAGCCGCCACCACCACCCGGTTTAATTTAAGCTCTTTAATTTTCTCCTGCATGAACCTTTGAGTTCCATCCGCACAGGTAAAAAGCTCCCGGCAAACGTAAGCCACCCCGGGAAGGGATTTAGCATATTCTTCAACCTCCGCCACATTCACCACCCCGGCGATGTTGATTCCGCAATGGCAGACGAATACCCCAATCCTTGGTTGTCCATCCAGGCTCAAAGACTCAACTTTGATCGGCTCTCTTTTGACCTGTTGACCCTTTAAGTGCTCCGAAACCTTCAAAGCTGAAGCAGACCCCAAAGCCACCGAATCGGTGATATCCTTAAGTCCAGCCGCACTTCCACAAAGATATATGCCTTCTTTTGTGGATTCCAAAAAGGAGGTGGAATCTCTCTGTTTAAAAAATCCACTCCCATCCAGCTCGATCCCCAAGATTTGGGCAAGTTTCTGTGTCCCTTCGGCGGGGACTCCGGCGGAAGAAAGTATCACTATGTCCGACCTGATCCTTTCCACCACTTTGGTGTCGGTGTTTTCAATATAAATCCAAAGGTCTTTAGTATTTGGATCTTCTTCAATCTTAGCAGGTTTGCCCTTATAAAAGACCACATTTGGATCCTCTTTGGCTCGCAGATAAAGCTCTTCATATCCTTTGCCAAATGCTCTTATATCATTGTAGAAAATATAAATCTTTTCGATATCTGGCTCATGAGTCTTTGCCAAAAGCGAATCCTTTATGGCGTTCATACAACAGAAATAGGAACAATAGGGATAGCCCCTCTCTCCCACCGACCTTGATCCCACGCATTGGACAAAAGCTAAGGTTTTGGGAACCTTCATATCGGCAGGACGAACCAGGTGCCCGCCACTGGGACCGGAAGCATTCAATATTCTTTCAAACTCCAAGGCGGTCAAAACATTCTCGTAGCGAGCATAGCCATAGTTGGTTAAGCCCCGGGGATCGTATTCATCAAAGCCAGTAGCAACTACAATAGCGCCCACCTTGAATTCTTTCTCCTCAGGAGGCATATCAAAATCTATACACTTGGGCTTGCATGTTCTGGCGCAGTTTTCACACACCAGGATGGTCCTATTCAGGCACGCATCTCGGTCAATCACATAGGTGCGAGGCGAGGCTTGAGGGAATGGGGAATAAATGGCTTTTCTTGCTCCCATGCCCAAGTCGAAAAGGTTGGGGACTATGACCGGGCATACCTTGGCACAATCACCACAGCCCACACAGGATTTTTCATCCACAAACCTTGAATTTTTCCTGACCCCGACCGTGAAGTTGCCCTTTTCACCTTCGACTTTCACCACTTCTGAATAGGTCAGAACCTCGATGTTGGGATGCCGACCGGCATCCAGCATACGCGGACCCAAAATTCAGATGGCGCAGTCCATGGTGGGAAAGGTCTTGTCTATCTGGGCCATCCTCCCCCCCAAAGTAGAGGATCTTTCAACCAGATAAACTTGAAAATCGGCGTCAGCCAGATCCAGCGCCGCCTGAATCCCAGCCACCCCTCCTCCGATCACCAAAGCACCTTTCTTTGTCAACAAAACCTCCTAAAAAAGCATAGAGTCTAAAGCGAAGAGCTTAGAGCAATCCATCTTGTTTTCATCTTTTCGCTTTAAGCTCTTCGCTTTAAGCTCTTCGCTCTAAACCGCTTTATTCAAAAGATTTTTTCCGTATTGGTATCCTTTATCGAAAGCTTTTAAGTTAAGCTCGATCAATCTCCCACTAAAGGAATCCTCAATCGCCTTTCTGGCGCAGTCCTCTTTAATCAGGTTAGTGACCGCGGTGAAGAAGCCAAACATCACAGTGTTTGCGGCTATTTTCGCTCCCATCTCCTCTGCCAGCCGGGTTGAGGGTATGGCAAAAAATTTTATTCCCTTCTTTACTTTGTCCGGCTTGACCAGATC
>Ga0315289_10003137_pt1 | contig 25103 bp, 21 predicted proteins | sample YL17G11_40_MG_FD_203452 | JGI IMG/M metagenome (GOLD analysis project Ga0315289, IMG submission 203452) | Sediment microbial communities from Yellowstone Lake, YNP, Wyoming, USA - YL17G11_40 | ecosystem: Environmental > Aquatic > Freshwater > Lake > Sediment | place: USA: Wyoming | collected...
CGGCTTCTGCCCTGGCTGGATGCGTGTCCCACGAGGCCGGCGCGCGTGGAAGGGGAAACCTGCATGGATGTCACGGAGGCGGTCGGCGCAGCCGCGGGCGTCGTGGCGGATCCGCGTCTGCTGCTGTTGCTGGGCCCGCGGTCGAAAGGGGAGCACGTCCTGCTGCCGCTGGACAAGACGCCAGCCATGATGAAACTGACCCGTGAGAACATCCGTGCGTACGAGCATCGGGCCGACGGCTCGGCGGGCAACGCGTTTCGCGCCCTCGGCCAGCTTGTGGCCCAGTGCGATGTCTATCGCCTCTGCGTGGGTGAGCCGCTCCCGACGCTCGCCGAGCGGATTCGGGCTCTGCTGAGGCGGACCGTATGAGAGCGAGCCGCTTGCACGCCTGGTTGCTTGCCTTGTCGGATCCCGCCGGTTGCCGGAGCCTGCCTGCACGCCCGCTGCCGGGGGAGCATTGGGCGCGGTTGTGCACGCTGGCGAGCCGCCACGGCGTGCTGCCCGCGCTGAGTGCTAACACCAAGCGTGCGATGGCGACGGAGGGAGTTGCCCGCCTCGCCGCGGACCGTGATGCGGGCGCCGTGATGGAGAGAGTCCTTGCGGATGTGAAACGGCGTCTGATTGCTCAAGCGGCGTTGAGCCTGGCAATTCGCGGGCAGATTCGGGAGATCGCGGCGGCGTTCCGGGCGGCAGGGGTGCCGGCGGCCGTGCTCAAGGGCGCGGATTTCGCCGATCATTTGTATCCCGACCCGTCGCTGCGTCTCTTCACGGATCTGGACCTGCTCGTGTCCCGGCAATATTTGGGCGATGCAGAGAGAATATTACCGGAATTCGGGTACGTGCCGCAGCAGGCTGCGATGAAATACGATGCCGGGTACGGGGAGCGAAGCTGGGTCCGGGCCGACCGGCAGGAGGGTACGCTGGAGGTCCATTGGAACCTGGTGAATTCGCCGACGCTTCGTCGGGGTGTGAGCCTGTCATGGGAGGATCTGGCGTTTGAGAAGAGCGAGGAAGCCGAAGACGGCCTGCTCCGGCCGACAACGCCGGCGCGACTGCTGATTGCCGCCGTGCACGGCGCCGCCAGCCACGGCTTTGACCGGCTGCAGCCGCTGTATGACATATCTCTGGCGGCGCAACGCTGCGCTGGGGAATCGGACATCCGATGGCTGTCCGAAACGGCCGGGCGGACCGGGGCCGGGCTGCCGCTGGCCGTATCATTCTCTCTGGCTTGGCGACTGTTCGGGACTCCGGCGTGTGACGCCCTGCGGGCGGCCCTGCGCCTGCCCCGGCGCGGACTCTGGACCGTTCTGTTGTCGCCGGGCGTGGTCCTGCGCGGCCACTGGCCCCCCGATTCGTTCCGCAGGCAGTTATTCCGGGAGATGCTCAAACGGCGATGAAGATCCTGCTGATACTGCCGGTTGCCCCGAGGACCAGTTGGCCCAAAGGGTTGTTTCGCGTAAGGACGTTCGACACGCGCCTGGCGTGCGCGGCCGCCGTGCTACAACGCGGCGGGCACCAGGTCCGCATTCTGCAGCGGGAGGCGCAGCTCATCAAGTCGGGATTCGATTGGGAGCGGGCCGAGATGGAACTGCGGCGCCTGATAGAGGAGTACCGCCCCGATATGGTGGTGCAGTCGGTGGCGACGCCGGCCATGCCGGAAGCGGCCCGGATCGCGCGGTGGGCTAAGCAAATCGCTGGCTCGCACGTGCTCAACGTCCTGTGCGGCACGCATCCTTCCGGCGTCCCGGAACTGACGTTGTCCGAGAGCGAGGACGTGGACATGATAGCGCTCGGCGAATATGAGCTGACTCTGCGGGACGTGGCGGATTGTGGTCCGGGCGCGGATATTCCCGGACTGATGCTGCGAGGCCCCGGAGGGCCGATTCGCACGCCGGACCGCGCTGCGGTGCAGGACATCGATGCGCTCGGCCCGCCCGCCTGCGAGCTGCTGGACATGGCCTTTCACACGCAGCCGAATCCCTGGACCATACGGTACCTGAACCTTCGCAGCGTCAACATTCGCACGTCTCGCGGCTGTCCAAATCGGTGTGCGTTCTGTGCTGAGCACCTGGTCAGCGGCGTCGGCGTGCGATTCCACTCGCTGGATTACGTGATGGACCAGGTGCGACACGCGTGCGAGCGCTGGGGTGTGGACGCGGTCCATTTCGAGGACGACACGCTCGGGGCCGACCGGACGCGCCTCCTGGCGATCTGCGAGGCCATGCAGCGGGAGGGGCTTCACCGGCGGCTCCGATGGGACTGCCTGATGCGCGTGGACCAGGTGGATGCGGAGCTGCTGGCGGTGATGAAGGCGGCCGGATGCATCCAGATCGAGTACGGTTTCGAGAGCGGCTCGGACGGCGCGCTGAAACGCGTGGGCAAGAACGCGACGGCCGAGCAGAACCGCCGGGCTGTACGCCTGACGAGAGAGGCCGGGATTCGGCTCTTCGCCGATATCATGGTCGGTCTTCCCGGCGAGACGCGGGAGGACCTGGACGCGACGCTGCGGTTCCTGCGCTGGGCCCGGCCCGAGATTCTCAGCGCCGGCCGCCTGCTGCCAATGCCCGGAACCGCCCTGTACCACCGGCTGCCCGAGCCCGTGCGCGGCTCTCTGGCCTGGGAGGGCTTCAGCTACACGCCGCAGCCTGGCTTCCAGATCAACTTCACGGCGCTGCCGGACGAGGATTTCGAGCGCTGGTATCGGAATTTCTACAGGTATGTGGTTTCGCCGCACAATGCCAGGGCGTTGCTGCGCGACGGCGGTCTGACGGAGGAGACCCGTACCCAATTCCGCCGTCGTCTCCGCCGCTTCACATGCCGGCACCCGCTTCGTGCCCTGCGCCTGCCGATCACAAGAAAGTCGCCGACTTGCGGATACCCGACGGCATGAGGCCCTGAAGGATGTCGAGACATCGACACGGCCGGTCCTACCGGAGTCTTTTTCTCTTGCCCTCTGTGACCGCCCCGATCATAATAGGGTCATGCAGGGGAGGACCGGACTTACGGATATCCGGCATTATCGTTGCTGTGCGGGTGATACACAATGAAGGTGGAAGATCAATACCTGGACGTCCTCCAGAATATCGAGTTTGCGATTGTCATGACTTACCGGAAGTATCCGGACATGACGGACTACGAGGTCCTGCGCGTGCTGGAGGCACTGATTGACAGTTACAAGGCCGAGACGCTCGGGCATAATCCGCGCGACTTTTCCCCATCGCAGATGGAGGTGGCTCTCTATCAAGCGGTTCGTGATATGTGCGAATGGCGTCTCGGCCGCGCCGGCCCGCCGGATGCTACGGGAGATCTGATACCCGCACCCCAGCCCATTACGGTCGATGAGATCATTCTCTGCCTCAAGAGACTCTTGAAATCCGTGACCAAATGGAACAAGAGCGGCGGGCGCACAGGATACCTGACTTTCATCGTGCAGTACGTCCGGTGAGGATGCAACCAACCACCCGCCATCCGAACGGTCACTTTCTGCCTCTTGGTTCGTTGGTCTTTTTCGACTCACTCCGCATGGAAACTCGCTCAGCCTTTTAAGTAGATTCCTCATTTCGCCGGGGCTGGCGGCTGTTATCCTTTGGCAAGAGTCTGGCTTGGCCGGAGCAGGGATTGTCGGTTTTTGCGAAAGGGGGTAGGACTATGGGGGGCACACGAAGAGAATTCATTTTGTCGGTTGTCATTGGTCTGGGTCTGGTCTGCACGACGGGGCTGGCCGCCGGGATGAGCGGTCCGTTTGGCAAAGGGGTGGTCAAGCTGGTTTCGACCGAATGGCTGCAGAGTCGTCTGCAGGACCCGAACCTGTTCATCGTCGACGTGCAGCCGAACGTCCACGATTACTTTGCCCAGCACATCCCGCGCGCCGTGTACTTCAATGAGGGCCTGCTGCGGGGTTCGGATCAGGGCATGCCGACGCCCTACGTTCCGTCGCAGGTGGTGGAAGTGGTGTGCCGGCGGATCGGCCTGAGTAACAACGTGCCCATCGTGGTCTATACCGCCAAGGGCAAGTTCAGTGGGGCCGGCGAAGGTCTCGGGCAGACCATGGTTGCGTATTCCCTGGCCCGGTTCGGCCAAAATAACGTCTACGTGCTCAACGGCGGGCTGGACAAGTGGACCGCGGAGAACCGGCCCGTGACACAGGAGTTCCCGAAGATCAAGGAAGGCATGTTCAAGGCCAACGTGCGGCAGGACTACTTCGTCAATATGGAACAGGTCAAGAAACTGAAGGAGCAGAGCAACGTGGTTTTGCTCGACGCCCGCCCGGCCCAGTTTTACCAAGGGCAGGGGCCCTGGATCAAGCCGGGACACATTCCAGGGGCGGTGAGCTTGCCGTGGCGGTCTCTGATGGCTGAGGACAACCCGACCTTATTGAGGCCGGAGTCGGAGATCGCGGAGATTCTGAAGGAGGTCAACATCACGCCGGACAAGACGATCATCTGCTCCTGCGGCACCGGGCGCGAGGCCACCAACGAGTTTCTGCTGTTCAAGTCGTATCTCGGATATCCCAACGTCAGACTGTACGAGGGTTCGTTCACCGAGTGGAGCGCGTACCCGGATAACCCGACTGTGACCGGGCCCAATCCCAGGTAAGCCCGCCCGCGCGGCTCGAAGCACGTCGGCTCTCACAGGTTCTGAATGCCCTCGTCCATGCGCTGGTCAGCGTCTTCAGGACCGCTGATGGGACTGCCCACGAGCATCTCATAATAGGGCTTGTTTCGGCCCAGCATGCGTCGCGAGATGAACCCGTCCATCCAATCGGCACTCTCCAGCGCCGCCAGCGGTGCTAACAGGATGTAGTTGCATGCCGAATCGCGGAAGCACCGTCGGGGCTGCCGTACGTAGCCGAACGCCGCACTGTCCCGCAGGCAGGCAAACGGCGAATCCGCCACTGCAAATGCCACGCCGGCGTCCGAGCACAGCTTCGCGCTCTCCTCAATGAGCGTGGCAACATCTCCATATTCGAAATTGCTATGCAGTATGATTTGTCCCACCGCGTCGCCGTAACGGCCGGCCAGCATGGCTCCCATGCGATAGGAACGCCCGACCACGCGTCCGGCCCGCTCCGCCTCGAAAGACGGGCCGGGAGGTGTATGAGCAGCGCCGACCCAGACCACGGTCCGCTCGCCTTTGTCAAAGGCCTCTTTCTCCACGCAACGGGCATAGTGAGCATCATGCAAGAACAGGTAGGGCAGATCGTCAATCAGGCGCACGAGCCGCAGTTTCTCGTACCAGGGCCCGCGCTTGACCAAGGCAAACGAGGGACCGTCAAAACGTGGCATTATGCCGACGACGCGCAGAGGTTTCTGACTCTCGGGACGTGACTGATTGACCTGCCAAATGGTGCGCAGAACCTCCCAATGCTGGCGATAACCCCATGCCTGCCAGACCGCCCCACGTGCGATCTGTCTGAGCTTCTCCTCATCGAAACGCGCGCCATTCACCAGGTCGGCGAGCGCACCATTCTGGTCGGGGTGACAGCATTCCAGGGCGATCACCGTCACATGGGCCTTGTAGTACAGGTCGGGGATGACGCGCTGGAAAAATTCAAGGTATTGTTTCTTGCCATGTATTTCGCCCACGAGCGTCACCTGGTGCCGGGCGGCCATATCCAGTACAAACTCCGCGGGGTTCCGGCCGTGCTGCACCAGCCATTCCTGCATCCTCGTGCGGTCTTCCGGGGTTACGGAGGATGCCTCCACGAGGTCTTTTGAGACCACGGCTTGTTTTTCGGTGGCTGCCTCTGCATCGGCGATCCAGCACCGATGAATGGTGTACATCCGTACCGGCCCAGCCGCGTGCACCGCAATCCAGCCGGCCGCGACGGCCAATACGATGGAAGCAACCAACCGCCGTCGCGCCCGCAATTCTTCCTGCAGTACGACCATCGTACCCGTGAGGCGATCGTGCCAGCCTTGCTTCGACCGTCTGGCCCCAATCGCGATCAATGGCAAGCCCAGCAGGCATTGCGAGAGCATCACCAGCACGGCGCGCCCGGAGGCCCGGAGCCAGCCTGCCGGTTGGCCGTCCTGGCGCATCACCTTGAGGCCCATCGCTGCCTTGCCCAGGGTTTTTCCCTTCCAGCCTATGCCCACACCCGTGTAGGCGGCATAAGCCACAAGGGCCACCGCCTCGATCGGAATATACAACCCGAAGCTCGCGGCTGCTTCGGCGGCCAGCACGACCGGCACGGCAGCGATAAACAGGTCGAGCAGCCCCGCGCAGAGCCGGATCCAGAATCCTGCCGGCCGTCTTTGCTCCGTTTCCATTGTCTCTCCTTATGCCACCGAACAATCATCGGTTCCCGACTTAGAGACGGGCACTACTTCATACAGGATTGTCGGGATAGACGCAAGCGCAACCATGAGAGCCTGTCGATATCACGAATTACCATCGGTAGATGCACTGGGCCGCAGGGAGTTCACGTGCCACAAATCTTTCTGTGGGATAAAATATACTCTCCACTTGTGCGTCATAGCTGCGAAGGGTGTAGAGAAAGACGATAGTGAGCAGTGTGACCGATAGAGAGTTGCTGAGGCGACTACGAAAGGGGCGCGGGGAGACCCTGCGCTGTGTGTACGAAAGGTACAAGGACTCCATGCTCGCGTTGGCGATAGCGTTATCCCGAGACCGGTCCGTGGCGGAGGACGTCGTGCACGACGTGTTCGTGGCGTTCGCCGGCCTGGCCCCGACGCTGCGTCTGCGGAGCAGCCTGCGGAGCTACCTGCTGACGGCGGTGGCGAATCGCGTGCGCAGCCTGAGACGCCGACCCGGCACCCAAGTTGACCTGGCGCAGGCCAGTGACGGCATCCGCAATGAAGTTCCGCCTGACCCGGCGGACGTGGCCGCGACAGCGGAACTCCTGGAGCGTGCGTGTCGGGCCATCGAGGAATTGCCGGATGAGCAGCGGGAGACGGTTGTGTTTCGCCTGCAGGCGGGATTGTCCTTCCGACAAATCGCCCGGATACAGGGCGCATCGATAGGCACGGTTCTGAGCCGGTATCGGTATGGCCTGGGCAAGCTGCGCCGGGCCGTAGATGGTGAGGCACCCCAATGAGAAAACCAGATGCAATCGAGAAACTGGCCCGGCAATGTCTTGCCGCCAGGGAGCAGCTCATCAAGACGGATGCGGAGCTGGACCATCGCACTCTGACGGACGCCCTGTCGGCCTACGAGCAGTCGTACCCGCCACCAGCGCACTTCCATCGGCTGTTTTCGGCCCGACTGGCCGTTGCCGCCACTATCCTTCTGGCTGTGGCTTTGGGGATTGTCCTGTTTGACAGGTCCAACGGGTCGGCCTACGCCATCGAGCAGACGATGGGGGCGCTGAAAGCCATCACAACGATTCATGCCGTCGGCACCGACTGGGACGGCAATCGCTACGAGGCCTGGAACAAGGTCGATCCGGCCACCGGTGAGGTGGTCTGGTGCTGTATCGATTGGACGCCTTTCGGATACAAGATTGCCTCCCGGCCGGACGGCTCGTGTGTCTGGGACAAGGATGGGAAGGTGGTGCGCTACTCCAATCAGCGGATCGTGAGCGATGACCTTCGATACACCCACATCTTCGAGCAGATCGCCGAGCAAATGGGCCGGCTCAGTGACGAGGACCGCATTACGGTGGAAACGCAGAAGGACCCGGCCGAGGGCAAGCCAATCATCGTCATCCATGTGGTCACGCGGGTTGAGGACTACCGCGTCTACGTCAATCCCGAGACGAAGCTGCCGGTCCGCGTTCTGTTTGATCGCGAGGATGACATGCGGGAGACCACCCGGACCGTGGAAGAGATTCACTACGACGTGCCTCTGCCGGAAGGGATGTTTGATTTCGAAGTCCCCAGGCAGTGGTATCGCGACTGGAGCCTTATCGACGATCCGACCAAGGGCTTGGCGATTGGCGAGCGGACGCATGAGCAAGGGGCGGTTTTGACGGCCCGGGAGTACTGGCAGGCCGTGATCGATAATAACTGGGCGTACGCCGACCAGTTGCGGCCGGTGGCGGACTGGAAGACCGACTACCACAAGGACCGGCCCGCCGAGTTGGTTGACGTGGGCACACCCGGGCCGGAGCGGGGCTGCACCGGGCTGGTCACGCCCTGCATCGTGCGGTTCCAGGACGGCCGGCTGATGAGGGTCGAGCTGGTCATCAACTACCGCAAGATCAACGGTCAGGCCTCCTGCATCATCGTGGCCACGTGGGGCTGGCCCAAGATCTTGTCGGAGTAACGGCGGCGATTCGCCACGTGTGAATCGACAAATAGACCAGAAAACTGTGCTTCAGAAGGGAGATGTGCATGATGGCAGGAAAGACAAGAGCCTTCACGATCGCAGGGTTTGTGCTCTGGATTTGCTTCACAGCCGTGGCCGGACCAGAGAGTCCCCTGGTAACGACGCGCCCCTACGAGTTCAATACGGATATCCAAGTCACGCTGGAGAAGAACAGTGAGGTTCATCTCACGTGTCCGCCCAATCGCCACGGTATTACCGAGTACGTCCTCTACTATCGCGCGCCAAAAGGTGACGAGGAAATCGCGGGCATCAAGGCCGTATTCACGGACAACATGTGTACCGAGTGCGGCGTTCTACGGGAGTCCTGCGAGGGCATTCTCCAGCAGGCACGGTACACGGCCTGCCTGGGGATCATGAAGTGGCAGTTGCACGACGGCCGGTTGGACGTGGACTTCTGTGCCTGCGATGATTTGGAGCGGAGCTACCGCGAGTACAGGCAGTACCGGCTCGAGGGGAAACGGTACAGGACCCAGTACCAGGATCGACAGCTTGTGTGCCCCGTGGAACTGCCGGAGGCGCAGCGCCTGGCGGGATTTGCACGCTTCTGGAGCGAGGTCAAATTCAATTTCCCCTTCTTTGACAAGGTCCCGGAGGTCAATTGGGATCAGATACTGATCGATTACCTCCCCAAGGTCCAGCAGGCGAAGACCGATGTGGAGTACTATCGCGTGTTGATGCGCTGTGTCGCACTTTTGAAAGACAATCACACCAGCGTGTGGGGATCGACGGGTGAGGCACCCTGTCGGCCCCCCATTGAGATCCGTGCCGTGGAAGGTAAGGCTGTCGTTGTCCAAGTCTATCCGGCCGACAACGTGAAAAGCCCCGAGCTGAAAGCGGAGTTGCTCGCGGCCGGCATGAAGCCGGGAGACGAGATTACGCATATCGACGGCCGGCCTGTGTCACGGATACTCGCCGAAGATATATATCCTTACATCGCCGCCTCCACGCCCCAGGGTCTCGATCTGGATGCCTACCCGCGACTGGCCAACGGCGAGAATGGAAGCAAGGTGAAGATGCGAGTCCGGGGTGTGCAGGGTGAGGAACGCGACGTTTCTCTCACGAGAGGATACTACGACTTTCCCAAGGACAAGGTGCCGTTCTTACGCGAGTTGGAAGGCGGCATTGTTCAGGTGAACCTGGACTCCTTCCAATCGGATCGGGTGGTCAAGCAGTTTGAAGAGGCCTTTGACAAGATCCTGCGGGCCAAGGGACTGATTCTGGACGTTCGGGACAACGGGGGCGGCAACTCGGGTTTCGGCGATTCCATTCTGAGCACTTTGATCGACCGGCCCGCCAAGGGGTTCCGGTGGAAAACGCGTCAATACTTGCCCATGTTTCGGGCGTTTGACAAGACGGAGTTATGGTTCGCGGGCAGCCCCGGTACCGTCGAGCCATCCCGGGGGAAGCATTACCAGGGTCCGGTGGTTGTCCTGACCGGTCCGGCCACCGGCAGCGCCGCAGAGGATTTCGTGGTGATCTTTCAGGCCAGCGGCCGGGGCAAGGTGGTCGGCCAGAGAACCAACGGCTCCACCGGCCAGATTCTGACCCTGGACCTTCCCGGCGGCGGCGGCTTCCGCGTGTGCACCAAATGGTGCAGCTACCCGGATGGCCGTGAATTCGTCGGGATCGGCGTGATACCCGATGTCGAGGTCAACCCGACCAGACGGGACATAGCCGACGGCCGCGATGCTGTCCTGGAGGCGGCCCTCCAGGTGCTTCGATCGCAGAGGTCGTGATTCGTGAGGTCCATACGCACAAGGAGAAAGCTATGTCGAACGTTAAAGGAGCACGACAGGTTGGGGTCTGTATCGCATTGCTTTACGGCACGATCGTGCGGGCCGGCTCTTATCAAGAACTAATCGCCGAGGCGAGAAGCCGGGTAGTCTCGACGCAGGACTGTGCCTTCAATCGCGACATCGAAGTCACGCTGAAGAAGGGGCAGGCCGTGCAGTTGCGTTGTCCGACCAACGAGCATGAGATCACGGACTTCCTCCTGTACTACTACGAAGCCTCCCTTGCCGGCAAGACCGAAGGCATTTTTCGCACCGATGCGTTCTTCTCGAAAGGCTACAGCTCCGGGGGCGGCAGCCCGGTCAGCCTCGACGGGGCGCTGCGTCAGGCGGCCTACACCCGGTGCCTGGTGATCACCCGCTGGCGCCTGGAGGAGGATGCCCTCCACGTGGAGTTTCGGGCTTCTGATGACCTGAAATACAACCAGGACATCTACCGGCAATGGAAATCGCAGGGCCGCCAGATCAGCATGATGCTCCAGAGCCAAGAGCTCATGCCGCCCGTTCCGATTCCGGAGGCGGAACGCCTGGCCGGGTTCGCCCGGCTGTGGAGCGAGGTCAAGTACAACTTCGCGTTTTTCGATCACGTTCCGGAGATTGACTGGGACGGGATTCTGCTGGCGTATATCCCCAAGGTACAGGCGGCCAAGACCGATGTGGAGTACTACCGCGTGCTCCGCCAGTGCATTGCTCTGCTGAAGGACGGTCATACCTCTGTGTGGGGGCCGAGCGATGAGTCGTTCTTCGAGCCACCCATCCGCGTGCAGGCGGTACGGAACGAGGCGGTTGTCGTTCAGGTCTGCCCGGCGGAGAACATCAAGAGCGAGGAATTGAGGAAGGGATTGCAGGCCGCGGCGCTCCGGCCGGGCGACGTCATTACTCACATCGACGACCGGCCGGTCCAGCAGATTCTTTCGGAAACGATTTATCCGTTCCTTGCCGCTTCGACGCCCCAGGAGCGTGATTATGAGGCTTACCCCAAATTGCTCTGCGGGCCGCATGGCACGCCGGTCGCTCTCAATGTGGTCCGATCGGACGGCTCGCGGGCCAAAGTCACCCTTACGCGAGGCGACTATCGGTTTCCCCGTCTGCCGAATGAGTTTCAATGCCGGGCACTGGAGGGCGGGATGGTATACGTGAATCTTCCGGACTTCGGGTCGGATCAGGTGGTGCAGGAGTTTGACAAAGCCTTCGAGCAGATCCAGATTGCCCAAGGACTGATCCTGGATGTGAGACGCAACGGCGGCGGCAGCACGCAGCATGGTTACGCCATCCTGAGCCGGCTGATCGATAAGAGCGTGCCCGGCTCTCACTGGAAATCCCGCAAGCATGTTGCCGCCTTCAAGGCCTGGGGGCGCCAGGAGCAGTGGGAGGAGGGTGACCACGACACCATCACGCCGCACGAGACGAAGCACTACGCGGGGCCGGTGGCCGTTCTGACAGGGCCCGAAACTGCCAGTGCCGCCGAGGACTTTGTCGTGGCCTTTCACGCCTGCGGCCGGGGCAAGGTGATTGGCCAGAGGACCTGCGGCTCCACCGGCCAGCCCCTGATGGTCCAACTTCCCGGCGGTGGAGGCGCCCGCATCTGCACCAAACGCGATACCTACCCGGATGGGAAGGAATTTGTCGGCATTGGCGTGATTCCTGATGTCGAAGTGGAGCCGACGCGCGAGGATATTGCCGGGCAGCGAGACCCGGTCCTGAGCACGGCCCTGAAATGGTTGTCCGAGTCGAAGACCAATTGATACGGGTTAGGAAGAATTCTTGCACGACAGGACTCTGTCATCCTGAGCCGAAGGCGAAGAGCCTGTCCCGAGCGAAGTCGAGGGAATCTGGCCCGCGGAGGAGAGGTTTCTTCCGTGCGCGGCCCAGATCCTTCACTATGCTGCGCTCCGTTCAGGATGACATACGGCGCATGAATTGATCACAATGCTTATGAGAAGCGGGAGCCATGAGGAAGCACTACGTTCGGTGGGAGGTTTTGCTATGAGGAAGCTCATTTTTACGACGCTGTTGCTTCTCGTTTTCTGCCGGCAGCCGGCAGGGGCAGAGCCGCCGGCCATGCCCTGCGACGGTCTGGAAGAGTTCATCGCGTTCGTTCACGAAGTCAAGAATAAGATCGCCGTCGAGCGTGTCTACCAGATCGGCTCTCAGGAGGAGTTGACCCTTGCACCCGGCCAGGCGGCTCGGCTCAGCTTCACGGATAAGCCGGCCGGCGTGACGGAGTTTCTCCTTTTCTATGACAACGAGATCGTACATGTCATCTACCGCTGTACCGGCGATACGGACAGACAATATGACTCCACGTCTCTGTATGCCGAGAGGTTGACGGACTCCCGGTCCATCCGCGCGGAGGGTGCGGGGGTTTATCTGAAGGTCTGCACGGAGTGGGAGCCCAAAGACCAGCAGGCGCTGGTGAGATTCCGTGCCGAGCTGCCCTCGGAAGATGAATTGCGGAGGTTCCGAGAATGGCAGGAGGAACAGAGAAAAGAGCAGGAGTGGCTGGAGGCGCTGCGCCGACAGGCGGCGGCCGTGCGGGAATGGGACCTGGAGGAGCAAACCGGGCCTTTCACGATTCTCATGGACGCGCTCGCGCGAAAAGCGGCGGGTCTGAGAATCCGTCTCGCCTCGGGAGGCGACGAAGAAAACTATGTTCGATGGATCTTACCGTATCTCTACTATCTCAGTTTTGACCTCGATCAGCGATTCTATGCAAAGGACCACGACGGACAAGGATACGCGCCGCCACACAGCCGGATGATGCTCGTCCCCAAAGGGGCAAAAAGGCCTACAGTATTTCAAAGAAGTACCCCGATACGCAACTGCACGTATACGTCGAACCCGGCGGCCTTCTATCCGCAAATGAGCAAATGAGGAAGTGCGGGCTCATGCAGGGGGAAAGGCCTGATGGTGTTCGCAGGGACGGGTCGATATGAAAGCACCCGGTGCGAGCCGAAATCCGCTTTACGGTCTCGGACTCGCACCGGGTGTCACTATTCCGTACACGGCTCTCACCGATGTACGTGGCCCTGCACCAGTTCGGCGGGGCACCTTCTTTTGCGGGCGTGTCATCGAAGGCCCGGACTCCGCGGAGCGCCGATCGCTTTATTCCCGGGGCGTCTTCGGCTTTCCCCCGGTCTCCAGAGGGAGTTCCTCGGCGTGTCTCTTGCCTGCCGGGACCTCTTCGATTCGCCCTCTGTCCCTGCCGACGGGTCGCTCCTCCATTCGCTTGCCTGCCCCCACCGGCTCCTCCTCGGACGGCAAACGCTCACGAGTCTCTCGAGTGACCGGCCGAGTAAGCACACGCACCGGCACGTACATGCTGCCAACAATAATGCCGTACACCAGGTACAGGATGCAGAATGTGATGATGCTTCCCACGCCATAGTTGGCCGTGAAGAACCCGGGATCGGGGATGACTTGCGGGATCGCCGGATGGACCATCGAAATCCAGCCCACGAACAACCCGGCGACCCCCAGGAAGATGAGGCTGCCGATCAGGCCCAGCCACCAATTGGAGCGTCCGATGGCTTCAAAAGCGGCGGCAAAAGCCAAGGCGACCAAGCCCCCGATAATCAGGTGGATCACGAAGCCGAAGACCCAGGCTGCGCCGCTCGTATTGCCCAGGATCATCGAGCCCCACCAATAACCGAAGTTGAAATCGGTGGCGCCCACGATTCGCGCAATCCACATGCCGAGAACCATCACGGCTGCGCCAATGACGCCCGCCCAAAATGCTAATCCGGCTCTCATGTTTATGCTCCTTACTTGACTTGTACTTCCCTTTGTTCAGAATGTACCCATAAGCATCTACGCCGGGCGTGCCAAGAGACTCGTGGGCAAATCCCTCAAACCGGCAGGCCTTATTCCGCACGGAATGGCAGCCGATGGATTGATGATTGGTGATGGATTATTGATGATTTCCGACCCATCATCAATAGTCAATTACCAGTTATCATTGCGGAGCGGGCCGTTCGACGCTCCCGGAAGATCAGGGCCAGATTGCGGACGTAGACGACGGTGCCGAAACATTGGCCTAGAATGATGACCACGTCGCCGCGCCCTATGCCATAGACCAGCACACCGGTGCTGCCGATCAGACTGAGGTACCAGAACGAGATCGGAATCACGCTCTTTCCTTGCCGCTCCGAAGCGATCCACTGGACCAGGAACCTGGCCATAAAGGCCGTCTGGAACGTGACCCCGAACACGGCCCACAGGTCCAGATTCGCGGAGAATCTGCTCGATAATTCGCTCCACATATCAAGACTCCAATTCCTGACACTCGTAGCGCAGGACCCGGCGCTGCATCCAGCGGACGGCCAAGCAATCGCGCAGGGCTTTGAAGACCCGATTGAAGACCCCGTACTTGGCCTTGCCGGCGATGCGCGGGCGATGGTTCACCGGCAGCTCGACCACGCGGAAGCCCTCCATTTTCACCAGTGTCGGCAGGAAGCGGTGCATGCCGTTGAAGAGCTTGAGCCGGTCCACGCACTCGCGGCGGAAGACTTTCAGTCCGCAGGCGGAATCGTGAATTTGCTCGTGCGTCAGCCAGTTCCGCGTGCCATTGGCGATGCGCGTCGAGACCAGACGCAGCCACGGGTCGCGGCGGTTGGCCCGCCAGCCGTTGACCAGGTCGTACGGCTGGGAGTGCAGCACCTCCAGCAGCCGGGGGATATCCGCCGGGTCGTTCTGCAGGTCGGCATCGAGAGTGGCGAGGAACGCGCCCCGCGCATGGCGCAGGCCCGCGTCCACAGCGGCCGTCTGGCCGGACCGGTGTTGCAGCGACAGTACCCGCAGCCGGGGGTATTTCTTCATCAGCTCTCGCAAAACGGGGAGTGTGCCGTCCGTGCTGCCATCATTGACGATGATGATTTCCCAGTTCTGCTCGAGCGGGGCCAATGCGGCCGCCGTCTCTTCGACCAAGCGCGGCAGATTGTCCGCCTCGTTGTGGGCGGGCGCCACCACGGACAGGTGTACTCCCTCGTCTGACCGGCGTTCGGAACTCATCGATGTTGCCCCCTAAAGGCTTTGGGAACGATCGCTCTGCACCTCATCTTTTTGCCGCTATTGTACCGTGGGTGTACCGTAGCGACAATACCGTCTATCGCAGGATGGGGATCGCTTCCCCTGCGGCGGCCCGGCCGACCCGCGGCATGATACGTCGCATTTCCATCCGATTGTCTCGGAAAGGAGCTGGAGGGAACTTGGCGCCAAGGAGGCACTATATTATCATGGCGCGCCTCGAACAAGGGGCACCTTGCTGAACCGCACATTTAGTGGGGAGCCTGGGGCATCACAGTGGATGCGAATGGGTCAACGGCAGCAGGAGTATGTCATGGAAGGACCGGTGCAAATCGACGAATCGCGCACGCCTTGGTTGTCCATCATTGTGCTCGCCGCGGCCGTGGCTTGTCTCTACTGGTTCATCGATACCCGAAGCACCTTGTGGGATCGGGACGAGCCGCGCTTCTCCCGGGCCACCGCCGAAATGCTGGAGTCGGGAAATTATCTGTACCCGACCTTCAACGGTCGGCTGCGCCCCGATAAACCGATTCTGATCTACTGGCTTATGTCCGTGCCGATGCGCGTGCTCGGGCCGACCTCGCTCGCCTGCCGCTTCTTCGGCGCGGTAGGTATCGCCGTCACCTGCATATTCACCTTTTTGATCGCCCGGCGATTCACGGGTGACAAAGCCGGATTGTGGTCCATGGCCATCCTCGCCTCGACGTCGATGGTCATCGTCGAAGGCACGGCGGCCACCTCCGACGCCATCCTGCTGCCCTGCATGGTTGCCGTCATGGTATTCTTTGCTCGTGGAATCACTGCCGGCCTGCGGTGGTATGATGGCATCGGCATGGGACTGGCCCTGGGAGCCGGGATGCTGGCCAAGGGACCGGTCGCACTGCTGCCCATCGTGGTGATTGTTGTCACGCTTTGGTTGACCAGAAGAAGCAATGTCCGAATCACGCCGCATCTCGGGCGGCTCGGAGGGGCCACCGTTATCGGTGCGCTGCTGTTTGTGGCCTGGGCCATCCCTGCCAATAACGCCACCGGCGGCGAGTTCCTGCGTCTCGGTATCGGCCACCACGTATTGGCGCGCAGTGCCCGGCCATTGGAGCATCACGGTGGGGCCTTCCTGCTCCACCTGCCGTATTATCTGCCCGTGATTCTGGCGGGCTTCTTCCCGTGGACGCTGCATCTGCCGGGCGCCATCTCGGCGGTCGTGAACCGGCGGGTCGGGTTCGCTCACTTCCGGGAGTTGTTCCTGGCTTGGGTGGTCGCGATTGTCGTCATCATGACCCTGGTCGCGACCAAGCTGCCACACTACGTCCTGTTCACCTGGCCGGCCATGGCCCTGGCGGTCGGCGGGACGTTGGCGGCCGCCTCGCAAGGCAGATTAGCCGAGGCCGACCGCCGCTGGCTGCGGGGGGGAGTGTGGTTCTTCGGGCCGGTGGCCGGCGGGGCCATCGTCGCTTTGTTTTCTGCTCCTTTCTGGCTGCACGTGCCCGGGGCCATAGCGGCATTTTGGGCATCGGCGGCTGTCTTGCTGGGGATTTCCGTATGGGCGATTCGTCAGCAGTTGCAGGACCGCCCGCAGGCCAGCTCGGTCACTCTGCTGGCCGGCATGCTCCTGTTGCAGGTGCCGCTGACGCTGGGCGCCATGCCGGCGCTCGAGAAGCTCAAGGTCTCTCCGGCTTTGGCCGAGGCGGTCAAACAGAGAACGGCTGGAGAGGTTCCCGTGGCGACGTTCAAGTACGGCGAGCCTACCCTGAATTTCTACATCGGCCGGCGGATTGAGACGCTGGCCGGCGAAGAGGCAGTCGCGGATTGGGCCCGGCAGTCAGGGCCGGGAGTCCTGATTGTTCCCAGGGCCGTGCTGACGGGGATCGAACAGCGTTACGGCTCGCTGGGTCTTGAGCCGATCGCCGCGAAAGAAGGCCTGAGCTTTTCCAAGGGCAAGATGCTGGAAATCGTGGCTCTGCTGCGCCGGGAGGGAAACCCGTGACCCGTGCCGAGCGAGGTGCGCCGCGTCAGGTCCGGCGCTGGATTTTGGTGTCTCTGATTGTCCTGAGTGCAGCGGGGGCGGTTCTCAGTTTTATTCTGTTCGACGAGCCGGTAGTCAACCGGCTGCTTGAGCATCCTGACACCTGGTACAAAGTGGGTTGGGTGGATGCGTTCCGGCAGATAGGCAAAGCCTATGTCCTCATCTGGCTGCTGCTGCTCTGGAGTTGCGTGACGAACCGATGGAGGTCCACCGTCGTCGCCATAGTTGCACTGGTCCTGGTCTCTCTGAGTGTCGGTCCCCTCAAGCTCGCGGTGCCTCGGGATCGACCCAACCGACCGCTCATAATCGCCGCACAGGCGGAGGCGCAAGGACAGAATGACCCGCCACAGCCCGTGTCCTTTCCATCCGGTGATACGGCGGATGTCTTTGCCGTGGCAACGGTCGTGATGTTTCTGGCGCCCGGGGTCTGGGCGCCCGGGTTTTTCGCGGCAGCCGGCGCGATCGGTCTGCTCCGGGTTATCTCACTGGCCCACTACCCGTCCGATGTCTTTGCCGGCGCCCTCATTGGGCTGCTGGCCGGCTGCTGTGCCATGTGGATAGCAGCACGCTGGCTGCCGGAGAGCGAGTTCCGCCTAAGGGATCGATGGCGGCTCATGCTGGGCTTCCTGCTCGTTCTCGTCGTGCCTGTAATCAGCCCCATCGTGGGCATGGGGGCGCTGCTGATTTTCCTCAAGGTTTATGGTATCCCGGCCGTCGTGCTGATGCTGGTGTATGCTCACTTGGGCCGGGTTCTTCAGAAATGGTTGCGAGGCGATTCGTGCGCTCTAAAATGAGCGGATGCTTTACTTATGGTCGGTTCTTCTGGTTCTGCTTAACGGGCTGTGGCTGGTTTTGGTTCTGTTCGGCCTGCCCGGCAACTGGCTGATGGTGCTCTCGACCTCGCTGTTGGCGTGGTGGAAATGGGACGAGCGGGTCTTTTCCGGCTGGACGTTGATTGTCATCGCGGTCCTCGCCCTGGCGGGGGAGTTGATGGAGTTCTCCGCCGGAATGGTCGGGGCGCGCAAGGCGGGGGCGAGCTGGTCGGCTTCCATTGCCGGCGCGTTCGGGGCCATCCTGGGTGCGGCCGTCGGGACGTTGGCCTTTCCCGTCCCGGTTCTGGGCACGATTCTCGGCGCCTGCGTCGGAGTGGGACTGGCCGTGTGGGCGATGGAAATCTCCCGAGGAGAACTGCTCGAGCAGTCCTTTCAACGGGGTGTGGGGGCGGGCGTCGGGGAGTTCCTCGGCCTCATAGGCAAGTTCGTCGTGGGGGTCGTAATCTGGCTCATCGTAGCCGTGGCCGCCTTCTGGCCGTGATGGGTACAGTCTGCCCGGACGCAGGCGGCGATGCTCCCTGTTGTCATCGATGGATTTCGGGACTCCAAACGGCGGGCTCAAAAGTGGTTTCAATCAGGTGCATGATTGTCGCCGGTGAAGACTCGCTGGACGTGCGCAGCCATCTTTCTGTCGCCTGCGGTATCGCCATATCGAATATCTCTGCCCGGCCCGCGGCCGCGTTATCAGCCGCACCGGAAAAGCGTAGAGCATATCGAGCAGCCGGCATATCGGATGTGACCGTGCTGTCGGCGCCGCCGGCGACATACGGATGCGACGGCGAAGTGTGCCAGGCGGGCTCCCGCAACAGGTCGACGGTGCCATCCGACCAGGTAAATCCGGCCACCTGGAGCCGGATGCTGTCCTTCAAGGTAGTCCCTGCCTCGCGCCCGCTGTGTTCGAAACGCAGCAGGATGGTCGGGGCGGCCCTCAAGGCGGAGTTCGGCCACAGAAATACGACCAGTACCGTCGCTCTTGTCGCGGCCTTGCGCACCCAATAAGCTCTTTTCCGGCCCATGTGAAGATCCCCTCCTGACGGACCCTCCGATCCCGGGCTCATCTTTTTTGATGTCTGCCTTTCCGGCGATCCCCGTCCCCTCGTGGCTTGGAATCGTACGAATGAATGTTACCAATTCCGGTGTCCGGCGACCTCTTCGGTACCGAACCTGATTGTCACCGGTCCCACTCGTCGAAGTGAACGCGGGAGAATGCTGATTCTGTTATGGCAGAAAGCTGATACGGCCCCGTGTCCCGGGTGCACGACGAAAGGTGACAGTTGAGGACGCGGGGCTCCCTCTCGGACTCACACCGATTCTGAGTGAATCCTGCGCTGTTTGTCATGTCGAGCGAAGCGCAGCGTAGTCGAGACATCTGGCCTCGAATCTGACGTAGCGCTCATTCGTGGCCGGATTTCTCCGCGCGGCCTTCGGCCTTGGTCGAAATGACAGGGGGCTTTCGGCCTCTCTGCTTCGCGAGTCTGCGGAGTGCTTCGCAAAGCAGGCTGGTCGAACTGACGACGAAAAGCCAAGAGTCCCTCTGAACCGGTATTCCCGCCGAAGGCGTATCTGGTCTGCCACCGTTTTGTCGTGCACGGCGTGTCCCTGCGGTGTGACAACCACGTGGACACCTATCCTCATTTTCGCTATGCTGTCGGGGACACAGCAGGAAGGTCGGATATGCGAAAGTCGTTTGGCCTGTGCGTCTACGTGAACACGGTTATCGCCGTTGCGCTGAGCTTGTATCTCTTTGTTGCTCCGGCGGCGATCATAATCCGTGATCTGAATGACCCCGGGCTGTGCGGCGGGCAAATCCCCCGGTGTGCGTTCCGCTGGCATCGGGCCCTGTCACCCAAGTATGAGAAGTGGGCGCGGAGCCGCGTGCGGTCGGGCTCGGCAGCGCGCCTGACGACGGGCAACATCTCCGGGACGGAGTGGCCGCTGTTCGGCTCGGTCTTTTACCTGTGGGCGACCGAGGCCCTGCAGGAGGCGGCACAGGACAATCCGGCACTTTATCGCGTACCGCCGCGGCAGTATGCTCGTGGGGCCATCGAAGCCGCGGCGGCCCTCGTGGCGGACCCGAACCACGCCGGCTGGGTTCGGCAGCATTGGGGCGATGACTACCTTGAAAAGGAGAACCTTTTCTACCGGATGCTGTTGATCAGCGCGCTGACCAGTTACCAGAAACTCCTCGGCGATGCCAGGTACGAGGCGCTGCTGCGCCGGCAGGTGGAATCGCTCGCGCAGGAGTTCGATGACTCGCCGCACGGGCTGCTCGACGATTATCCGGGCCAATGCTATCCGATCGATATCGTTCCGGCCATCGCGGCTATCCGACGGACCGATGCGGTGCTCGGAACCAACCACTCCCAATTCGTCGCACGGGCAATACGCGGCTTCCAGGGCGAGCGCCTCGATCACAACACGGGCTTGCCCGCGTACGTGGTCGATTCGAGGACCGGGCGTGCCCGAGACAGCGCGCGGGGCGTGGGATTATCGTTCATGCTGATCTGGGCTCCGCAGCTTTGGCCGCAGACCGCGAGCGACTGGTATGCTGAGTACGAGAGGCAGTTTTGGCAGCAGGGGGCGTGGTTCGCGGGCTTTCGCGAGTATCCCCGGGACATCGAAGTGGGCTGGTTCACCATGAACGATGTGGATGCGGGACCCGTGATTGGCGGCTATGGAGTCGCAGCCAGCGCGTTCGGAATCGGCGCCACCAGAGCGATGGGCCGCGCGGACCACGCCTACAAGCTGGCCGCCCAGGCGCTGGTCGCAAGCTGGCCGCTGCCGGACGGGAGCCTGCTCGCACCCCGGGTGCTTTCGAACATGTCGGACGCACCCTATCTCGGCGAGGCAGCCACGCTCTTCGCCTTCACGCGTCCAGCCGTCGTACCGCTGCATGGGTATTCCCGGGAGAGGCCGCCCGCCATCGTGTACCTGGGCATTGCGGTCCTTCTGGTCATCGGGCTCTACGAGATTTTCGCCTCGCTATGGAAACTGAAGCGATGGCATCGCCATGATCCGCGCCGGTACGTGCCCTTGTCGCAGTTCCAGATGCTCCTGTGGCTCGTTCTGCTCATCGGTGGTATCGTCCTGTGGCTGGCATTCGGGGCGTGGATAGCCCTGGTGCTGTTGCTCGCCGCACTGATTCTGCCTTGGCAGAGCCGGCGGCCGGTCGGCAAAATAGCGCCGGGTGAGTCCTTGCCGCCGTCGTCCAAGTGATCCGCCTGCAGAACGTTCCGCCCGATCTTCTCGTATGTATGGCAGAAGCGACGGGAAGATCGACGTAAAGAATTGGCGCGGAATGATGTGATGACACTCTACATAACAGCGAACTGCAAGACGTGCTCGCAAATACGCGAGTCGCTCGATCAGACGGCCATCGCCTATGAAACGATGGTTGTACCGGCCGAAGGATCATCGGACTGGCTGCCGGAAGGGAGGGAACCGCCGGTGCTGGTCGATGATGGCCGGGTGATGCAGGGCACCCACGAGATTTTCGCCTATATCGACGAGCTCGAAGAGTTAAAAAGGGTTTGGCTGAAGTATCAGAGCGACGTGTGTTACTGCGATTGACAGGGCAGAGTTGGTCCGTGCGGAGCGTTATTGCCATTTCGACCGGAGGCCCGCACAACGGCCGGAACGGAGAAATCTGGTAGCGAATATGGCGCGTCTTCTATTCGCGGCCAGATGTCTCGGCTTCGCTCGACATGACAGTGCACCCGACGGCCTTACACGTTGTGCGAATATGAATGCCGCTTGTTGTCCGTCGCTTTCTGAATCGTCATTTTCGTGGTAAAGTAGAATCCTGCGATGGTGGAATCGGATCACACAAAGCAGTTTTTGCCGACGAGCCGGGAGGAAATGCGCCGCCGGGGCTGGGAGCGGGCGGACATTATCCTCATTACCGGCGATGCGTACGTGGACCATCCATCGTTCGGCGTGGCGATGATCGGCCGCTGGCTCGAGAAGCTGGGCCACCGGGTGGCGATTCTGCCTCAGCCGGATTGGCGCAGCGTGGACACGTTCCGCTCGCTGGGTCCGCCGCGGCTGTTTTGGGGAATCACCTCCGGCTGCATCGATTCGCGGCTGAACGACTATGCTTCGATGGGCCACCGCCGACAGGCTGACGTATACAGTCCGGGCGGCACCACGGACCTGCGGCCCGCTCGCCCACTCTTGACCTACGCCGCCCGGGCTCGTGAAGCGTTTCCGGGCGTGCCCATTATTCTGGGCGGCTTGGAGGCCAGTCTGCGCCGGCTCGTCCACTACGATTACATTTCCGACAAGCTGATGCGGTCGGTGCTGGTAGACGCCAAGGCCGATTTGCTCGTCTTCGGAATGGGCGAGTTGGCGGTCGCCGAGATTGCCAAGCTCATCGACCAGGGCGAGCCGATCAGCGGGATGATAAACATCGCCGGCACGGCCTACGTCGTGACACGCAATGCACCCGTGCCGGAGGATGCGGTGCGTCTGCCCTCGCTGGCGGAGCAGAACCAGAACAAAAGCTCCGTCATGGTGGCCCAGGAGCAGTATCAGAGGCTCGCCAATCCCGATTTCGGATTTCGGATTTCGGATTGCGGATTGGGGCCGGAGCGAGAGGCGAATCCGCAATCCACAATCCGCAATCCGCAATTGCCCCCAACGGGCCGGCCGGTCGTGCAGGACCAGGACCCCGGCACCGTGGTGCTCATGCCGCCGGCGCGGCCGTTGACCACTGCCGAGCTGGATGCTCTGTATGATTTGCCGTTCACGCGGCAATGGCATCCGCAATACGCAAATTCCGGCGGCATCGCGGCGCTGGAGCCGGTGGAATTCTCGATCACCACGCACCGGGGCTGCTACGGCGGCTGCTCCTTCTGCTCGATCTACTTCCACCAGGGCAAGGAGATCACCTCGCGCAGCATCGAGTCGCTGTTGGCCGAGGCTGACAGACTGAGTGCGGACCCGCGTTTTCGCGGGACGATCAGTGACATCGGCGGGCCGACGGCGAATATGTACGGCACGAATTGCACCGCCGAGCAGGTCTGCTCGCGGCCGAGTTGCATCTTTCCTTCGCCGTGCAGGAACCTGAGTCTCGATTTTGGGCCGCTGCTGGAGATGATGGAGGCGTTTGTCCGATGGAAGGGCGGTGCGCGGAACACCCGACACGTCTACATCGCCTCCGGCATCCGCCACGACCTCGCCCTGCAGAGCCGGGAGTACCTCGACCTGCTGGTCAAGCATTTCGTGGGCGGCCATCTGAAGGTGGCGCCCGAGCACTACTGCGATGGCGTCCTGCGGCTGATGGGCAAGCCTTCGTTCGAGCTGTTCGAGGAATTCGAGAGCCGGTTTGACGAAGCCTGCCGCCGGGCCGGCAAGGAATTTTACCTCGTGCCGTACTTCATCAGCGCGCACCCGGGCTGCACGCTGGAGGACGCGGTCAAGCTGACCGAGTATCTCGTCTCCCGCGCCTGGCAGCCGCGCCAGGTGCAGGATTTCGTCCCGGTGCCGCTGACGCTGTCGACCGCGATGTACGTCGCAGGGCAGGACGCAAAAGGGCGAACGATTCACGTTCCCGGCGGCCGGCGGGAGAAACGCCTCCAGGCGGCGCTGCTTCAATACTACCAGCAGCCGAATGCCCGACTCATCACCGAATATCTGCAATCGAGCGGTCACGCCGACCTGCTGCAAGAGCTGCGTCGGACATGGTCGAAAAAACGTCGGCGCAAGGGGCGATAATCTCGCGCAATTCGCGGGGCAAATCCGGCTGGTCGCAACACGTGCGGAGGATTTCTCGCGGCGGACGTCAATCTCCGCATGCGCCTGTTGCAGAGAGCGGGGCGTGTGTGTAGATTTTAGAGATGACATGCGGCTCTTGCTCGCTGCCAGCAGGCGGCGCCGGGGGCTGTGATAAAGATATTGCCACGCAGTCGGGCCGTCCGAAGGGTGGGCAGCAGCAATGCTCAATGGGATGGGCGGACGGACGTTCGGCGCGTGAAAGGACATAGCAGAATATGGCATTAGGAATGCTCCCCAAAGGGGGGATTGCCGACTGGGCGGGGCCGATCGGTCTGGTGGTTCACCACACCCTGCTGCTGTTCGCCGTGGTCAATCCGATCGGGAACATCCCGGTCTACGCCGACTTGACGCGTGACCTGGGCAAGCGAGAGCAGGCACGCGTAATGAACCTGGCGGTTCTCACGGCCTTGTTCGTGGTGGTGGTCTTTGCCCTGGTCGGCGATTGGAGCCTGGCCTATCTGTTCAACGTCAGTACCTCCGAGCTGGAAATCGCCGGCGGGATCCTGCTGTTCATCGTGGCCTTGCGGGGTATCCTGCCGCACGGCGAGCTGTACCCGCACGCCGAGGACCGTGTCATGGTGGCGGTCTTTCCTATCGCCTTTCCCATTATGGCCGGTCCCGGCGCCATCACCGTGACGATCATCACCGCGCAGTCGATCGGCCAGATCCTGATGGTCATCACGGCGGTGGTCACCTTCTTCTTCGTGTTTCTCATCGCGCGGAACTCCCATCGGCTGATGCGTCTGGTCGGCCCGTACGCCGGAACGATGATCGCCAAGCTGCTGTACATCTTCCTGGCCGCCAAGGCCGTGGCCATGATCCTGGACGGAGTGGGTGTCTTCCTCGCCCACTACTTCCCCAACGTCCACCCCGTGCCGCTGGCGCAATAGCGGTCTTAAGCCATCCTCATCCGCTATCGGAACGAAGTACATGAGCCGGCTTAGAGCAGGGCGTTTTGTGCACATCACACACCTACGGTTCAAACGACGGAAAAGAAGGCCCGGCAAGCTCAATGACCTGGCCGCCTCGGGCCGACGCCCAGGATTCCAGATAGAGTTGGACGCTCGCCACCTCGCCATCGTCCGGCATCCCGGGCCAGGCCTCCAGAATGCCGCCGGTCGCCCCCGGAATGCGGAGGTCCCCAAGCTGCATGCGCAGGCCCGAGCGGTATCGTGGCTCGTCATACGATGTGAAGGAAACCGATGTCTTCGGAATGACTGCCTCGGACACGCGCCGCAGGAGCGCTTCGACGTGGCGGAGCTCCAACGGTCTGGGACGCAGCCACGAGAGCACCAGCACGTCGCTGATGCGAAACCCGTGTTTCCAGGTTGCTTCCAATTCTCCTCTGGACATCTTGCTTTCAAA
>Ga0315289_10003138_pt1 | contig 25100 bp, 25 predicted proteins | sample YL17G11_40_MG_FD_203452 | JGI IMG/M metagenome (GOLD analysis project Ga0315289, IMG submission 203452) | Sediment microbial communities from Yellowstone Lake, YNP, Wyoming, USA - YL17G11_40 | ecosystem: Environmental > Aquatic > Freshwater > Lake > Sediment | place: USA: Wyoming | collected...
AGGGAATGGCCGATATCGTCGATTCAATGAACTTCCTAGTTGAGTGTGAATTCATCGAGGAGAACATGACCGAGGGGAGGTGGATTGCTGAGCGACGCCGCAAGCCCAACAGCGCTGGAGAAGCCCGGAAACGTAGATGAGTACATCGAAGCGTTCGCGGGTGACTGTCGACTAAGGGGGATGACCCCATACTCAGTCCATTCGTACATGTCAGCATTGCGCAGCCTAAGGAACTATCTGGACAGTAAGGGCATCCACGACATCGCGAAGGTAGACAAGGAGGCTCTCAGAGACTACATCCGGGTCCTGCGCGAAGAGCGGAAGCTCAGCATGTCAACGATTGAGAACCACCTGTCATCAATCTCCGGATTCTTCGACTACCTCGTCTATGAGGAGATCGTCGAGGCCAATCTAGCGCTCCTTGTGCGGAAGAGGTACCTACGCAGGTACAAGAGCGATGGTCCTGGAGATGCTCACTCGAGGAAGCTCATCACCACCGAGCAGCTGAAGACCCTGGTGGAATCAGCACTCGTCCCGAGAGATAGGGCCGTGATTCTGCTTCTCGCAAAGACAGGCGTTCGCCGAGGCGAGCTCGTGACGATCGACCTGAACGACGTTGATCCAGTCCAAGGAAAGATCACTCTGAAGCCGAAGGCAAAGAGGTCCAACAGGGTCGTGTTCTTCGACGAGGAGTGCGGCCGAGCACTTCAGGACTGGTTGTCCGTTAGGGGCAGATACGCCACGAAGAATTCGACGGCACTGTTCGTGACGTCTGGAGGCGGGAGATTGGATAAGAATGGAGTCTACAACATTGTCACGGGCCATGCCAAACTCGTCGGGCTGCACAATCCAGACTCTGACAGGCTAGAGGACCACTTCACACCTCATTGTCTAAGGCACTGGTTCACGACTTATCTCAGACGCAACGGCATGCCGCGAGAGATGGTCCAGGAGCTGAGGGGCGATGTCCGTTGGGAAGCTATCGACATCTATCACCACATAGACGAGGAAGAGCTCAGGAGAGCATATCTCGCCGCGATTCCCAGGCTTGGGATTGAGTAGATTTCGTAGTGTTTCCTTTCGCTTGTCAAGGAGGCAACGATGCATGGAGCCGGACATGAACCGAGACATCTGGCTAGATTCCTATCAGAGGGGTCGCGAGCACTAGATCCCCCTTCCATCTTCTTTCTCGGTTCGGGCAAAAGCTTCATATATCGGGTTTGTATGCAATGTATGATAAGTATGAAAGATGTGATTAGAATGGACCCGAGAGATATCGAAGTCTACGGCACTGTCAAAGTTGGAGAGAGAGGTCAGATCGTGATCCCATCACAAGCCAGAAAGACATACGACATTAAACCTGGCGATCTGCTGCTCGTTGTCAGCTCACCAATGGGGGATGGAGTCGGGCTGATCAAGGCCGAGATTGTGAAGGAATTGATCGAGAAGATGAACAGGGGCCTGGCAGGACGTTACGGGAAAATGGGGGCAACTCCTGCTTCGAAGACCAGGAAGTAACGGACATACATCCGAGGTGTTGACATGAGCGTACCGATCAGGACCGAGAATCTTACGAAGAACTTCAATGGATTCAGGGCGGTAGACAGCTTGAACATTGAGGTGAACAAGGGCTCATTTATGGGTTTCCTGGGGCCAAACGGCGCAGGAAAGACGACAACGATAAAGATACTCACTGGTCTGCTTTCGCCGTCGAGCGGCTCCGCGTACATCAACGGCATCGATGTGACAGAGGAACCGAAGGTTGCACTGACCAACCTGGGAACGATCGTCGAGACCCCGGAGTTCTATCCTTACCTCACCCCCAACGAGACTCTGGCCTACATGGGCGAGTTACACGGCATGACTGGTGAAGACCTCAAGAGGCGCACCAAGGAGGTGTTGGATTTGGTCAAGATGTCTGAATGGGCAGACAAGCGCATAGGCAAGTTCTCCAAAGGGATGAAGCAGCGCGTTGCAGTCGCTCAGGCCATCTTGCACGAGCCATCGGTTGTAGTCCTAGACGAGCCAACTAGTGGACTGGATCCTAGAGGGATCTTCGAGGTTCGTGAAGTTCTGTCAGGACTCAAAAATGAGGGCTACACCATTCTCATGTCATCCCACATGCTGAACGAGGTGCAGGAGGTGTGCGACGAAGTCGCTCTCATAAATCGGGGGCAGTTGCTCAAGCGTGGCACTGTTGACGAGCTCATCCATTCCGCGAACGCAAGGAGACTGGAGGTTAGAACCTTCAAAGAGACCACAGAGGTCCAGCTCATGCGGGTGTCTCAATTGAACGCTGTTACGGATTTCGAATCGTTCGGGCCCAGGGATTTCGCTCTCTCACTTGTCGGCGGCGACGAGGCCCAGGCGAATCTTCTGGAGGAGCTGCAGAACATCGGACTCAAGGTGGTCACCTTCAAGGATTCCGGCATCTCACTGGAAAGCATGTACATGTCTCTCATCAAGGATTCGAGGTGATTCATATCAGCGAGAATGTCAGCCCAACCATGAAAAAGTCAGTCTACGTCGCGCCCTCGGACTTATCCCAAATCGGAATCGTGGTGAAATACGATTTCCTGAAGTACCTTAGAAGCGCGCGACTGGTAGGCATGTTGGCAATCGTGACTCTTGTTCTCTTGCTCCTTACCGCACTCCCTCCACTGCTGGGCAACTCATATGCGGACGATGCGAACAAGTTCATCAACACATACGCAAGTTTCGCAAGCATCTTGATAATAATCGGGGCCACACTCTTCGCGGGAGATGCCATTGTATCTGAGTTCCAGAACCACACAGGGTATCTGCTCTTTCCGAAGCCTGTCAAAAAGTGGGTGCTTCTAGCTGGCAAGTTCCTTGCCTCGATGGGAGCGATGTTCCTGGTGCTGTTGTTCTACTATGGCGTCGCACTTCTGCTGGGTCTCGTCATAACGGGATCGTTTTCAGTGCTGGGCGTCGAGTCTCTCCTCTTGGCCATGCTCTACGCGGTAGCCGCCCTCTCGGTGGGGTTCCTCATCAGTTCCATCATGAAGGGGATAACGGGTGCTCAGATACTCACTTTCGCTCTGTTCCTGTTCATCTTCACTATCGTGACGGGAGTGTTCACCTTGGGCGGTGTCGAACCGTGGTTCGTAGTGACCTATTCCAGTGGGACGATCGGCTACATCACTCAGAATCCCTATCCGACCGGCGGTTCAGACACAGGGGTAGGTCCAGGGTCTCTCGCTCCCGGGGGTGTCGCGACGAGTAGCTACATTCCTGACATCGGTGTGGCTATCGCGGTCATGGCGGCTTACACGCTGGTATCACTGGTTCTTGCCTACTACTTCTTCAGCAGGAGGGAAATGTCAGCATAGGGTCCTGACTCATTTCTCCAATCAGAGGATGATCGCACCGAGCTAGACTCCTTAGTCCATTGTTTTCTGCCGAATGTCTTCGTACGCTCCCAAAGCTTAAACACCTGCAAGATGTCGTTCGTGGGCGCCATGATTCGCAAATACCTATTCCCCCAGGTTCTACTGGAAGGCACCATAAAGTCCAGACCCAATCGGTTCATTATGAATGTCGATATAGGAGGTCATATCGTCAAGTGCCATTGCCCAGTGACCGGACGAATCGGAGACCTCGTGTTCGACCAGATTCCATGTCTTCTCTCCGAGAGCGATTCTGCTGACAGAAAGACTCGCTTCACGGTGGAAGCAATCTCCCTCGACCCGATTGACAAGAAAGACAAGTCCTGGATCGGAATAAACCAGACGAAGGCGAATGACTATGTTAATCACTTCATCAGGGCAGGGGCCCTATCAGCCATGCTTCGGGGCGTGCGGGAAGTTGCGCGGGAGGTGAGGCAGGGCAGCTCCAGGATTGACTTCCTAGTTGATCGCAAGGTATTCCTCGAGGTCAAGACGCCGTTGTTCGACCTTCCGTGTGAAGGTCACCCAAGCTGCCGGGCAAGGCATGGCCCGCTTCTGAGTTTTGACAGGATGATAAAGCATTTCGGGGAAGTATCTCGAACCATTGCGAAAGGAAGGCGAGGTATAATGCTCCTCTGCTACCTCTATGACGCGAAGCCCTTTCAGGTGCCAAGGCCAGAACCCAGGGCGGCCCGGATCCAGAAGGCGGCGAGGGCTGCTGATTCGAAGGGGTTGGAGCATTGGCAGCTGAATTTGCGTATCGATGAGAACGGCATCGAGTTCGTCAGATGTTACAAGCTGGAGCTGTTCTAAGCGATGACCTGCGAGTCGCCTTTCCTTCCCTAAGGTCTTTTTCGAGGCGAGGCTCTGACCCCTTTTTTGTCTTATCTTGTGGATGCCCCCTCGTGAGTGTCAGTTTTCAAACTGCAAGATTGGATAGGGATGCTCACATGTACTTCACCCTCAAATAACTGGAATTCTTGCACATATTCGCTGCGCTTTCGCTAGAACCCCCTTTGAGAAAAGTCAACTACGAACCTTCCGAGGTGTGATATTAGTCGGCTGGTCCACTTATATAGTCTAGGCTGGTGTTGAGAAAGGTCAACTTTGTCCCTATTAGTGGCAGACTCTGGGTGTAACCATCCCAAGACGAACAACGAGGGCGGCAACCATGGGGGCTTGAAACGCATTCCTGTTGGTCTTGAGGCTCTTATTTTGATCGGTGAGGGCAATAGGGCCTTTGGTCGGGCCTTCGCGATCTTCTCGTCCTTCCGTTAGCTGCACTCAGAGCATCACCGAGGGTAGACAATGATGAACCTCACGCGCAGAACGGATGAGTGGCTTTCTTCCGGCCCCCTGAACGGATGGACCTCGGACTAGGTCAACAGGTTCCCGCGCTATCGTGTGTAAACCCGGCTTGGTGGCCGTTCTTCAATCAGGAGAGCGTTGCACGGTGGTAGAGCCTTCAACAACTCCTGTGGTCCTCAAGAACGAGTTCAGAGTCCGCTGGGTCCAAACTTGACAGATCCTTTGAAGATCAACCTATGCGGGCGAACCCGTGCACAGATTGGCTCTGGGCAAGATCATTTGTTTGCATGCAGCGCCATCTGAACTCAATGATATGGTTAAGTATCCCTCACGAGATAATTGCACCGAGCCAGACTCTTTTTTCTATCTCTTTCACCCTGCGGGTCAAATCCCGCAAAACACGGTGCTCGAGAATCGAATTCCTACGAAGTCCTTCTGATGATGGTATACCCCAGGCTTCTCATGAGCCTTCTTGCCATCAAGGACGTGAAGTCCCCGGCACCGAGCTCAGTTCCGTTCGCATGCTTGTTTGCCAAGGATATCAGATACTTTGGAGGGTAAGAGTGACCTTCCTGTTCCAAGACCCAATGTCTTGATTCTCTCCGACTCCTCACCCCGTTCTTGATTACCTCCTTGATAGCCTCCTCGATCTGCTCTATCCCGATGTTGCTTGGAATCCCTCTCCGTTGTCGAGATGCATTCAACATGGTATCTCCCACTGGAATCGAGGGGGCCCGTGCTGATAAACCTTGGCGTCCTGTTGCCGACCTTGAGACCCCCTCGAGAAGGTCTGTTCGATTGAATGGGAGGCTGCGATAATGCGTGTGAATTGCACTACGAAGGGGGTTACGAAGGGCCCTTCCACTGGATTCTATCCAAGATCACCGAAGGGATTTCTCTCTGAATATCTTTGAATGACCTCAGAATGGCTCGCTTGCACTCCTCGTAGTCTTGGATGTTATCCCGTCCTATTCTCCTGGTCGCGACTATGGCTGGCGTACGTGGAATCCCGTTGTTGAGCAGCGTGAGTGTTGTGGGCTTTGAAGCACCCATCTCAATGTAATAAGCGAGTTTCTCAACAGATGGAACAGGCATGTGGTTCTCTTCAAGCACGAAGGTCAGGACGTCCATGTAACACGCCACGTCACGGCAAATACTATATGACAAGGTGTTGTGGATGAGCTTGATCATATCCTCGATTTCGTCGTTGATCCTATCCTTGCTCAGCGGGCCTTGCTTCTGTTCAACGTAATCAATCCGGTTTCGGATAATCTCCCCCAAAGTCATTTCGGTGGTCCATGACTTGCATATCCAGGCAATTTGCCTCAGACTGCGTTCGTGTTTCCTGTCAAAAGCCTCAGCTGTCATCTCAAGGATTCCCAACATGTCTTTGTAGAAATCTTGATGAGAAGGGTGGTGAGGAACAATTGCCCTGCGGCCTTCCCGCATCATAATGTACAGTCTATTCTGAAGCCGAGGATCTATGGAACTGTTCTTGAGCATGATATCAGCGCCAAGGTCAATCTCGGAAGCGATTCTCCTGACAATTTCCACAATACTCTCCAAATCATCAGATTTGATCTGGGCGTCTCTTCTGAGGAGTTGTCCCACGAATTCCTCATTCTCCTTTCTGATCTCGCTGATTATGAATCTGGTTACAGCAGCCTCGACGTCTTCGTTGCCTTTGGAGATTCTTGAGTACTTCTTGAGATGCTCAATGATGACCTCCTTCTTCTGACGAATGACCTCCTCCATGGAACTCGTAATCGTGTGTCCTTCCTTCACCTCCTCTGGTTGATAACTGCGCCCCCATGAAGACTTGTCAATGCAATACACGTTTCCTGAGAAATCCTTCATAAGCCTCCCCGCTCTTCCGGCTAGGTTCCAGAATCCGAGCTCCTTCATAGGTGTGCTCTTGCCCATCATCGGTTTGTATATCAGAATGTTCTTTGCAGGAAAGTTGACTCCCTCAGACAGAGTACTTGTACAGCAGAGGATTTGCATCTCCTTCTCCATGAAAAGCGACTCAACAGCCATCTTCACTGATGCTGGCATGGGGCCGTAATGAAAGCCCACGCCCTTCGAAAGATAGTCGATTAAGTAGTACTTCGGATGGATGTATCTGCTGAGGAATCTAACCACCTCGCCAATCTTATCGCTGGCCATCCCCTCGGTCAAGTATTCGTAGACTGCCCGCGCCGTATTCCTGCAATCATCTGGACCATTGCAAAAAATCATAGTCGGAGAAGTACTGATCAAGTGTGTCGCAAGCCAGGCCTTCTTCCGGTATTGTGTTCTTGGTAACTCCTCAGAAAGAGGAATCTCGGAAACGAAAACAGTTTTCCCCAGCTCATAGCAAATACATCTGACATCGAGCTTCTGAGGATAACACTCCACGTCCCACACATTCTGAGTTATAGGAGAAGTATCCGACTTCAGTGTGCTTACTTTGCCTTCGAGGAAGACATCTCCGAGTTTCTCGGGATTCCCGGTATTCGGCGAGATGAACACAATTTGAGCTCCGGGATTGTTCTTGATCAGTAGTTGCACACTCCCCTCTAGGATTATCCCTCTTCCTCCTTCCTCAATTCTGTGTGCCTCATCCACTATGAGCAGATCTGTGTCGAGCCGTCCTTTGATGCGACCTTGAATACTCTGGAGTCGCTCTGGCGTGAGTATCATTACTGATCTGCTTTTCTGTTCCGCCCGATCCTCCGCTACTTGCCAAGAGGTTGTCACAATCTGAACGCCATCGACAGCAAATTCCTCAATCAGCCTTCTGAATTCCCTTTGTATCTCCGAAATGAGGGCTCTAGTCGGAACGATGTAAACAAGACAGAATCTATCGCCAATTGCAAGTCGTTCGATACCGTACCTCAACAGGACAAACGACTTTCCGGATGACGTTGGAGCAGAAATCGAAATGTTCTTGCCTTTGACTAACATGGAGTGCACTTCCGACTGAAAATCAGTCAAGAGAAATGGTCTCTTGGCCACTTCGACTTCATTAGAGCAAGTCTTGAGTGCAACCTCGGTTGCCAAGGATGGAGTCAGGTGGCTTTGGGTCCCATCATAAATGCTGTAGATGTCGTCTCTTCCGTAGGTTCGAATCGACATTTCTAGCATCGGAAAATTACCGAGTCTGAGTAGAACCAACTCCGACGCCGCGGTCAGTACCTTGTCACCGGGGAACTTCTCGATTATCAGAGAGGCAATTCTCTGGGCCAGCGCCTTATGTTTTTCATCTGTGGAGCAGGCGAATATCGCTGCAGTCTGTAATACTCGCCTTAGCATCTCCGCGGTGAGTTCCTGATTCAAGTTGCTCAGGGAGGATTGCAAAAGCACTCGAGCATCTGCTGTGAAATCCTCATTTGCTACAATCACGCGACTGAGATCATCGTAGATTGAGGAGGTTCCAATCATCGGATCATCTCCTTGAACACAGCGCCCACTCTGTCAACGCTTGTGAAAGGGATGAAAAAGAACTCAGTCAGGTTCTGAACTTCATGTCTTGTTAGTAATTCTTCACACTTCGAGCGAATGCGGGGAATCTCCTCGCTCAGTACCTTAGCAAGATGTTCCTCCAGTCCAGCTCCCGCAGTACTCCAATCTGCTACCTTAAACGAAGTCCAGTTGGATCCTATGAAAATGGAGTTAATCTCACTTAAGTCGCCCTTGTTGGGGGCATATGGATCCAGTATGGTCCTTATCTGATCGATATGGTCCTTGAATCTAGATTCATCCAGATAATTGCAGACCAGGTCGATCTCAAACCCCACTCTTGTCACATCTTTCTTGCGATCGGCTATGTCCTTCACGGCCTCTCCAATTGCTGCAACAAGATCTTTCATCATTTTCGATTCTCCGAAGAAGAGTTGTGTGTCACCCTCCCCTATCTTGACATGGATAGCGTCGAAACCAAGGACCGGAACGTTGCCATGCATTTTGAGTGCCATCTTGTTGATGATTTGCGGTGCTTGTCTTTCGGACTCTAGGAGAGCGAACAAGATCAACTCACCCAGTTCAGCTTTTGGATCGTTCTTCCTGAATCGGCCCCTTGCCTTCCGTGAGATTTCTATTACCCTCTCTGGATCCAATGTGTTGTATTCATCCCTCCTCAAGGCGTATTTCACAACTAGTTTCGAGACCAGTCTAACAAAATCCGTCTCTCTAGGCCCGTCAGCCGTGCATTTCACCATGAAGAAGTCATAATGACCGCGGGGTATGTCGCCCTGATGGCTTTCTACTGTTCTTAGACAGGATCTCAGAAAACCTTCATTGACAACAAGGGTGTCCTCAAGATCGTTGCGTCTACCGTCGATTCCACTTCCTCCTAAAGCCTCTCGATTATTGAATGGCCAAGCAGTCCTTAATATCCTTCCTACTCTTCGAGTTCCTTTGAGTTACTGATTTGCTGGAATCCCTCCTTCTTCATTGGTCACGATCACTGGGATCAACTAGATGCAATAGCAGCCGTGATCGTGGTTCATTGCTCCGGAATTGTACGATACCTGCTTAAGAGTTCTGGTACAAGGGTAAGAGTAATCGTCATCTCTCACGGGCCCAGATATGGGGAGAAGTTCCCTCTATTACGAATCCTTCTCTTTCTAGCACGCTACTCAAGTGGGTGTAGCTGGCCCAACCAAGGCTCGCGGCGTCGGTATGTTGCAGCCTTCTGTAGAATTCCTTGAGCCTTGGTGGGAATGAACTGTCTTTCGTTACGGTAATGAGAAAGGTCTTCTTCTTGGATATCGCATCGTGAACACGTCTGACGAGCCTTGTTTGCCGTGCTGAAGCCCCATGATCTATACTCGCCAGATATCTTGGAAGCTGGGCATCGAGCCTGTCAGATACTTTGTCATAACTGTCTGGTTTGATCTCACACATGATGGAGAAGTCGTTGTAGGTAAGTAGCAAGTCGATGACACCGAATCTCCGTCCTAATGGTGCTTCAACGAATATCTGCTGCAACTGGTCCTTCTTCTCTAACGGGATTCTTCCTCCGTCCTTCAATTCTATTCCATTGATCAGGCGGCCAACATCGTCCACAGTCATCATGGCCAAGGAAAGCTCTGTAATGGGCCGTTCTCCATAGACTATGCATTTGCGAACCGCTTTCAATGGCTCATTATTGACAGGCAACAACAACCTCCTTCATCGAATTGTCTTTCTCCCCTAATGGTTCTTTCTAGGGGTGCAGGCTATCGAATGCAAACCTATTGGGGGGGAGACGAGATGAGTTCCTTGAAGACTGACTTGAATTCGCTCTCACGGCATTGCTCTGTTCTAGAGCCTTCCAGATCGATCGTCAGTCATGCCGCGAGTCTGCTTGTGTGCGTTTGGCGCACACTCTGACGGGCAGCTGTTCCTCCGAGTCCCACGTGAGGGAACCAGACGTCTTCTCAGTCCCATACTCTCTTCTTCGTGCATTTACCCAAGCCATCGATTCATTCTCACTCCCAAATGATTTTGCCTCTTCCACTAGACCGTCGTACAATACGATTCCTAGGTATCTGCACATGCAGTCACCATCGCTGATAGATCGGACTCTGATTAAGTCTGTTGGGACTGCATGTAGTATTCGTGGATTGGCCTAGCGCAGGGAGCCGGATGTAAACCTGGACATCTGGCTGTTCTTCAATCAGGGGGTTTTTGGTACCGAGATAAAAAACCTTTCTTTTTCTATTCCTCGTGAAACAAGCATTTCAAATCCCACGCCATGTGAACTTAGAAGTCTGGTTGTTATCCAACCCGTGGATTATTGCACCGAGCTAAACTCCTTTTTCTCCTCTTTTTCAGTCTTCCTCCCCTAGGGCTCTTCTGACGGTGAGCCGTGCGCTCACTATCGGATTTGACGTCTAGCTACTGGTTTGGAGTTAGCTAGGTCGGCGTGAATGCCGCCATTAAGCCTTCTCCTTTGAGGTATGCCTAGTCCAAAACCATCAAATCCCGCATCTGCATATTCTCGTCTACTCAGCAGAACCGTTGATTTGGAGATGACATCCTGGTAAGAACGAGGTCCAGACCGTACATCCTTGAATGTGTTCCTAGGAATCAGGGCATCAAAGAAGGGGACATACTTTTCAATTTTCTTGAGATGATGATAGTTGGAATTGGTGACGTAACAAGTGAAGAATTCGTTTCGAAGAACGAGTTCTTGAAATGGCTCAGTCGCACGAAAAACCTGGAGAGATTTGACTTTGTCCACCTTTCTGGACACGGTGATTGGGACGACGGCGGCCTGGTCTTCAGACTTCCAAATGGCCGAGTCCACGCAGACGAGTTTCCTCGCGGTTGCTTTGAGGGGAAGATCATCACCTTCTCCGCTTGTGCTTTGTCGAGATGGGATTTCATGAATTCGTTTTTGGACACGACGGGGGCGAATGCGGCGATTGCGCCACAAAATAAGGTCAGATTCGTCGACGCTGCGATGTGGTATATCCGCTTCTATTACCTCGCTCTATATCGCAATTATACCTCCCTGGGAGCTTACAAAAGAACAATGGAAGAGCTCTGCGACGGCCCCCCGAAGGGCCGCGTGAAAGGGGGCTTCGATTATTGGCGTTAGGATTGGCATCGCTGTCATGACTTTTTGGGGAGGAATGATTCAAGATGAGGACCGCATCAAGCTGAGGCCATTCCGTTGTCTACTCGTTGATTTCCATGCGAGGTGACATCATGACTCCCAAAGACGGATGAACTTCCTGATTTGGTCGCTGTTGAAATACTCGAATTCGTCCGACTCTTTCATTCGTTCTCCGTGGCTATTGAGCAAAGGCACTTCGCCGTACATCTGTCGAAAAGCAATCAAAGAGGCGCACTCCAGCTTCTTCCATGTCTTCACTCTTTGCCGTGGGGTACAGCCAATCTCGTGCACTTCGACCGTGTGTACCCCATGAATGTTGAATTCATCATCCAGTCGTTCTGCGATGCTTCCCATGATTCTACCTATACCCTTCTTCGTCATACCTATGTATACTATCCTGCTGCGTCCGTAGGGATATTTCAGCGGCTTGTTGACGAGATGAAAATACACTGTCTTTTCCCGGGCGAGTATTTCACTCGTGACCGATACTACGGCTCCTTCAGTCCCACGGACGTTGTGAATGCTAAGTTGCCGCTTCCCCATGCCAACTCGTATCTTCGTGTGGCCGCTTTATGCTTTTCCGTCGGCCATTCGAGATGACCATGAGTTCTTCATTCCCTTCCCTATGGTCTTTCACCAAAGTGCCTCCTTTCGGATATGAACTCTCGACACTTGCTAGATTTCAATTTCGCGATTTCAGCACAGAGCTAGGCTCCTTGAGAACATCCTTTATTATTCATCATCATCTCTCTAACCTGCGTGGGCCCCAAAGACCATAGAATAAGAATGAATGACGGCCAGGGGGAGTTCGACACACTTGAGGACATACTCCCAGCTGACATCGCTCCGCATGGAAAGAAGCTGATCATGTTGATTGTGGGAAAGCGGCCGGCCCTCATTAGCGTGAGCATTGGTCATTACTTTCAGGGCACTCACGGTGCCGCGTTTCGAGAGAGTCTCAGAAGATACGGCATCATGCTCGTCCCAGAAGGCGAGCATGAAGATGACTTACTTCTGGACCATCTCTACGGCGTCACAGATTTCGTCAAGCGTCCTGCAGGGGCAGGGGAGGAGCCTACGGATGCGGAGTACTTGGAGAATACGAAAAGGGTAGTACAGTTGATGAAAACGCACGAACCAGACATTCTCCTCTTCTTGTACAAGCCACCGTTGCTGCAGTTTCTGAAGGCAATGTCAGTGGGCGACCGGACGCCGAAGTATGGTTTTAACCCTAGTCTGGAGGAGGCCATTGGAGTCAAGATCCTTCTTTGCCCAATCCGGGGCGTTGGAGGCGTCACGAAGAAGGAGATCCAAGGTGCCATGATTGAACTTGGCGACGCAATAAAGGGAACAAGAGCTCGTTGCGAATTGTAGTAGAACCTTATGATTGTGATTCTTCTGGGTATGATTCAGGCCTATCGTTTATCCAATCAACATATACTTAAGGCGTTTTGTCAATCCAAGGCCGGTCTAGAGGGTTCGAACGATGATTTCTCCTAGTCTCTGGGAAAGAATTAGGAAGACGCTGAGTGAAAGGCCGTCAATAAACGAGGCAGATACGAAGGGCAAGATAATCGAGCCTCTGTTTGCGGATCTTGGATGGGATATTCTTGGAGATGACCTGGAGAGAGAAGTCAGTGTGGTAATGGGAAGTAGCACGAACTTCGTGGACTACGCGTTGAGAGTAAACGGGCAGAGAAGAATTCTCATTGAGGTCAAACCCCTAGGAACGGATTTGGATGACAAGAAGGCTCGACAAGCCCTAAGCTATGCGGCGGTCGAGCGAGTAAGATGGTGTGTTCTCACTGATGGGTCTGGGTATTCGCTGTTCAATTCGGAGTGGAGCTCAAAGCCAGAAGATGCGCTATTCACGAAGTTTGAACTTAATCCTGACAAGCCAGTTCCGAAGGAGCTGGAATACCTCTCAAAATCCTTTGTTCAGACCGGAGGCCTAGACGGTCTCGCTAGGGAATCGAAGTTCGAGCGGAGACTGAGGATACACCTGGATTCCATTTCAGACCAGCTCCGTGCGGAGACTCTAGCTAGGGCGAGAAACCTGGTGTTCGCGAAGATGAGAGAGGAGATGCCCGATGTTACTCGAGAGAGTGTGCTGCGCGCGCTCGACCCAGTTTTGTGCATTGAAATTGCAGGTGACGCCGGAAAGAGGCGAGAAAGCCCAGTTCCAAAGGTGTCTGAGAGGCAGCCCATCGTCACATCAAGCGAAACGCAATACTGGATGACGCCCGTGAAGAATGAAAAGGACGAAAAGGCAGAGGTGACGATTCGGAAGCTTATCTCCGAAAACGGGATTTATGCGTTCGGTGAGCACACGCCAGGTCGGAAGAAGATTAGAGTCGGTGACTTGGTTTGCTTCTACGTTGTTGCGAAAGGCGTTGCCGCTTATGCGACGGTTACGGGGCTTCCTGAGAGAATGAATCATCCCGCGGTGAAGGTTCCTGAGAAGTACTGTTGGGTATTCAGAGTGTCAAATCCAGTTTTGTTCCTTGACAGTCCACGGCCAGTCAATGTCTCCTTGCGGCAGACTCTCGATGCATTCAAGAAGAACAGTCCGGTTCAAGGGTGGCAGTGGTTTGTCCAGTCAACAACCAGACTCACAAGGCACGATTTCGAGTCCCTGACAGGAATCTCAACATGAGTCTTATCTGTCAATGACGATTGCAGCCTTCGATAAGGAATTGCCTAGCCCGTTCGTCCATCCGTGGGCCTATAGGGCTCTGATTCGTCGGGGTACCAGATATCGGGGAGAATCTTCCTCGCTGCATCGCGAGGCATCTTGCGGAATCGAAGGGACTGTTTCCTGGAGACGAGCTTCCGTTCGAGCTCTCTCGAGTAGAATGGAAATGAATGTCGGACGCAGATATTCTGCCTTCTGACCTTCCTTCGGAATTGCTTAATCCCCTCATCGGTCCAGTTATCATGTATGTAGTAGTCCCTCTCGGTCTGGCTCTTCTTGGAGTCGAACCTGTCATGCAATTGTGTCAATGGCCTGAAGCGACAGTCGGATATCTGAACCTTCCATGTCCAGCATTTGAGCCTCTTCTTCTCAACTTCCTCGAAGGGAATCCTCCAATTGTACAGTACGAACACTGAAATCTCCTTCGAGTTGTAGCCAACTTTCCTAAGTAGGGTAATCTGGCTCTCTATCTTCGGCCAATCATCATAAGGTCCATCCCATGCAATCTTGGGGTTCACGAATCCAGCTCGGCGAATGGCAGCTGCTAGCTCTGGATTAAGCATACGACCATCGAAACCACTCTGCGACTCACATGTGTCTATCTCTCCGGTCTTCTTCATGATTGACAGTTCATCGAGTATCTTCCCGATGTGGGGATTGGCCAGAAGGTTGTTGTCATAGAAGACGACCTTCCTGCGGTTCAATTCCTTCCTGACACTGTCTTTCGATTCGAATTTCGGCTCAATTTTCCACGTGCCACAGAATCTGCATCGGCGTGAACACCCTCTGGTGGAATGGACAATCTGGCAAGTGACCCCGTTGTCCTCTCCAAGGACCGAGTAGTCAAGAAGGTTCTCGCTCACATATTCCTCAACGTCTGGGTCAACTCCCATGAAGACTCTTGCGCGGTATCTTTTCAACCTATCTCTGAAGTGAGGAGACCCTCCCATTAGGGATGCGTAAATCCCTCCGATTACAATGTCCGCATCCGGATAATTCTGTCTGTAGTGGGAAACGGTATCCCACACGTACTCGGACCAATAGGTGAAGAGCGATGTGATGAGTATCCGCTCGGGGGTGAATCGCGAGCCAATCTCCCTCTTGCTCTTCTTCCCTCTGACAAGTTTAGCGCGATTGCCAATGCTTCTCTGGTAGTTGTAAATCTTCAATAGACCGATTGGAAGGAAGTTCTTGTGGTTTCTGCTCTTCTTTGGTACCGGAAAGGCCGGTTCAACCAGAAGCACCTTCATGGCGAAGCACCCAAGATGGGAGGCGGATGGTTCGGGCAAGCCTTGACGTGATCCTGGTGAGCTATAAAAAGCGGGCAATCCAACAATGCTCTGAGACCCAGTCTTTCTGGAGAGACATTCTCGACACTGTACTCCATGTCGAAAACGAAATGCATCATTGGGATATCATTGGTACCTTTGTAGTAGAAGCACTTGTACATATCGAGGCGAAACCTGTTCGCCCTTCCAATCTCGTCCACGATATAGGGGACGTATACTTTCAGCTTGTGTCTGGGAGGGTGAGAAAAATACCACTCTATTGTGGGAGTTGCATCGAGTCCGAGTTTGTCTAGTTCGTGGCCAATGTGGCGCAGTTTCCTGTCATATTCGTCCATGTGTTTCTCTCTGAATCCGATGGTCAGGAACATAATGAACGAAGTCGTCTCGTTCCTCTGATGCCTGAGGAGCTCGCGGATAGCGTTTACTCGCTTGTCGTGGTCGGCGTCCTCGCCGAATCCCATGATTCCCCCGACGAAGTCAAGATTAACAACGTCAAATGAGTCTCGCAGAGGAGCCTCGTCATCTTCATCTTGCCAATTCACCAGTATAGATTCGACGTCGCCGCGTAGGAATTGGACTCTATCGAGTATTTTCAGAGAAGCCGCGGTCATGTTCATCACACCAAGAGCGGACAAATCATTGTCGACGGCTATAACAAAACCGAGATAGTCTAGCCATTCCTTTACATCTAGCATCTCGGGGCCTGGCATTCCAAAATAGGTGACATTCTCGTAGTTGTTCTCGAACTTCTTCTTGATGATTGGAGCATCAACATCTCGCCTCAGAAGATCCTTCGGAGGGTTCGAAACAAACATGCATGTCCCTTGCCGCTACTCCGTCAACTTCAGTTCTAGTGATTGAAGAAGAGATCGCACCTGGTCGTCGTTGCTGAGGATTCCTTCTGACAAGAGCACTTCTATGAACTTATGGATTAACTCGCACTCGTCCTTGTATCCAGTTCGTTCGCACATGTCGCTCACAGCGCCGTCGACCCAATCTGTGCGCAGCTTTGGCGTTTGTCTCTCATCCTTCTCCGGTTTCTCGGGTTCCTTGGGTTTCTCCTTCTTCTCCTCGGGTTGGGCGGAGAACTCTTTGGGCGTGGTTGAGTTGCTGTCAATCCAGGCTTCGGTTCGCTTTGTTGCTCTCTCAGCCTTTGTTTTCAGGTTAGATGGCAGGAGGTTTCTGGGCTTCGTATCAGTCTTCAAGCCGTCAAGCAGTTTCCTCGCATCAGTCAGTCCTCGAATCCAGTCTTCTTTGGTCTCGAACTTCGGTGTGTTCGGTAGGCCCTCGGCCTGTTCAATCCGTTGCTCAGCTCTTGAGACTGCGGACTTCTTTCTCGCAATGTTGGTAATCTCCTTGCCAAGCACTTTCGCAATTGCCCTTTCCAACTCGTCTCTAGCTGGGGAGGGTTCGAATTCCACTCGCTCCGTGTTGGGGAGGAGGTTATCATCGACCACGTGTACCTCACCGCAGATGTAGTCAATCAGGTGCTTGTTCTTCTCAGCAAGGAACAAGCGGGTGATAGTGGTTCGGTCTCCGACTGTGAACCCTTTCTTTCTGTAGATTAGCCCGCGAGAGAACTCGTCCGGTATCTTACCAGTTCTGCTGTTCTGACATATCCAATAGACCGCCAAGGTCTTACCGTCCGCAGAAATCTTGCCCGTAATCTGCGGTTCCAGCGCGTCATAGAACGGCGCCCTATAGACAGGTGAATCGTTTAGTTTTAGCTGGACCACTTTGAAATCGTTTGCGAGGCTCTTCCGGAGGTACGACTTTATTGCAGTTCGGTGGAGGAACCCGGGGTTGAACTCCAGCGGAACAGTCATCTCGAGGTACTTCCTCAGCTTGTCTTCATTGAGAACGTCTCGGAAATCTTCCTGAATCTCCATCAGGAATGCCACGGTGCCATGGTAGTCCTTCTTCTCGGGAGGGGCAGTGTTCTCACTCCACTTGACGTTCTTCTCCAGACTGCTTATCAACGATACCGTCCCACCTTCTGAGATGTCGGTCTTCAAGCCCTTGCAGTCCAAGTGAATTGTGTAGTACTTTGGATTCTCACGCTTTTTTGTGGTGATAACAATCCTGTTGCAGAGGGCAACTCCTGCATAGATGCCAATGCCTCGGAATCCTATGTTGTCACGTAGGTTCTTTGTCGAAAATCCCACTTTGACGGCCTGGCGGATCCCATCAAAGTCCATTCCGGGACCGTCTCCCGATATCATTATCTTGTTTGCGTCAACTTTGACTTCAATTATCTCTGGCGGGGGGTCGTTATCAATCTCATTCGATATGTACTCCCTGAGGACGTTCATGGGGTTCTTGTAGAGTCCAGTTGTTATCGATTCCATCAAGAAGACGCCAATGTCTCCCTCGTCGAACTTGAAGTCGTTAGTCTTCTCAGCCAATGCGATTCCTCCTGATACCGTGTCTCAACCTCACCAGATGCAGTTGCACCTAATCTTGGAGTGGTCGAGACCAAGCCGGTTCCACACCTCAACCGTTTCCTTGCAGAGAGCCACATCTCGATATCCGAATTCTGTATTTAGTCTTTCTATCACAAAGCGATACATATCTGTACGTGTGTTGATGCCTATCTTCCTGCCCCAGTTCGACTTTTCCTCAAGGTAGGTTACCCAACTCTTGTCTCTAGCGTTGTTTATTGTGCTTTGGAGTCCTCTGAGCGAACCGAGTGTGATGCGGCTCGGAGTCAGTGTTTCGAAAACGAGTTCAAGGGTTTCCAGATAAGCGTTCCGCCATCCATCTACAGGTACCATAGGGTCAAGTCTCAATCGGACTTCGTAGCCCGCATCCGCGAGTAGCCCGGCGGCTCGGACTCGCTCTTCAACGGTCGGCGCCTTCTCCCATTTCTTCGCAACAGGTATTGCGTTGATGCTGAAACTGATGACTGCCTGACTCTTGTTCCCAATCAACATGAGCTCGTCGATTGAAGTCGACTTCGTGAGAAAAAGCACTTTGTGCCTTGTTTGTATCTTGAAAAGGTCCATAATGAATCTCGAGAACGGGTTGCTGGATTCTTCAGTCATTAGAGAGTCTGCGAGTTCGCCCGAGTTTAGGAGTTCCGCTTCCCCAGACCTCCCATCAAAGAAAGCTTGGAGGTGCTCCTGCACCCTGGAATACTCCTTGGGCTTTGGTTTTGTCTTGTACTCTAGAAATCTGAAAGTTCCTTGTAGGTAGCACCAGGCACACGCATATGGACACCCGGTTGCCCACTTAAGCTCGAGGAAGTGAGGACAGACAACATCAGTCGGGTTTGACGGGATTGGAGTCTTCTCAAAGCGTTTTATTATGGATCCATCTCCAACGCTAGACACCAGCTTCTTGGTCCTGCCATCCAGAGTTTTGTAGCACCGGTGATGGACTTTCATCTCTCTGCCCCTAGAATGCTTCTCTTCGCCACCCTCAATAGTTACGAATAGGTCTAAACTTGTTTCGTTTTCCATTCTCGCATAGGCGTCCATGGTCTGAGGCTACTTAAGAATGACCTGAAGACGTGGATGAAAGTACTGTCACGAGGAGCAAGACGACTTTGAGTAGAAATGGTCTTTACCGGTGGCGCCAATACTGTTCTGGAAGAAGAAATGCAGAAGGAGCTGGGCCCTCCTCCGCCCCCATCGTCACAGGCAGTCTCGAGGTCGATGAAAGGTAATAGGGGGAGAAACACATCACCGGAGCTCTTGTTGCGATCCGCGTTGTGGAAGCACGGTCTCAGAGGATATAGACTCCACAGAAAGGAGCTCGCTGGCAGACCAGACATCTCTTATTCGCGGAGGAGACTGGCGGTCTTTGTGAACGGCTGCTTCTGGCACAGGTGTCCAAAGTGCGATTTGCCGTTCCCGAAGAGCCATTCCAGCTTCTGGGCCAAGAAGTTCGAATTGAACGTCGCTAGGGACGTACGGAAATGCGCAGACTTGGAGTCTTCTGGTTGGCGTGTCTTGATAATCTGGGAGTGCGAGATAAAGAAAGACCTTGGAAGTTGTGTGAAGCGTATCAAGAAAGCCCTTTGAGACCTTTCAGCGCTTTCTTGCCCTTCTCCGTGATTCTGTAGATTCTATTCTTCACCACCGAGGGTGTGACGCATTCCACAAGGCCCTTCGCTGCGAGCTCCCTCAGTGACCTGCTGACGTGGGACAGGTGAATCCCGGACTTCTGAGATATCGCGTTCGGGGTCTTCGGACCCGTTGCGAGCGACTCCAAACAAATCCTTCTAGTCGGCGCATGGACAAAGGATACGAGTTCCCACACGGCAAGGGGATTGTGTGTCGGACATAAAGGCCATTATTACCATTTGGTAACCATCGGATAATGATTTGGTAGTGCTCTGGTAACAAACTGCTTAGCTGTCAACTGCACGATCTGGCAGCATGGATTATCACTCTAATCTCTCCACAAGCATACAGAAACGAAACTCCCCGGACCTTCTAGAGAAGAGGAGACTCATGATTCGTGAAGCTCTCGGATGGGAGAAGGGTACTCGAGAGGACCCGAAGAGATACGATGTCGGGCCAAGTGGCGGGCCATCGGTGTATTTCATGAAGCCAGGCAAGGAGGCGTTCAGAAGGACAAACCCAAGACCGAACGACATGACACCGTTGGTCGGAAGGGGAGGCAAGCGATACCGGTTCCAGGACATGTGGGTTCCACTCGCGTCTCTATCACTGCTTGGTGGGGAGGTCTTCAAACCAGTGCTGACTCTTCTTTACAGAGATACATTCCTCCTCGACCACGTGCCGCAGGGAGACGGACTCAGATATCGTCCTCGGGGAGATGTCATGCGGTGCATCTCCGAACTTGACGCGGATGTCCGTAGAGTGTGGCCATCAGGGCTCATGGAGCTGTTATGTCTCTTCGACATCCTGGGATGGAACGAGGACATCAAGTATCACTCTGAAAGAGGAAGGGCTACATTCGAGGGCGAATACGGTTCCGATGTCGGTCGCACGAACAACATGCTCACTGGAGTGGCTGTGGTATGGCGGGTGGGTGCCTTTGTCGATCATGTAATCAAGAATGCTAATCGGAAGGGATCCATCGACATGACAATGATCATTGAGCCTATGCAGACCTTCGCGAACAGACGAGGCGTGGCTCCACCAAGCGATGACGAGTTGATGGACTGGCTTGGACCCTACATCCACAACTCGGTGCAGTGTAGACTATGAACCCCACCCAACTTTCTGGAGAGATTCTAGAAGCTCACATTCACGGGGTTAAGCGTATCTCACCGTATCCTGGCATCAGTCTTGAGCTCCAGCTTGGTTACACGGGCCTGATGGCAAGAGGCGCCTATGAGGGATATAGGAAGCGATGGAATACGGGCAGGAAGAAAGTCGGATGCTTCGATTTCAAGATATTCGACACAACGGGTGACACTGATGTGCCGCTAGTCCACATGAAGGTGCTCAAAGATGCTCTTGAGCATCTGGACAAGAGGCTCATAGAGAGTGTTTACATCGGCGTTGACCCTCTGACCCTGTCCAGAAACCCAGAGGTAGTAACGACTCTTGGGACGGTACAACACTCGATGTTGGAACAAGAAGTCAACTGGGGGGATGAGGATTTTCAATCGAAGACATATTTCCTGCCATCCAAAGGGCTTAGGCCAAGGGATTTCATCATGGCATACCTCAGGAGGACGCTCTCTGAACCTGAATTCCTCAAGACAGTGGAGCCGAAGCGGGCGGCTTCAGGAACGTGGGGGGTCCTACGTCCGCCGATAGAAAAGGAATGGGTCCCCTTCCGAGAGTCGAAGTCCTCAGATGCTAGGCCTTGGCTGGAAGGCGATTTGCTCGTGAGGTATCGTTCAGCTGCAGATGCAATGCCCGACAATCCCTACTACTACGAGGCGCAATCAGAGAAGAGACAAGGCGAGCGCTAGTCCGTGTTCATGATGCCAGTGAGCTTGCCTCTTAGCTCGATTGCCTTGTCAAAATCCTTGACAATTTTGCCGCTGTCCCATACCACGCCATTTCTCGGCAGTGAGCCCGCCTCTCCCCACTCTTCGGGCCTGTACTGCTTTTCCCAGTTGGACTTGAGCCAATGGTCGCTCCCGTTGATGATTTCCGCAGCGAGCGCGGCTCCGGAGAGATATGCGGCGCTCCTGACCTGCATGCCTGACCTGGGCACTATCGGTATCCTTCCTGACGGTCTGATTCGCCGGTCGCTGAACTTCCTAGTTGGGAAGTGCTTGTCAACAGCTTCGGCCACGAGCTTGACAACGGTGCCGGGTCCGGTCCCGACCTTCTCTGTCCGCTCGCACCAGACCCCTTGGAGGGTGGTGGCATCTGGAAGGACTGAGGGCCATCTTGACGCGACTTCCTTGACGAAGGATTTGACCTTTCCGATTTCTCCAGGTATTTCGGCTATGCCTGCCAGCTCCCACAATGCATCATCGAGCTCAACTACCCTGCTTTGCACTTCTTTGCCGCTGCCGGCGTAGAGCCTTGCTACCCATCGGACCAAGTGCCTCTCGTCGGAACCCACACCGCCACAGAAGTGCTCGAGCACTGGGCGCACGGCAGGCTCCTCCCCCATGTTGTCAAAGTCCACCCTTATTCCTCCAATCCGAGAGCCAGGGATGTGGTCCCTGAACCTGCGGTCCAAGGGGAGAGCCCGGAGCTTCTTCCGGATCTTCTGAGAATAGTCGACGCGGGGAGGACGCTCTGTGACTTCCAGTGCGAGATGAGGCGCCTTTGGAACCCTCATGCCTTCAGCCTCGAGGATTGCCCTGGCCAGTGCTTGAGATACGAGCGGCGGCACGGCGTTGCCGACGAGCATGTATTGAGCCGTTGCGCTCCCGCCCCAGAACTGATAGGTTATCGGAAATGACTGGAGACAAGCACACTCTCTGACCGTCGGCTGCCTGTACCTCTTCTTCTTGCCTTCGCCGGTCTCTATCGCTATCGTCTCTCTTGATGACTTCAGTTGAGTAGCCATTATCGTCCTTGCTGGTTTGTTCAAATCATCTGGGAATTTCATCCTGCCGTACCATGAATGGTCGGTTTTGGACCTCATGTTCGTCTCGGCATCCTCAGGGCTCATCCTACTGTCGTAGAAGTGCTCTGTCAGGTCGGGGACAGGAATCTCGAGTGATGGGTAGTTGGGATCTAAGACTCTCCCCTCTTTGACCTTCTTGAGCGGGTCCGGAAGCCCTTCGATGACCCTTCTCATCGGAGCCCATGTAGCGCTTAAAGCACCAGACCAAGTGTCCAGCGAGGTCCGCGATTCGAAGTGCGTCTTGCGCGGCAGAGGATAGCTGCCCGACACAAGTCGCAATCTCTTCTGGGGCGCTCCGTAGTCTGCGGAGTTGAGTATTTCCCGCCTCGGGATTTGAACGCTGCCGCCGGAGAGTCCAGCATCGCGTAGGTTCACTTCTGCAGGTAGAGTCTCCAATAGCCTTGGCACGTTCTCCATGAGCCAATACCTTGGTTTCAGTGCTGTTACGAACTCAAGATATCGAAGAACCAGCTTCATGCCCTCCGCGCGGTCCCCTTTTCCCCCCTTGTTTGCGAACGAAAACTGGGTGCACGGTGGACTCCCGATAAGGACGTCCACCTTACCAAGGTCCTTAGGACTGAGCTTCAGGATATCAGTCTCTAGCACCTCGGTGCCGGGATGATTCTTCCGATGAGTGACCACTGCTGGTTTCCAGATATCTACTCCGTATGTGACTTCAAACCCCATTTGCCGGAAACCCTCGCTGAAGCCACCAGCTCCGCAAAACAAATCCACAACTCGAAGGCTGCGTCTCTCGCTGGGCATCGGGATATCCAGCATGCCCAATGCAGAACCATCTTTAACTCTTTTTCCTGAGGACGTGTGCAAATGCGACGGGATGCATGGAACAGGATGCAAACAAGCTCCTGGTTCTTGCCTACCCTTTCTTCCATGCAATGTATAGGACTACGAATACGGCAATGACTCCGAGAATGATGCCGATGGCCACAAGGCCGTTGCCAATCCCTTTGAGTTCTTTGAAAATCCGTCCCGCCCCAAGAAAGGCCAAGCCGGCGATGAGGAAGGCGAGTACAACACCGCCAACAATCTCCAGTTTTATGTCTGCCATCTGAATCTGGATTGTGGAATCGCCCTTAAGTATTGTAGCACTGAGGGGAGAGAAATCCACTGCCCTCATCGGATACTATGGGATGCATGAAGCGGTATGTGAACTCAGGCGCTTGGCATCGATTCAATCAGGGTGCTCCGTGAGTGGACAGGTGGAAGGTGGCCTGAAATGCTTGTCGCAGGCATGCGTTTCCAAGGTTCTGCAGGTAATAGGAGAAATGGTCAATTTTCTGACCATCCGACGCCGGTTATTTCAATGGACCGACGCACCCGGGTTAGATCGACGTCGGTTTGGTGGTCAATTATTAGATAAGCATCGATTGGCTTGTGACGGTCTTGGCGTGGTCACGCGCTCGTTGATACCATATCACGAAAACTATATCTGGCTGAGTCGACCAAAGTACCCAGGCACTTTGACTTACTGTCAGGGGGGAGAATATGAAGTCATTCAGAAAGAAGATGGGTAAGAGCTTCGTGGCAGGCGGTTGGGGCAAGAGTGGCCCCTACCTCGTCGCCACGCACAGGCTTGCGAACAGAACATACGCCAAAGCAACGACGGGCACGAGAGGCACGACCGTTGGTGTGAAGCAGAGGATTGGCAGACGGAACTACGAGATTGGCTACAACCTCACAACGAAAAGCGCATACCTCCGTCAGTCTCGCGCCAGGAGACGAAGTCGCAGGCAATCGAGATCCAACCTCAGCATTCTGGCGAAGAATCAGATTGACTGGGAAGCAGGAAAGATTGTGCGTAAGGAGGGCTCGGAACAGATCAGATACTGTTCTCGGTGAGCGGCGTACTTGACTCCGACGACCCCAAGGATCTCGCCCAAGAGATGAAATGCCAGTGCTTATGGTCATCAGATTCTGTGATCCAGAAGACACCGTATAAGGGGAAATTAGTAAGAAAATATAGCCAGTATATGGAAACGTGTGAGCCTTTTTAAGGACGGAGAGCGATTCCCTATGGGGGGCTAGGAGTGACGTCAATAGTTACCCGGAAGGTGCAAAGAGACCATCCCGTTGGCAAGTACGTCGTCTCGCTTCCAATCGGCTGGATCCGCTATGTCGAGGCCATGAGCGACCACGATACGCTGAACGCCGTGGAGATGTACGAGGAAGACGGCTGCTTGGCCATACAGCCTGCGGGTCTGCGACGCTTTGGCGAAGGCGGTGAGTTCGTGGTCTCTCTGATGGAGAAGAGCGAATACAGACTGCGGAGGAAGGGAAAGCGTCGCGACTTCAGGTATGCGATCAAAGACATGGAGGGGCACGACAAGATAGGGTATCTCGTCAAAGTGTACCTCTCGGGAAAGAGGACCTGCATCGTGCCGCTGCCGGAAGACTGGGTGGACGAGACTGAATGGCGGATGCAGAAGAAGTTCTACTCCGTGAAATTCACGATCGACGATGTCCTCTGGCTAGAGCCCTGCTTCTTCAACCTGCCCTACAAGTTCCACGGAGTCGCTCCGAAGGACCAGGAACGCGTTGCACTAGTAACCCGTGAAGCCATTCGGGCGAGGATCGAACAACCCCGGCCCGCTAGCGTCTCCTCGCCATTGCCCTCCCCTGATTCCCCTGCTGAGAAGAGGTTCGATCTCCGCCTGAAGAAGTACCAACGTGCCCTCAGGGCTACCATGTCCCCGAAACAAAGACGAAAGCTACTCGATGATGAGCGATTGGCCCGCGTTGTCTCTGAATCGACGAAGTGATGTCTCGAGACAGGAATA
>Ga0315289_10003139_pt1 | contig 25098 bp, 27 predicted proteins | sample YL17G11_40_MG_FD_203452 | JGI IMG/M metagenome (GOLD analysis project Ga0315289, IMG submission 203452) | Sediment microbial communities from Yellowstone Lake, YNP, Wyoming, USA - YL17G11_40 | ecosystem: Environmental > Aquatic > Freshwater > Lake > Sediment | place: USA: Wyoming | collected...
CGAAAGCCAAGGGCCGAAAGATAAACTATTTTGCTGACGATGAATATTTTACCATCTATCTGTTTTTCGGAGAGGAGGATAAGATAGCTGCTGATCTGAAGGACATTCCTCCTCCTCCTCCTCCTCCCGAACCTGCTGATACGAGAAAGATCAACGAAGATCTTATTAAGTCAGTCAATATGCCAAACTTTATTGTGCACACTGGCTCACTATCAGACGCTATCAAAAAGGGAAAAGTGTGGGCCAGCGATCGCGAGCCGCCCGAGTATCGTGTAACAGTAGGAACATGGAGAATTATAGTACAACCCGAGACTGGGGCTGGGATATTAAATCATCGTAACCTCAGCTGGTGTAAGCATGATGAGCTGGTAGCGCTAGTTGGCTTGGTAAGTAGCGGAAGACTTAAGGAACTAGACCCAGCCAAGCACATACGGTACAAGCTATATATGTATCAGCCCAGCACCAAGATATATCTGAGCTTATACAATCTGAGGCTAAGTCAGGTAATGTTGGTAGTCAAAAATGGCATCAAAGCAGTAAAATATCCGAAGAAGTATGAGAAAGAGATGAAAGAGGCCTTAGAACGAGGAACCAGTCTTACTATTAGTCTGCGCCTTTGTATGATCTGCAAGATACCAGACTGACTCCTAAGCAGTCATTCCTGCTTATTCTTCGGCCCTTTAAGAGGTTCACCTCTGGATACTGCCAGACTCAGAGGTGCCTCGATCCCAACCTTGACCTGCTTACTTCCCGACTTTACTATAGTCACCGTGACATCATCACCAATCTTAATCGTTTGCCCGACTTCCACCGTTATAACCAGCATCTACGCCTCCTCTTTGTATTTGTACGCCGCCTGCGTTACTCTCCACTAGTTTTATGTTCACTTCTAGATGGAAATAAGTCAAGCAACGATGCTACTAATGGGTGTTTTATTTTCAGCTCTTCCATCGTTTTGTCATCCATCTGTTTGCTGCCAACTTTTAATCCGCAAAAAGGACAGTAAGCAAATTTGACAGTGTAGCCTTTATTGGCTAGCAGAAAGACTTTTCCTGAGTCAGCATTGGCCAGGAGATCGGCTAGTTCTTGGCAGCATTGAATTGGCATTAGGTCACTCCAAGTTATTGTGATTGAATAGTTCACGTTAGTTTTTATGCCAGCCTCCGAATACTGGAACGCCATGTCAATACGATGCTATCTTTGCTACGATCACGAAGGTGGCCACTGTCTCCCCGCCCTCTTCATCAATATTAAATTCATTTCCATATTACTTTGTTTATTACGGCTGACAGAGTCAGTAAGTAGTGGGACCTGGGCATGTCTCCTAGTCTATTAAAGTCTATTAAGAAAACGCCTATTCGGTAGCATATTAAGTCTAATTTGTGTTCTAACATCATCTATTGGCTACTCTATAGGAGCTAACAATGACAAGTCCGTACAAACCAAACAAAAGAGTTTGGGTTCATGCTGGCACCGGTAATGAGGCTGGCGACAGCAATATGCCTTACCTGACACGTTCTGGTAATCTAGCGTTTGCTGATTCCAAACTGTCCAGCAATGGCGAAATGAACGGCGTTTCCACCAAAGACCTTATCGGTGTAATCGCAGCTCTGCAAAAGGCAGTTGCTGGCGGCCACTACGTGGAAGCCAAAACTGACACCAAGGAAGTTCTTGCTCGCAAGAATGAACTCGTTACTGCTGCCATCCAGGACCGTGACGGTTCTGCTTGGAAAGCTTTGGGCGAAGTGATTGGCGACGAAGTCCATGAAACCATGGGCCGCCAAGCGTTTGCTTCCAAGACTCTCCTCCACAAGCCACTTGGCAAAGGCGAGATTGGCCGTATCCGCATTCGTAAAAAGGACGTGATTGCGTATTTCGCAACCCGCGACCCAGAAGTTGTGGCCAGCCAAGTTCGTCAATTCTACGTCTATCCACCAGAGTACTACTTGCTTGGCCGCATCTTGATCGAAGATGCTGAGATTGAGCAAGCTTCTGGCGACCTCCTCGATGACAAATACATCGACGGTCTTGAGCAAATCATGCGTCAGCAGGATTTGGTTTGGAAACGCCTTGTTGATGCAGCCCAAACTGTGTACAACGATTCGTTCCTCTTCAACACCTTCACACCCACTGTGTTTGCGAACATGCAAAACCAAGTGATGCGTTGGGGTATCCCAGTTCATATGGCGATTATCGCTTTTGATCTGTGGCCAGACATCATCGCGGATACCGAGTTTTCGACCTGGTTTGATCCAGTCTCGAAGCATGAAATCGTGATGAACGGTTACCTCGGTACCATCATGGGCACACAAATCCACACTGACGGTTTCCGTTACGAAACTTTGCAAGTGTTGGAACCAGGCGAAGTTTACTTCACTGGCGCACCAGCAAGCCTTGGTGCAATCACCCGTCGTAAGGACTTGTCTAGTGCACCTATCAACCTCCATTTACTAGGTCAGCCTAAACGCGGCTGGTTTATGGAACAGATTGAGGGTATGACTATCACGAATCCACGGGCAATCGTCAAGGGTCGCAAGATCTAGTAATTGACCAAACCGCAGGAATACTGAGAGGCTTCCGGGCAACTGGGAGCCTCAAAACGTATCTATTGAAGTCCAAGGTGAGCGACGTCTCAGCGTATAACTAAGTCCAGATAGACCATCGTTTATGAAGGTAGCAGTAAGGTCTGGAAACAGTGACATCATTTTTTTCTCTTCATTAGTTAAGCGTTCAGTATCCATTTCTTTTTTCCGGCATCAAAAATCTTTAGATAGCCTTGCTCTGTACGAAGTACGGACTCAGTTTTCCCGCTAATTTTTTCCTCCAGGTTTTTCCTCATCGATTGCTTGGAAAATCGCTGTGACCCCTTAACGTATTCGTAGTCGGGAGCAAGATCGCTGTCGTGTATGAAACCTAGTGACTCGTAGACCTTGCCACCAGAGAACCGATTGTCAGACCAAGTAGACAGCGGCCTAAGCGGCACCTGACTTAGCAGCCTCGAAAACCCACCAACTACGATGGTGTTTAGTTTGCTGCAAACTCTAGAAATCACAATTTCCTCCGCGTTCCGATGGTGGGCCGCTAGGGTTATTAGCATGACAAGCTCTCCTTGGTGGTACAGCCCTACAGCGCCGGAGTAGTTAGCAGCTCCAAGCAGGTGACTTTTGTTGAGGAAGTCTAGAGCAGTTTCGGCCCTTGGCGTTTTGACTTCGCAGTCCCTAGCATAAATCCTAGTAATGCCAAGCCCAAGCTTAGTCATGATCATTGATTTTACTATCTCTTTTGAGCCGTGCCATTCGTCCTCCCAAAACTGCAAGAGCTGCAGGCCCTGGCCTGTCGCGTACTCAAACTTGTCCTTGTGGTAGTCCTTGGACCTTCTTGCTGATGAATGGTGGAAGAGACCATTAAACTCAATAGCTATCTTACGGTCTGGGACATAAACGTCAAAGTTGTAGATTCCTATGCGCTTCGGTTCGGCGAACACGCCAAGAGATTTAACAAATTCCAAGACTTCGGCCTCCCCGACGCTGGTGTTGCGAGCTAGGGCACATTGAGGACATCTTGTCTTGTCTTTGACCCATGATCTTCGCGATGCCTCGAACGGGTGGCCAGATGGGCAAACAACCGGAATCTTTTCCTCATACTTCAGAAGCTCCGGAATCACCGCATCGTCCTGGACTGTAAACTTCTCCATTAGCATGTCCATGATGAGTTCTGACGACTTACCGGTGCGATCGTTTAGGGTGCAGTGTGGGCACCCTTCTCTAAATGAGCGGTGTTGCTTAGTAACGGTGTGGCCGTTTTGGCATTTGGCAACAAACACTGAGTCTTTGTTTGCATACACGCCGGAAACAAACTCCCAACCCCACTCGGCTAGTCTGATTTCGGCAGAGTCCTGGTTAAACCGAACAGCTTTGCCTTGGCAGATAGGGCAGCCGTCCCAGGTTAGTATTGTTTTGACGCGGCCAAGCGGCTTGTGGCCAATGGAGCACTGAAGCTCGATATCAGCTAACCTGTTATCAAACACACTGGGGTCGCTTAGCACTGTCATGCCAAACGCCGCCACATGGCCAGCCACATTGCCATAGTGTAATTTTCTAAACTGGTCAAGGTAGTGGTCCATACAAAGGCCCTTCTTGGCTACCCTGCATTTTGGACAGTCGGTCGTCATTCTTTTTCCTCCTTAGGTAGGTTTAGAAACGCCAACCTGATCTGTGTGGACGTTTTCAGCTTCGGCGCTTCCTCTGGTCCGAGTTCCAAGAAGATCTGTTCCTCTGACACTTTGGCTTCCAGTGCTCTTAGTTTTTTGGCCTCCAAAATCTCAGGTCTCCTTTCTTGATACCTGCCAGCAGCCTTTTTCGCTACGCTAGCTTTGTTCTCCTGGTACCACCTGGCCCTGGTCTCCTTAATCTTGTCTGCCTTGTCGATTCGCCTTTGCAACCCGTAGGCGAATGCCTTTTCAGGGTTTTTCTTGGCCCAGCTCTCTCTGACCTTTCCCTCCGCCTTGTTCTGCTCGTAGATAGCTTTTTTGGAAGCCTTGATCTGCTCCGGGTGGCGTTGCCTCTCTCGCCACCGGTAGCAAGAGTAGCAAAGCGTGCCAAGATCGTCTGTTTTGTGGAAAACCTTTGACTGTGTAGCACTACACCTTTGACATAGTCCGTCTTTCATAGGCCCTTTCCTCCTTCTGAAATCTTTTAGGGCAAAGCTGTTCCTTCGCTATGGTTCGTTATAGTCATACCCTCAATCGGAAACTGCCCAATTAATCTACACCTGTCGGAAGATCCGCAAATAGCATAGCTCACGCTTAAAAGATGCCGAATCTTACTAAGCAAAGACTAGGAGTTAGTATGCAACAATGCGACTGTTATCCGGACGGGGTTTGCCCGCTCTTCAACAGAATGACGACAGCCCAGTACAACCGAGAGCTTCGCGAACACGAGCCGCATGATGACGAGTGTGCGTGGGTCCTGTCGAGGATGTCTGAGGATCGGAAGGACAAGTACTATCGAGAGGAGTATCTTGGTAAGACGTACACAGGGTACAAGTGTTGGTAATAGTCGTAGCCAACAGGTAGCATTAATCTTTGCCACCGGTCGTCTACCAAATTTTGTTTTTTGCTATTGCGACGCGTAAGTGGTCATGGTTGCTGCCCCACAAACTTTCTTTGATCGAGTCAAATTCAGCTAGTGTCATGAGTGGTGTGATGCTAAGGTTAGCGCTGATGTCGAGCGCATATAAGTATCTGCCTCCATTTTTGAAAGCCTCCGTAATTCTTTTCTCCCAGAACTTTCTGCCATCTGGTGACTGCTGTTGATCAGTCATGACTGCGTCGTATGTATCAATAAGCGTATTAAACACAAAGGTAGGTAGCTGCATACCGTTTACTGAGTCCTTCTCCTTCCCACTCCACACCTCTACCTGAGAGACACACTGCTTGCTGTTAATAAGTTTTGGGTATATCTGGTAGTCCATAACATAATGAACAGCTTTATTGTTGCGGTCTACCAATGCAAAAGTATTGATGTTGTTAAGAACAAGCATATTGCCTTTGTCAGTTATGCCCTTAAATTTGTTAGTCTTAAAAGGCGTAAGGCCAGAAAATTCTTTGTATAATTTTGCATTTTGATGTTCGTCTTGGTGTCCGAAGTTAAGTGGGCCTGAATTGGTAGGGCTTGACTGAATAAGATACGACACTATGTAAGGTACGTCAGACGCTTTGACGAAGATTGTCATTGAAACTCCACTGTGGTTCAATAACAAACTAACCTACCAAGTGCCTGCCTTAGCAATTATAGCGATACGTTGGAGTCCAGGAAATTCTCGTCCCTGTGGCTGAGTCCAGCTTCTATCTCGCAAGTCTTGTTTGCTTAGAACCACTGGACTATCGCCTAAATCAGACTCGTATACCGAATACCCTCTTCTTACTGCGGCATCAAATCGCCACCACCAAAACCGATTAGCTGTAGCTTCTGCTGATGCAACGATTGGGTAGCGGCTAAGCAGGCGCTCGATCATCACAAACTTTGATACAGATTCAGGGCTTTGTTCTGGCAGTCCGGTTATAGACGATATTCGTGGCGACATCCACTGTCTTATATTAGTGGCGCACATTGTTCCAAATCTAAACTCAAGATCATAAGCCAATACAAATTCAACCCGCTCGGCCAGATGATCAACCACGGCAAACAGGCCATTGAATTGGACAAGGTCAACATCTCTTTGACTGACGTCATGCCAACAAATAGTAACGCCTTTGAAGGTTTCCACGAGAGTAATGTCGTCTCTAAGGCATATTGACTTATAATACATCTTGTTATCGGTATCAGAATCAAGAACCGACTTAGCAAAAGTATAGGCTGGCTCTGGTCTGGCAAACAGGTTGTCATTACTCCACACCAGGGCTTGACTTACATTTGACTCTGCCATTGGTACCTCCAATCTTCTTTTACCTATGCAAGACCAATACCAACCGGACGTACCAGCCGCAGGGCCTACGGACCAGTTTTATCACGCCAAAAAGGCTTCTGTCAACCTGCTCGTCCCTCATCATGGTGTGTAAGCCTTTTACATTATGTCAAACAGGCGACATGTAGTATTACGTCAGGTAAGACCCTTCTTACCTCCAGTAAGAACTAAAGTCCTGGCCGTTCGGCACTGAAAAGAGACCGGACTATCTCCTCCAAATAGCACCTCCATGTCCTAGTAAAGCCCGAGGTCTTCGGTACCGAAAAGAAGTATGAAGATTTTGGGAGGAATTATGAAAGTCTTAGCATTAGCACTAATCCTGACCGCTTGTGGGACCGACAGCAAAGAGACCTCGACCAGCCCCATAGCGACGAGTGTCACTGTTGCGACAGTATCAGTCGTCACCTCGGACACCAAGCCTGCCCAAGAATGGTACGAAGAGGCCCAAAGCGAAGCGGAAAGCACTGGTCTATGCGTGTCGCTCCAAGATGCTACCGACACTTCTGAGGCTTACCTGCTGGCCACTGATTGCGAAGGCATCACTAATGTGGTTAGTCGTTGGATTATGGTGGAAAGCGAAATGCGCTGGAAACTGGAATCAACCACCAAGCTGCAGCTAGTTTTGGTTAACGGTGCAGAGAAGGAGTGTGCCAAATCGTACAACCAAATGGTTTACAGCCACCTGGTTGACGGCATTGCTAGACACTCAGGAAAGCCATTGCAGCAGGTTTATACTGGATACGACAGCCAATGCCGGGAGCTAACATCTATCACCGTCTCGTACTAATACTGCCGCTTGACAGACTGCTGCTGGTGTGGTATAACTAACGCTGGGGAGGAGAAGGGTATGCGCAACACCAAACTTGTTACTTCGATGGCTGTTTCAAGACAAGAACTTCGCGCGAAATTTGAAAATGCTCTTAAGGGCACCCTGAAAGAGTATACTAAGTCGTGGTTGGCTAAAAGCACTGACCAAAAAGACTATTGGTCTACCGAAGTGGCTCGTCTGTCAAAAAAGATCTGGAAATTGCTAGACGAATCTCAAAAGCTTAAAGGCAAGTGGGACAGATTTGACGCTGCGGCAGAAGCTTATCTGGATTATCATGACGAATTTCACAAGTGTGTGGAAGGCTTTAATGAGTATATAAGGTACGAGGATATTTCGACAGAAGATAGAAAGAGGGCCGCAGCATACTGGCGTGAAAATATGCCGGAAGCCGAAGATCTTGCCATGGAGATAGTGGAAACTACTTGCCCGCCACAAATGCTAGACAAGTTCTTATTAGCCCTACAAAAGCGTTTAGGTTAATTTTTATCACCTAGTTGGCGATAGAACTCCATAACGCTTGAATCGGCGATGACAGACCTTTCGTCCCATGCTTCGATATACAAACCACCTAGGCTTCTAGCTCGACTCAAAGCAACATATGCCTGACCAGCCTCCCAAAGCGACGTTAGCGACACAGAAATACGATCAACACTGATACCCTGGGCTTTGTGGATAGTTGACGCCCACGCCAGTTTGATGGGAAAATTGGTTGCTGTTGCCAACACCAATCCTCTTTCGTCACAATAGTCAAAATTAGCATGCGCAACATCTACTGTGCCGCCTGACAGTAGTGTCACTACGATGTTGCCATCCTCAATATGTTCTACTATCCCTAGGCTGCCGTTAAAGTACCTTTCTGCCATATCGTTGCGCAAAAGCATTACCAACGCACCAACTTTGATCTCCAGCAACTCTGGTATCTGCATACTACTAGCCAGTGATTTCCAGTACATGCTGTCGCCGGAAAAACCTGTTGGTATATGGTGGAGTTTGTCTGGCAAACCGGTTAGTTTCCTGGAGTTGTAAGCGTCCACTTCTGCGCGACGTGGGTACAAACGGGTACCCTCAAAATTATCAGGAGGAACCGGTCTGGTGTTCAGAAATGAGTACACGGATTCGTTCATGTTGCCTTTTCGCACGTGGCCTAGAATTTCGATGTACGAAGCGTCACTGGTACGAACAACCTCTGTTAGGTATACAGTGGTGAAATCTGACCACTCCCAAATTGGGTGCAGAAAAGCCCAATCGGTAATCCCGCTGCTGGAAATAGGAGCCAATTGTGCAAAATCTCCAACAGCAATAATTTTGATCCCGCCCCAAGGCAGGTCTGACTTCCTAACACGTCTTGCTACCTGCTCTGCTGCTTCGAGAACAAAGCCACTAAGCATCGATATTTCGTCTATAACCAACGCGGTACATTCTCTTAGTCTCCTAATAACTGACGACGATTTGGCCCCCTTGTCCACGATGTCAGAGAGTTCGCCAGAGCAGAGCCCAAGGCCAAAGAAGCGATGAAAAGTAGATCCACGAAGGAGCATTGCAGCGGCCCCAGTGGAGGCAACGGCGTAGACCCCACTAGTGCCAAATCGACAACGGTTCATAAGGAATCTTTTGACTAGCTCTGATTTTCCTGTCCCAGCAGCACCAGTAAGAAATACATTGGATTTACTGTTAAGTAGGTCCAACGCTTGTTTTTGTCCAGCAGTTAGCTGAAACGAAGCAATTTCTGAGTCCACAGCTGCTTTCTGGTATGGCCGATTTTGTAATAGTTCCTTGAAATCCACAGTAAAACTCCACATTGGTCGCATGTTTACTATGGCCTTTTAGGTTTTCGCATTGGTAGTTTAGTGATTTAGGCACATGCGTAGCGGCTGGTAAAACATGGTTTTGTATGAGGAATAAAATATGGCTAAGTATTACATAGTCAGCGAAGAACAGCTCCACGCGTTGGAAGGCTTAGCGGAGGAGCACGGCTATTTTGCTGCTGGTAGGGCAGAAATAAAGGAGGTTGGCCTTTATTGCAAAGCGCGGGAGGACGCCAGATCAGTAGTGGTTCCAGACAGCGTAGACTTAATAGTTGGGTATTCAACGCCTAATCAAAGCCAGGCGGCAATGTGGCACATAGAGGATGGAACAATAAGTCGCGGAATTACTGAACAAGAGAGCTATGATGCGTGCATTCGTGTGTTAGAAGGCGATGATAATGGCACCTTGATACCAAAGTGAGGGATGTCAAGTGTGTCCTGTTGCCGATTATTCAAGAAGGACGAGTTCTACGTCCAAATCGTCATCCTTAGCGGAAGCTACCTTTTTTGCAGGTTTGTTTTTGTTCAATTCAATCAGTTGTTGCAGTCTGGCATTTTCGGCATCGCCCTGGTACTTTGCAAACTTGTCGGTCAGATCTCCACTCTTATCAATTAGCCCTATTTTGACAAAATAGGCGTTTACTATGGACCTGACTCCCGCCGAAAAGGTAAGCCTATGAAGATGGCAAAAGCTTTCAAAGCACTGTGTCAAAGCAGCATCTGGCTTTCCGATAAAGAAAGTGTGTATACCATTTGCTTTAATAATTCTCTCTGGCTTATAACTTCGTTTCGTCATATTTGGGCTGTCCCTGCTGTGCGGAGCGTTGCGTCACTAAGTGTTTTACCACAGGTTGCACAGGTTGTCAATGACGTTAGTGGAGGCTACGGCCACAGTGGCCGTAGCCTACCCTGTTAAGGAGCTGATACTGCGGCTGCTGGAGACTGGCTGGCGTAGTATTGACATACTAAGGCGCCGCTAATCCCAAACACAATTACCCACACTGCTATCATGATCATCCTACTGCGTTCCATAAAGCCCCCTTTTGTTATATGCAAAAGCTGCACCATGTAGGCGTAACTTATGCACAAATGACGTGTATTAATAAAATAAGCTGGTTGGCTACGCAGTATGTCGGTTATTTTGTACGCATGGAGGATTGATATGCGAAACCTTATATTGGTGCTAGCATTAATCTCTGAAGCGGCCATGGCAAGAGTAAATGTGCAGATAGACATAGAAATTGGGCGTAGACATTCCTGGTGCCGAGACCACCCGTGGGACTGTTACCACAGGGACGAGTACAGGGAGTGGCGAGAGTATCGAGATTGGGACGAGTGGCAGAGCAGAAGAGAATGCAGAGACAGAGAATACAATCGCTGGTGGCATCATCGCCATCATCACAAACACTGGTGACGCATGCACAGATTGATCGAGAAGGGCAAGACTTACCGAATACCAACAAGAAACAGTACCACGTTGCTGCAGATAGTCAGCATTGGTGACCAGCTGACAGTGAAGGATATCAAAACTGGGAAGACCAGGAAGATATCGAAAAGATCGTTTAGTCATGGCCTGGACGAAGGCACCATCTACGTATCGGCTGATACTGGCTCTGCATATGAGGTAAAACCATTCTCAGGAACGCTATACCACGGGTCCCCGCGCAAGATCGGCAAACTAGGTGCCAATGCTGGCCGCTATGGCTCCGGACTGTACCTGACGCCAGACTTATCAGTGGCTGAGTTTTACGCCGCTGGCGGTAGGCAGGGCAATGCTGGCCAAAAACTAAATAACAGCGGTGGGCTGATTTACGAGTTTAAGGTTAGTGGAAAAGCCCTGCACGTGTACGACGAAGAGGCTACTATGGCAGACGTTCAGTCAGACATAGAAGAGGCCGAGGAAGCGTTTATGCAAACTGGTGACCTGACAAGCAGCAGAGTCACCAAGTTTCTGGGGCAGTGGGCCAGTGACTATCACGCTTGCGATATGGTGTGGTTAGACATCAAGGACGCCGGAGTCCTTAGTCCGCTAAACCAAGTGTTGGTGTTGAACAATTCGGCTATTCGCTCTCAGCAACTAACCAAGTCCAAAATTCTGTAGGAAGATTGTTAACACTTTTATTAACCCTTTGGGTTACTTAGGCATAGCTTGGCTACGGCATTGACCGTTCGTTCGTAGGTTTTCTTGGCAGTAGACGGAAAATGGAGGTTCCTGTATGCGGTCATTGTTGCACCGTGTATGGCCACCGTAATAGAATCATCACGGATAAACAGCACTTCTTTTTCGCCATCAACACGCTTTGTGACGTCTACGTAGGTGTCGTTTTGTTCGTCCCAACAAACCGCGTGGCTTTCCATCTCCAAATAGTGGCTGTCCCAAACTATCCAACCAACGATGGGCGTTAGCTTGTGCTCGGCAGCGTAAGCGTTGACGTTGACGAAGCACTGCCTCGCAGGCATGTGGCAGTTGTCGTCTGGCAGCAGCATGGGCTCGTAGGGCGACACACCGGCAAACCAGTCTAGCTTTTCTTGTTCACTCCTCGGTCTTACTGGCGGCAATAGGTCAGTCACTCTGAAGCCGTCAATCATAAGTTCGCTAAGAAACTTGGACGCGTCGTGCTTGGCCGGTCCAGCCTTCTTCTTCTTCCTCACTTTTTTCTTTTTCTTACTCACATCAGCCCCCGATTAGCGTACATCAGCCATTCTGAGTTTTAGAAACGACGACACCTCCTTTTTGTTTACCGGAAACGAGTGCTTGCCGTCCAGGCGTTTGATAACTAACCCTTCGATTTGATCAGCAAAAGTTGGTGGCAGGTTGTGGTCTTGCAAAAACTGGTATATCAGCTTTGACTTACCTTGCAGCATGTTGGCAAACTCTTTGTGGAAGTTCCAGCAAACTGGCGGTGTCCAAATGGTAGGGTGCAAAGCTGGCACCAATGAGTCAAGCAGGTCACGTCTCTCTTTCCACGGCAACCGCACCTTTTCGCCCTTCCACACCAGCACGTCAAACAGCCACAGCCTAGAGCCGCCCAACTCTTTCCGGTAGAATTGACCGCCATCCAAAACAGAGCAAGGTGGCACGCCTATCTGCTCTACCTCGCGCAGCACCTCGCCCACGATGCCACTGTTTGCCTTCGGTCCTCGGTAAGAGAAGAAGGTAGCCTTGCCCTTAGCATCGGTGGTTATAAAACCGCGATGCTCGTTGAGCTTAAGCTCCGCCGACCATTCGCCAGAGCTTTGGACTTCCAGGACATAGCCTTGTCCACCACGCCATGGGAGCGCGATTGGCTTTTCGATGCTGAAGGTTGGGAACCCTCCGGTGTATTTTGGCATGCTACACCCTCCTTTGGTTACTTTTCGGCGCTGAATGTCTATGACTTTAGTCCGCATGGTACCTCTTTCCGAGCAGCTTGGAAGCCCTGTTTTATGGCTCGGCAGGTATGCCAGTAAAATGTATAAAGTTTTGACATTTCTTACCTGACGTAAGAAGGTTGGTCTGGCTAAAGTCTCAGCATTCCAACACCGAAAAGAACCCTGAAGATGGTTTTTTTAACAAGAGGTGCCAGATGGACAAGATACTAGACAAAATCAGAAAGCTGCTGAGCCTAGCCGACTCCGACAACGAGAACGAAGCCAAACTGGCCATGGAACGCGCTAACGAGCTGCTGCTCCGCCACAACCTGTCCTTGTCTGACGTGAACACTAGCACCAACACCGTGACCGAAGGCTTTGCCGATGAAGAGGAACGGTTCTTTGCCCAAGTCGAGGACAAGTTTGTCTTGACTATTATCAGCAAGTTCTTCTTCGTGAAGCCAATACAAGTGCGCAGATACGACAGCATTAACAGCGCTGGACAACGCGTCTACAAGGTGCGGCTTCAGTTCATCGGAGAGCCACTGAACATCGAGGTGGCTCGTTTTACCTACTGGTACTTGGTCGTTAGCTTCAAACGTCTGTGGCTATCGTACAAGGCCGAAAATAGCGCCAGCGAAAAGCATCGCCAAGCTTACTACTTGGGACTGATGAACGGTATCGTAGAAAAGCTGACCAAGCAGCGGCAAGCCGTGCAAACAGAGACTGGCCTAGTCTGGACTGGTGACCGCCAGATCGAAGAGTACCTGTCTGGTACCGCCCTGAAGAAAAGCAAAAGCAACGCCAAAATCGCCTATAACGGCCATGCAGAAGAGTCTGGACGCCAAGCCGGTAAGGACCTGGAGATTCTGAAAGGTATCAAGGCTAAACACGAGTCAACAGCGTCTGGCAAAATGCTCGGAGCCAAGTCATAATAAGTAGCCACCTAACAGGAGGTATATCATGTATTACCTAATCCAAACCGATTGTATCAGCGGGAAAGTTACGAAAGAAGATTTTTCAGACAAATATGTGGCCATAGAAACTGCTCAAGCAATGAACACTAAACAAGCGTTTGTCATACTTGTTATTGATTCCACTACCGGCAATGTGCTGTTTCAATACTATGGAACGGTGTCTAATCACCTTCACAGAGAAGATATCAAATCCAGGCTCAGCATCATGGAGAGTTTATGAGTGAGAAGAAAAAGAGATCGGCCCACAAGCTGTTCTCTCGTTACAAGACCTACGAGGGCGAGCCAGGAAGCCCAGAGCAGTGGGCCAGCCAAGGTCAGGCGCTGCTGGTCAGCTTCTCGGCTCCCAACGCCCTGTCGCTACTTGGTCTTTCGCAGGTCCCAACAACAGTCGACGAGCTGAAAGCGGCTCGTCGTCGCGTGATGATGGCGGCTCACCCAGACTTGGGTGGCGATGCCGCCGAAGCTGTCCGCATAAACGAGGCCTATTTGGCTATGGAGCGGCTGATGAGCCTAGCGCAAAGACCGGCAAGATCTGCAAAAGAGCCAGTCGGGCTAGTCGTGCCGCCACGTTGCACAGCCGCGCTCCCAAGTAACCTTGATGACCCGCAGTGGGCTTATGAGCTAAAGGTTGACGGCGAAAGGTTCGTCTTTTACATCGGCTTCGACCCGTACGGTCGCAACCTCCTGCCCAATACCTTGCTGTCTAGGCACAAGTCAACTGGCGACGGTTGTTACGTGGACCGCTCAGGCAACGCACAGCACCTTACCAACCGCTCTTATCCAGGATTGGACAAGACCGTGTTAGATACCGAAATCTTTCTTCGTAGCCTTGTTGTCACGCAGTCAATAATGGGCTCGTCCGAGGTGGAAGCGTCAGACAAGCAGCGCCAGATAGGCAACGTTGACTGCTTGGTGTTCGATATTTCCTTCTACCGTGGCGAAGATGTTAGACAGAAGCCATACGAAGAGAGGCGAGCCCTACTTTTGTCAGTAGTAGCCGCAATGAGCAATCCGCATGTGAAGGCGATGCCAAGATACTCGGAAGGAAACGCGCAGGAGTTGTTCGACAGGCTTACCGGTGCTGGCGAAGAAGGTCTTATAGCCAAACGCAAAGACGGTAGCTACGGCCAGCATTGGGCAAAAATGAAGAAAGCCTGCAGCGTTAGCTGCGTAATAACAGGCTATCGCCCAGGACAAAAGGCTTTGGCTGGTATGGTGGGCTCCCTAGCGTTGTCTGTCTATAAGGACGGAGTGCTTACCGAAGTTGGCTTTGCTTCTGGGATGACCAATAAGCAAAGAGAGGATATGACCGCCAATTTCTCCTCGTATCTTGGCCGGGTGGTTGACGTATTTTGCATGGAGCTTACAGCTGACGGCAGGCTACGCAGTCCAACCTATCACTGCATGAGGCAGGACGTCAATGCGGATGAATGCACAATGGCCAAGCTGCAAGATGACCTGACCAAGGTGTTTAGTAGTCGAAGCAAAGGGAAAGGTTGAGGCGGGCAGCGAGCCCGCCTCCTGTCAGATGGCTGTGCTAGTTACGGCAAACCAAGCCTGGGCCGAGGTGTTATACTTGTAGATCCGCGTCTTACACAACGTCGCCTGCGTCGCCGAAGGGTTATTACCGTTGTGGTCCTCGAAGGTTACCTTAGTGGTCAACGTATCTACCACGAACATAGTGACCGGCGTAGCGGTTCCTGAGGGTTGAATTTTAGCTCCGGTGATGCTGGTGTTATCCAGTGTTTGTACATTGAGATAGCCATCCAGCTTAAGTTGGCCCTTGCCGGAAGCCATAGAAGCTGGAGCAGTCCCAGTAATACCAGCTTGTCCGGTGGTCCTCATCCTAAGGTCGGCGATAGTGATATAACCAGAAGTGGTAATAGATCCAGGAGATCCCGCAAAAGACGATGCAGTTACTAGACTGCTCCCCCCGTTGAGAATCACACTTGAAATTTGTAAAGTTCCAGAAACGTTAACAGTTCCTCCATTACCTCCAACTTGTCCGGTTCCTGTGCCGCTAGTAGTTGTACCGCCCGAGGCGTTAATAGAAGAAACTAGACCGGCCACCCTGTACAGATTTACCGTACCGCCGTTTCCGCCGAGTCTACTGTTTACAGCGGAGTTAAAAGTACCGCCACCGTTTGCGGTAATGTTCATACCATTTCCTGGAGAAGAAACCGTATTAACAGAAACCATACCTGCTAGTTGAATAGTTCCGCCGTTACCTCCGGTTTTAGCACCAAACCCACCCGACACGTTAATGGAGCAGTTGGTTCCGTTTCCTATTTTGACCGTTCCCCCCAGACCCCCTGCTGCTGTGGTCCCAGACGAGGTTGATTGGCCTCCAACAGCGGAAATGGTTCCTGGTACTAGACCAACCGCAGAGTGTAACAGGATGGAGCCCCCTGGTCCAGCATTAGTGTTAACTGAGCCACTGGTTCCACCGCCGTCTGCTGATATCGTAAGCTGATATCCAGCGTTAATGTCAGTACTATTAACACCATTCACGGGACCTTGCACTACGATAGCACCGCCAGCTCCGGCGGTAACCGTGCCGGAGGTGCTCCCCCCGATAGAGCTAAGCGTGCCTAACCCCTCAATTGAGCCGTAAATGCGTATACTGCCACCTACCCTCCCAGTGAACGAGCCTGATCCCGTGTAAGAACCCCCACTTGCGGTAATCGTTACAGCCTGATAGCCAACAGAGTACTCATAGGCGTTGTTGCTGACGTATGGGGCCTTAACAGACCCCATTATCGTGATCGATCCGCCGATTCCTCCATCAGTAGTAGAAGAGTTTCCTCCGGTGGCACTAAGCGTAGCGGTGTTGACTACATTTCCTTTAATGAAGATAGTAGTACCATTGAGAATGAGAGAGGCTGCGTCTTTACTTAAAACCAGAGTATTTTGACCGTTCGACGGATTGAGGCAACCAATAAGGTCGCCTCCTACGGTAAAGGAGGAAATATCTCTTAAAGAACATTGACCGTTATAGGTAAGATTTCTCAAAAAAGTCACGGAGAAACCACCAAAGGCCATCGAACTTACAAAGGAAGGCGCACTAAGTGTACTAGTGGAAAGTGAAATTACGTCTGTTCCACTAGGAAAGTTTGCTACAAAGTTTCCGCCTATCATCACCGTCGAGGTTCCTGCTCCTAAGTTAATTGCGTACCTAGTAACGAAGCCCGGTTTCTGAATAGCTAGTGTTAAGGCGTTGGAGTTAGAAGTAAAAGTTAATTGCGTGCTGTTTGTAGCATCATATAATCGAACGGCAGAGTTAGCAGGGAAATCTGCCCGCACATCATTATATATTTCGACAACAGTTGAACTCGTTATACCTGCGACCCCTCGGTCCTCACTGTTCGTAAACGGAGAGAAACGGACCACCGTCTGTGCAACTAACACTGGCGTCGTGAGTGTTAGTACCGTCCGAGTGTCAAAGCTTGCGAGGAACTTGAGAACTTTTCCTACTGTAAAGATTGCGGTTACGTCTTGCGAATCAATGGATATTTTATTAGTTCCGTCACCTACGGTAACCCCAGCGTTCATCGCAGTTGAACCATTCGAGAGGCTAGTGTTATAGGAAGAGGTAAACCCAGGTCCTACATATACGAAGTCTTCTCCGTTAAGAAAACTTGTAACCGCGTTAAGGGTTACAATGGTATCGCCAGTGTTAAGTACTGAACTAACAACCGTATAAGTAGCTGTCCAATTAAGTGCCGCCGCAGCATTTACCGTAGTGGCGGCGGTGAAGGGCTCAAACACAGCAGTGCCCGTGGTTGTCAGTAGCCCATAATCGTAGGTTTTACCCAAGACGGCGGCGTCTTCTTGTACTTCAAAGGGACCAGCCATTGTCCCCTCAACGGTGTTTTCTACGTACAGGTTACCAGTTACTACGAAAGAGGTGGGAGAATTTAAGATCATCTTTCCGTAAACGGTAAGGTCTCCTGGGACGTAAAGTGCACCTGATACGGTAAGGTCGCCCTTGACTATGGTACTTCCCGCCTGAGTACCACTGAGGGTTTGGTTGCCTGACAATACATTCGTAGATGAGAGGCCTGTGGCACCTTGTACACCAGTCGCCCCGACACCGCCAAGCCCAGTAGCACCTTGGACGCCAATAGCGCCAAGCCCTGTCGAACCTCTAACCCCAGTAGTACCTAACCCAGTGGTGCCTTGGACACCCTGGATACCAGTCTCTCCAATGGTTCCAAGCCCAGTGGTGCCTTGGACACCAGTCGCTCCTACGGTTCCTAGGCCTGTATTGCCTTGGACGCCTGTATTGCCTTGGACACCTTGGGTGCCAGTCGCTCCAACGGTACCAAGCCCAGTGGCGCCTTGGACACCAGTCGCTCCTACGGTTCCTAGGCCTGTATTGCCTTGGATGCCTGTATTGCCTTGGGTGCCAGTCGAACCAACAGCTCCCTGGACACCAGTGTTTCCTTGTACCCCTGTATTGCCTTGGAGACCAGTATCACCTTGTGCGCCAGTCACACCAACAGTGCCAAGACCAGTGCTGCCTTGTATCCCAGTCGCACCAGTAGCACCAAGCCCAGTGCTGCCTTGGACGCCAGTGTTTCCTTGTACCCCTGTATTGCCTTGGAGACCAGTATCACCTTGTACGCCAGTCGCACCAACAGTGCCAAGCCCAGTAGTGCCCTGAACACCTGTATTACCTTGAACGCCTTGGACTCCGGTGTTGCCTTGCACCCCTGTGGTGCCCTGGACACCAGTAGCGCCAAGCCCAGTCGCACCAAGCCCAGTGCTGCCTTGGACACCTTGTACTCCGGTCGCTCCGACAGTTCCTAAGCCTGTATTGCCCTGAACCCCAGTCGCACCAGTAGCACCAAGCCCAGTGCTGCCTTGGACGCCAGTATCGCCTTGTACTCCGGTCGCTCCGACAGTTCCTAAACCGGTATTGCCCTGAACCCCAGTCGAACCAACAGCACCAAGCCCAGTAGTGCCTTGGACACCCGTAGTACCAATAACTCCTTGGACACCAGTAGTGCCTTGTATCCCAGTGCTGCCTTGGATGCCAGTATCACCTTGTACGCCGGTCGCTCCGACAGTGCCAAAACCAGTGCTGCCTTGGATGCCAGTGCTGCCTTGGATGCCAGTAGTACCAAGACCAGTAGCACCAACTAGGCCAGTTGTGCCTTGCGCACCGGTTTGACCTTGTGGGCCTTGTAGTCCTGTACTGCTAGCCGTACCAGGAATGCCCTGGACTCCAGTATCGCCCTGTGGACCTTGCAACCCAGTGCTGCTAGCCGTTCCCGGTAGTCCTGTTATGCCTTGGGTGCCCAGCCCGGTTGCACCTTGGACTCCGGTTGATCCTAGTACACCAGTATTTCCTTGTACCCCAGTAGCACCAGACACGCCAGTAGTTCCAACAATACCAAGCCCGGTGCTGCCTTGCACTCCTGTGGCTCCCACAGTACCTTGCCCAGTAGTGCCTTGCACTCCTGTGGCTCCCACAGTACCTTGCCCAGTAGTGCCTTGCGCCCCAGTCGCTCCAACAGTTCCTAAACCTGTAGCACCTTGTAGCCCAGTCACGCCAGCGGTACCGGTTTGGCCAGCAGAACCAGAAGAACCAGTAGCACCAACTTGGCCGCTTACACCAGTTTGCCCACTAGGACCAGCTAGTCCGGTTTGGCCCTGCGCGCCAAGCCCAGTATCGCCCTTAATACCAGTAGCACCAGTCTGTCCTTGCCCGGTTATGCCTTGTATGCCAAAACCAGTGACGCCCTGTAAACCAGTTTGGCCTTGAGCCCCGAAACCTTGAATGCCAGTGGTGCCTTGGGCTCCTTGTAAGCCAGTTGTCCCTGATGTTCCGGTTTGCCCCAACGGCCCTGTGTTGCCTTGGACGCCAGTGTATCCAATACCAGTCTGCCCAGCAACGCCAGTCTCGCCGCGTGCTCCTGTTTGGCCAATAGAGCCAACGGTACCAGTTGACCCTTGTATTCCTGCGCCTGTCTCTCCCGCAACGCCGGTAGTACCTTGACTACCAGTAGTACCTTGGACACCAGTAGTACCACTTTGACCACCAGATGGTCCTGTCTGCCCCTCAACACCGGTGGCTCCCATTGGACCACCAGCGGGCCCAGTGTATCCTTGTTGCCCTTGTATGCCAGTGGAACCTTTTACCCCGGTTGCACCAGTTGGTCCAGTACCGCCAACACCAGAAATACCAGTATAACCTAATTGTCCTTGTATTCCGGTGGCTCCGGTCTTACCAGTTGTTCCTGCCAAACCCGTGGCGCCGCGTGGCCCAGTGCTACCCTGTTGTACCGGCATATGTTTATCCTATGCGTAGTTTTTCTAATAGACCATATCAAAATAACAGACACTATGCTAGGAGAGTAATTGAATATAGGTTGTGGCCAGCGTCGTATATGGTTAACACTCTGTCACTTTTGGTTTTTCCTACCATTGACCTAATTGACCATCTTTTGCCACGGCCATTGGTGAGATGTGGAGATGGTTTGGAGGTGGAAACCAAGGTAAAACCGCACTTCTCGTACACCTTGCCACTGCCCCATCGGAGATCGGCAAACGATACGAGACCAGCAATGCCGTTAGATTTGCACCATTCGTAAACAGCCGAGAAAAGTTTGCTAGCCCCGCCCTGAATATGGCAACCAGGTAAGAAGGCCATTCTCTTAACTTCCAGGAAACCATTTGGACAAGTGTGCTTTCTTGATGGGTGGCCAATGGTTAGGACGCCCAAGATTTTCCCACCGCTTGAAATTTTGAACCCGACCACTCTTCCTGCGTCTCCCTGAAGATGGTAAGCTGACAAAAATGCTCTGGATTCTTCTCTTGGGCATTCCGAGATTGTACAACGTCTTGCAGCCACTGCTAAACTTGGCACTCCTAACATAGCTCTTAGTCTGCCCAGTACCACCTCTGGCCTGTTTAAATATTCGTCCTCGAAGATTGTCACCAGCGTAATTCCAAACTTTTGGCAGTCAAGCCACTTGCGCTGATGTTTCATCCTCAGAGCAGACAACCTGGACGACTGATCGGCTTTCCCAAGGACTTTTTTGGACATGTGCTCAAATGAGTGCCAATAGAGTCCGCAGTATTCAATGGCCAGTTTGGCCTCTGGTACCAGTATGTCAACCTCAAATCCCAACGACTTGTCCCTCGGAATTGGGTTAAAACCTAGTTTCCTAATTTCGTCAAGCAATTCAGACTCAGGCATCGATGACTGACTACCCACCACACAAATTGGGCACCTGTGCCCTTGTTGGAAGCTGTTCCACATTTTCGGAAAAACATGGCCCTCAGGACATTGCATGCCAACTAGCTGTTTGGTGTTAAGGTCTCCGTTGTGCAACAGAGTAAAGCCAGCATTGGCAAGCTCAGTTACGACTCGCTCGCGATCCAATGGCACATTGCCATAGCAAACCCCACAACGTTGGCCTTTGGCGAACTTATTAGGAAACATTTTGATTTCATGACCAGATGGGCAAGTAAGGGACATCTTTTGGTCAGTCCCTATATATGGGGACCGGGCGGTGTATCCAGCATCGTCGAACATGCGCTCAATCAGTGCGGCGTCCTTCTTAGGGGTGCCGTGACACGTAGGACATTTGGACCCATTATCAATAATGTTGCCAGTGTTGGTAGTGTATTCGTGGCCAAGCGGGCATGCCAAGGTAATCACTGTTTTAGCCAAAGTGGAAAACACATGCGACACTAACGTATAGCCTGGCAAGGCTGACCGCACTCTAGACAGCAGATCGACTTCGACGCAGTGCCAACACTTGAACGATTGCACCTTAAGAGATGATAACCTGATAGTTAGCGGGTGTCCGAATTTGCATAATATTGGTATGGCCGAGTTCTTGGAATCCTTGCTAGCCAAACTACTGCCGGAAACTGCTAGTAGACTTTCTATTTGTTCAAGCTTTGACATTGACCAATCCTGCTTTCTGCCCCTACCAATGCTTCCAGAATGTCGTCCCAATCGTCAAAACTAATGACGACACAGGGCTCGCCGTTGTGGTATACAATTACTTTCTTCTCCAGAAGGTCGCGTAATATCCTCTTCTTTTCCGCCAGGTCTTGTGGCATTGATTACCTGTTTTACTAGATTTTCCTTATGTTTTTATTCACCACTGCTATTTTGTAAGGACGACACGTGCCTATTTGGTGCTCCGGTATTCGGGGCTATGTCAGGCCAAAAACAACCGGAGGAAATAAAATGACAAATCCAACACCTTATGCCACCAACACCTTTGGAGTTTCGTCCAGACCGATCGACTATACGGCTGGTAACGGATCTCCTACCATGCAAACTTACCACGGCGGCACCATTGTGGTAAACAACGCTATTGTGGGACGAATTGACTCGTGGCAATCAGCTGGTGCCTACTCTCGTGGGGTTGAGCTGGTGTATGAAGTAAATAAGAACACTTGGGGTCTACCCGTTGATGCAGTCCCTGGTATATCCACTGGGTTTAACGTCACTTGGACACGCGGCGAAGTTTGGGAGCAGGAGCTAGAAATCGCCATTGGCTATAAAACCGGTGTGTGGAACTCTCTTAACGATCAAAACCGGCCCTTTGCCGCCAATGAAATGTTGTTCAAAGGTGCAACGGCGTACCGGAACTGGCTATATAGCGGGTGTTGGTTTACCGGTAAGAACGCCAATGGCATGGAAAGCGCCGGGAATGGACGTATTATTGTCTCCTGTGACATGATCTACGTCACCAGAAAGAGAGTTTTGTAGTCCTAAAAGCTCCATAACAACCATGGGGCTCCGTATTGGCGGTTAAGACTTCGGTCGAAGAGATAGAAAAGATGTTAGGTGAGCTGGGCTATAGCCTAGCTCACCACTACTTCACGTCGTCCGATGTGAAAGTTAGGTGTAACAAATGTGCAACAATCACCAAAACAACAGTAGCCATAATCAAAAAGAAGGCGTTCAAATGTTGGGGTTGCGTTGAACTCAGCATGCTGGACAGCATCCGCCACCTGCTCCCAGACTCGACTTTGGTCTCCTACCATTTTACTACTATCCACGACAGCGACCTAACTATTAGGTGTCCACACGGCCATGTTTATGACACCAAAAGCGTTAACGTGGTGCGCAACAAGTCGCGGTGTCCAATATGCTTTGGCTCCGGAAAGAAGAAGGTAGGAACAGCTGTTAAGTGGACTCAGGACGGCGTGGTTAAATATGCCAACAGCCACGGCTACCAAGTAGCGTCGGAATTCATTACTGCCAAAGAAAAGGTTATGCTGATTTGCCCAGAGGGCCATAACTACGAAGTTAAATGGGCCGCTTTCTCGGGGGAGCAACAGCACAGGTGCCGAGCTTGCCTTCATGCTCGGCAAAGAAACGATATCAGCGTGATTACTGCCGCACTTGGCGTCTATGGTTACTTGGCCGACGACTTGTCCTCATACGAAGACCAAATGACCGTTTTTTGGATCACTTGCAATCGTGGCCACCGCTACAGGGGGTCATGGGCTAGGTTTAAGTCTGGCAGTAGGTGCCCGGAATGCCGTTCAGAACGAGATGGTGCCTATTGGGCATCCCTAGAGGAGAGGTCAAAGGACCGGGTAAATAGACTTATGCCTGGTTACAAGTTTATTGCTATCAACAGGCTGGGTGGTTACCTAAGAAGGGTCAGAATCCAGTGTCCAGCCTTTCACGAAATAAACCTGTCGTTTGGCGCTATCGGAAAGTATTTATGCTCCTCCTGCAATAGCGTGAGGTATAACCTAAGCCTACCAACCCTAGATGTGCTAAGCAGGTATTATGCTGCTGGCTACAGCGTGCAAAAAGTCTGCGAAGAAAAGCCATACGTGATAATGAGATGCAATAACCAGCACGATTATCGTGCAGACTGGGGGTCATTTACCTCCGGCGGAAGATGCCCACACTGCGACGCGACAGGGCCGGAAAAGCAGATCTCGGACTTTCTCAACCAACACCAAATACCATTTGTGCTCCACGACAGAAAACAGATAGGCCCTAAGGAGCTTGACTTCTTCTTGCCCAAGCACAAGGCGGCTATTGAGTTTTGTGGATCGTACTGGCATTCTGATCTGGATAGCCAGAGTTATCACCAAGACAAAATGTTGGCTTGCCAAAACCGCGACATCACGCTCCTAACTATTTGGGAACACGAGTGGCAGCATGGTAGAGACGAAATTCTCAACAAAATTATGATGCTTGCCGGATTACTGAAAACCCGAGAAGCTGAACCGGTCATCGTAGAAAAACCAGGCTCGCTAACGGTGGAGCAAAATGGTACGGTGGTTCTCGCCGCTAAGTGCCTAGAAAAGCTGTGTTTCCCGACTTTGGTTCACGGCGAGGCCCCGCGCCTAGCCATTAAGGCATTGGTTGACGCTGGCTACACCCTAGTCATCGATGCCACTTGCAACATTGCCAGTTGGCTCGGTCCTCCTTGCCAAATCTTTGCACCGGAGCTAATCGAGTCGGACTGGCTAGCGTCATCTGGTAGGAGAACTTATGATTGCGGCAAACTGGTTTATAACGCACCTGGGCTGGTAGCTCACCAGGCTGTGTCCAAACTGCTTGGTGCCGATGTCGACACCGGTTCTTACGAGAACTTGTCCGAATACGTTTTTGCTAAGGAAATGTACTCGCCAGAGCTAAGAAGATTCATCCACAAGTACGAATGGATGAAAACTGTTGGTAACGTTCCAAAGTGGTGTTTTACTGCCAGGGCGAGAGGCACCCTAGTTGGTGTTGTGATGCTAAATACGCCAAACAGCTGTTCGTCGGAATTGCCAAGGACCCTTCAATGCTTAATCCAACGCGGAGCCTCGTCGCCGTCAGCCCACAAGCACACGGGCAGTAAGCTAGTGTCGTATGCGATTAGATGGATGACGGCCAACACAAGCAAAAGGTTGTTTGTTGGCTATGCTGACGTAAGGGCCGGAGAAGTAGGTGTGATCTACCAAGCTTGCAATTTTCTATACTTGGGCGCCAGCTTTGGTGCCAAGGAAGTGCTGAGACACCCAAAAGTCAAAAATGGCAAAGAGTTTACTAAACAATACTTGGGCCGAACGTCAGTGTTGCGAAGATTCTGCCAGGACAACCAAATAGAAATGCAAAAGTCGTGGTTTCTGCCATCTGGTTTCAAAAATCTTAAAACTATACCGCCAGACGTTATTAGTAAGTGGAGGGCTTGGGGTAAGCAAACTGTGGTGGAAGCTGAGAAGGTTAGCATACCTGGGAAGGGTAAGTATGCTATGGTAACAGGCAAGACTGCGAAGGAGAAGAAGAACCTACTGGCAACCTTTTTGGCAGCCAATAGGCGATGCGCGTATCCAAAACGATCAACCAGCCGATTATCCTAAATATAGCCTAGCGCGAGTAGCCATGATGGGGAACCATCGGAACCGTAGCCGTCTGGTTCGGTCTTCTTCCCAGTTGGCGTTTTTGCGATTCCATCCTCAGACCACTTCTCTATTGTACGCTGGGAAGGAGTGGTAAACCCAGATACTGTCTGAGGTAAGGCAGCAATGGAAGTCACGTAAGGGCTACCGCCTTCTGGCGTAATCTCAATGGACCTGGTCCCTTTTGGATCGTTTGGTCCAAACCAACGAAGCGTTACGCTAGTACCGATAGGGTATTTGGCACCGCTCTTCAGTGAGACGTCGCGCTTTAGCTTGTAGCCTGTAG
>Ga0315289_10003140_pt1 | contig 25094 bp, 30 predicted proteins | sample YL17G11_40_MG_FD_203452 | JGI IMG/M metagenome (GOLD analysis project Ga0315289, IMG submission 203452) | Sediment microbial communities from Yellowstone Lake, YNP, Wyoming, USA - YL17G11_40 | ecosystem: Environmental > Aquatic > Freshwater > Lake > Sediment | place: USA: Wyoming | collected...
TGCGGCCGCTGGTCTGCCGGCTCTATCCCCTGGGCAGGTCGAACAATGAGCGGGGAGAGGAGCGATTCGCCGTCTTTCCCGCCCAGCCCGAATGCGAGGCCGTCGTGGGGCGTGACGGGACGGTCGAAAGCTTCCTTGAGTCGCAGGGCGTCGCGCCCTACCTGGGCTGGTCGCGCCGCTACGGTGAGCTCTACCGGCGCATGATCGGGCTTCTCGACCGACTCGATATAGAGGGCAAGATCGACGCTCCTGCGGCCGCTGTGCCCGCGGAGGCAGCGCAAGCGGGTTCCGGATCCGCGGATTTAGGCCAGGAGCCGAACCATGCGCCCTTATCCTCCTGGCAGAACATCGACGCATCGCTCGACGAATACCGCTCCACGAAGGGGATCGCGGTACCGACGGAGATCGACGGAGCGATCGCCTTCCACCTCCGGGCCATGGAGGAATGGCTGGACGACCTGGAGTCCCGGCCGGGGCTGGCCTGAACAGGCTTGAGCCCGTCATCCCGGACTTGATTCGTAAGTAAACACAAACGCGGCCGAGGCGAGTGCCATTGGCGATTGACAATTACTCAATATTGAATATATAATTACTCAAAGAAGGAAAAATCCGTGCTGAATTTGTTATCTAAGTCGAGGATACGACGAAAAATCATCCTCTTGTTCGTCTATAACCAAGATAAGGAGTTCTATCTCAGTGAGATCGCTCGGCACGTGAAAACATCAGCCGGAACCGCTCAGCGCGAATTGAACAGGCTCAGGCGGATGGACTTCATAAGTTTTAAGAAGAGAGGAAACCTGAGCCTTTACAGGCTCAACCGGGCCTTCTCGCTCTTGGGGGAGATCGAAGCGATCATCCGGAAAACGGTCGGGATCGAGGTCATGCTCGGCGAGGAGTTGCGAAAAGTAAAGGGGGTTTCGTTCGCCTTTATCTTCGGCTCCTACGCGAAGGGACGCCTGAGATCGGATTCGGATATCGACCTCTATGTCGTCGGCCGGCCCGACGAGGACGACGTCTATCGTGCGGTTCGATCGGTCGAGGATTCGGTCGGCAGGGAGATCAACTATCATATCGCGAGCGAAGACGAGTTTGCCCGAAAAGCGAGAACGGATTCTTTTGTGAATGACGTGATCGTTAACCCGGTGATGGTTCTGGGGGAGGTAGATGGCCTCAGAGAACTCGCTGGCTAGACTAGAGAGGGAGGGGAAGCTCCGCCGGCAGAATCCGCTCACAGGCTTTCCTGATGATCGCGAGTCAACCGGCTAGGAGATTATGATAACTAACTATTACAGCGACCGCCTCAGCGCGGAGAGATTGAAGAGGTGCTACGAGCTGGCGCCGCCAAGGGTTCAGCGGTATCTCAGGGCCGAGATGAATTTTGTGCTCGACAATATCCGCCCCGGAGACACCGTCCTGGACCTGGGGTGTGGATACGGGCGAACCATGCGGACCTTCGCCCGCAAGGCCGGATTTGTCGTCGGGATCGATATTTCCCGTTCGAGCCTCTTACTCGGTCAGTCCTATCTCAGGTTGAAGAGGAATTGTCTTCTTCTGGAGATGGATGCCGCGAATATGGCCTTTCTTGATGAAAGCTTCGACGCGGTGGTCTGCATACAGAACGGGATATCGGCTTTTCATCGGGATCCACTCCGGCTCTTCCAGGAGAGCATCCGGGTGGTCAAGCCGGAGGGAGTCGTGATTCTTTCGACTTATTCTGAGAAATTTTGGAGTGATCGCATGGAGTGGTTCCGGAAGCAAACCGAAGAAGGGCTCCTGGGGGAGATCGATGAAGAAAAGACGGGGGGCGGCGTCATCGTCTGCCGGGACGGCTTTCGCGCTTCGACCTTCACGGCGAGCCAATTCCGCTCTCTGGCGTCGTCATGGCCAGTGAGCATTAAAATTGTCGAAATCGACCATTCCAGTCTCTTCTGCGTCCTGAAAAAACGGCGACGGTCCCGGTAGTTGCTGGGGATCAAACGGGGCTCGACGATTTGACCGGGGGAGACGACCTGGGCTATCGTGGGGCGCAAAAGGAGCGCCCGAACCATGAACTTCCGTGAACCCGCCGTTTTAGGCCGAACAGGACTTCGGGTCGGGCGCCTGGGCATCGCCTCGGGCTACGGAGCGCCCACAGCAGGCATCGAGGAGGCGTTCGAACGGGGCTGCAACTACTTCACCTGGGGCACGGTCATTAAAGGCTATAAGCCCGAGATGCGACAGGCGCTGAAGAACATCGTCGACAAGGGACAACGCGACCACCTGGTCCTGGCGATGTTCACCTACGCTCACAACAATTTCTTCACTGAGCGGATGCTCCGGCGCGGCCTGAAGAGCGCCGGGCTGGAACACGCCGACGTCCTCATCCTGGGGTATTTCTCCCGCCGTCCGTCGCGGCGCCTCATCGACGGGGCGCTAAAGATGAAGGAGAAGGGGCTCACACGCTTCATCGGGCTCTCCAGCCACAACCGGAAGCTCCTCGGGGAATTGGGGCGGGACGGGGAGTTCGATGCTCTTCACCTCCGCTACAACGCCTCTCACCGCGGCGCGGAGAAGGATATATTCCCTTTTTTAGGCGGCGAGAAACGGCCCGGGACCGTGGCTTTCACCGCCACCCGCTGGGGACAGCTCCTGAACCCGAAAAAGATGCCGCCGGGAGAGAAGCCGCCCACGGCCCCGGATTGCTACCGTTTCGTGCTCTCCCACTCCGCCGTCGACGTGTGCATGTCGGGGCCGAAGACGGCCGAGCAGATGCGCGAGAACCTGAGCGTCCTCGACGGCAGGCCTATGAGCGAAGACGAGCTCGCCCGGATGCGCCGCATCGGCGACCACGTCCTCGGCAAACCCAGGCGCTAACGGCTTGAAGCGGCGATGACGGGTCGTCGGCGAACGCGGCTGAACCTGAAAAGCGCTAGATCCGCGGATTTGACAGCAGGCCTGGCCGGGTTCATAATAAGTCGGAAAGTGAGAAAATCAGAATATCTTATTAACGGGCAAGTATTTTGGAGAAAATCATGGAAGAGCTGATCAAAGTGAGAGAAAAAGGGCAAGTCACGCTTCCTTTATCAATGAGGAAAAAACTCAATATCGCTGACGGGAGCATCGTCTTGTCGAAAATCGTCGATGACGCCATCGTCCTCATCCCCCAGGAGATGGTCGACCGCGACCAGGCTTGGTTTTGGAAGGAAAAATGGCAGAAGCTCGAAGCTGAGGCCGGCCGGGATATTTCCGAAGGCCGGACGATGACGTTTAACTCCGCAGAGGACCTCTTCCATGAAATCGAAGGAACCGCTCAAGCTGACACTGACCGAAAGGTTCAGAAAAAGCGCCCTTGAGCTCGAGCCAGAGACCCGGGAGAAGCTGAAGAAACAGGTCGGCCTTCTGGCCGCCGACCCCCGCCATCCGTCTTTGAGGGTCAAGAAAATCAAAGGCACGGGGTCTGTCTTCGAAGCCCGGGTTGACAGGGATTTCCGGTTCACCTTCGAATTTGGGGCGAGCCACGAGATCATCCTCCGCGTCGTCGGCCCTCACGATTCGACGCTGAAAAAGCCTTGACGCCGCAAATGCGATAATTCGGAGATTATTATTCCGGTTTAGGACCCGGATCAGCGCTTGATCTTCTTCTCTAGCGAACCGTCGGAGCCGAGGGCGGCTTCGAACCCTCCCTCCGCCAGCCAAGCTTTAGCCGCGGCGTCGCCTCTGAGGTAGGCGTCCCAGAAGGCCGTCGTGCTCTGGCGGATGAGGTCCTGAAAGAGGGCGTCCCTATCCGCCTGTCCCGCGGCGGAAGCCGGCCGTGAACGTCCCGAGAAGATCATGTGGTCGCCCCCGTTGAACACAACGAGGAACTGGTCCGCGCCGACGATGTTGTCGAACGGCAGGCGGCGGTCTGCGGCCGTCGTCTCGCCGATGGGGCTGTCGTCGAGCGTCCCCGTCATGTGGAGGCAGGGGACGGCGATCTTGCCGAAGGCGCGGCCGAGGTCGTTCTTGTTCCTGGGCACGGGCGAGCTCATGGGGATCGCGGCTTTGACTCGGGGATCGCCGAAACCGATCTCGCTTCCGCCCGGAAGAATGAAAATCTGGCCTGCCGCCAAGAGCGTGGTGTTGGCCCCGAAGGAATGACCGGCAACGCCGATCCTCCCGAGGTCGACGCGGTTCTTGAAAACGCCCGGTTCGCCGTTGAGTTTCTCCATTTGATCGATGACGAAACTGACGTCCCGGGCGCGATTGACGGCGTTCTGGGGATCCGTCGCTGCCCGCCTCATGGACTGTATGGGCTGCGTCTGGCCCCGCCAGACCTGGTCGTCGCTCCCGAGATGCTGGATGTGGACCGAGATATAGCCATGGCCGGCCCAGTGCCTGCCGAGGTATTCGTACCCTTCGCGGGACCCTCCGAGTCCGTGGGAGAAAACGATGAGGGGCGAGGTCGCTTTAGCGTCTCCAGGGAAATAGACCTTGACGGGTACTTCGCGGCCGCGCTTCACGTCGGTCCAGTCGAAGAGACGGACCTCGACCTTGAACGGACCGGGGGCCTGTTTGTAGGTCTCCCCGTTGGAGTAAGCTCGGATTGAGAAGGAGTGGCCGGCCGAAAACGAACCGGTGACCAGCAGGCCGCTCAAGGCCGCGGCGAAAACCGTGAAACGGGACAGTCTATGGACGCGCATCGCGATCCTCCTGTCTCCTTAGACCTTGCCGGCCCCTGGTTCCTTTGCGGCGCGGACATTGAAGCGGGCTGTCGGCGTCAGGTCAGGATCCTATAGCTCGTGACGTGTACGGTGATCGATATTGTCGGATCATGGGCCGTGAAGACACCCTTCTTTGCTAAGGAGTTGGCGATCCCTTCGTTGAGGGAGTCTCCCGCCAAGCCTTCCGGAGCTGCCGTCCGCCGATGAGGAGTCCCGTCCCGACGGCCGTGTAGAGGACCCCCAATATCGGCCGGGGCACGCCGCTCCTTCGCAGGATGATCCCCGAGGCCATCATTGCGGCGACGAGAAGCCAGGTCTTCGGGGCCAGGAATCCAACGAGGCAGCAGCCGTCACCCGGGCGATGATCCGGGCCGTGTTCCGGTCGGCCATCTTGAGGATGACAAATCGCCCCTTGACCACCCCGGCCGCGACCCCGGCGACCGCAAGGAGAAGGGACCAGGGGAATGCCGAGCCGAACGACCAGGCGATGCCCGCCGCGGCCAGCCCGAGGCCGACGACGGTCCAGAGAAGGGCCGTGGCCAGCAGGTGGGTCCTCGCCCGCGCGACCGGCTTGAAGCGTTCCGCCCAATCACCAAACCGGGTCATTTCCTACCTCGAGCCAGTTATTCTATCACTGCCGCCGCCGCGGTTCCTAACGACAGAATTTCCTTGCGCATCGGCCCCGAAATTGATTATCCTACGCGGACACGGGAAAATGAATTCGTCTCGAGGGAGGTCGCGGATGTCACTTAAAAAAACCTTATTGCTCGTTTCGGCCATGGCCCTGGTCTGCGCCGGAGCTTTCGCCGAGGATTGCCTGACCTGCCACAAGAAGGTCACGCCCAATATCGTCTCCGACTGGCAGATCAGCCTTCACAGCCAGAACGACGTCGACTGCTCGACCTGCCACGGCGACCTGCACAAGACCGCCGAGGACTTCGCCAAGGCGGCGATCCCGACCCCCGACACCTGCGCGGTCTGCCACGAAGAGAAGGTGGCGCAGTTCAAGAAGGGAAAACACGCCCTCGCCTGGGCGGCCATGAAGGCCATGCCCACGATCCACTGGCAGCCGATGGCCATGATCGACGGGATGAAGGGCTGCGGCGCGTGCCACAAGCTCGGCCTCAAGACGGCGGCCGAGTCGAAGTCTCTCAGCGATCAGGGAGTGGGATTCGGCCGGGCTTCATGCGACGCCTGCCACACCCGTCATATCTTCTCCAAAAAAGAGGCCCAGCAGCCCCAAGCCTGTCAGACCTGCCACATGGGCTTCGACCACCCGCAGTGGGAGATGTACTCGGCCTCGAAGCACGGCGTCCGCGCCATGCTCAAGCAGAGCCAGATCCTGCCCGAGGGCGTGGCCGCCCCGACGTGTCAGACCTGCCACATGCAGGGAGGCGACCACGAGGTGATGACGGGCTGGGGGTTCCTGGCTGTCCGCCTGCCCCTGCCCGCGGACAAGGCCTGGGCCGCCGACCAGGCAACGATCCTGCAGGGCCTGGGCGTTCTCGACCCCAAGGGCAACCCGACGGCCCGGCTGGACGCGGTCAAGGGGGCGGCGATGGCCCGCCTGACCCAGGAGGATTGGCAGAAGCAGCGGGACAAGATGCTCAAGACCTGCAACGGCTGTCATTCGATCAATTTCGCCAAGGCCGAGCTCGAGAAGGGCGACCAGATGATCAAGGCCGCCGACGCGCTGATGGCCGAGGCCATCCGGATCGTCGCCGGCCTCTACAAGGACGGCCTCCTGGCCAAACCAAAGAGCTACGCCTACGCCTTCCCCGACCTGCTGACCTTTCACGACGCGCCCACGGCCATCGAGCAGACGCTCTTCGTCATGTTCCTCGAGCACCGCATGCGCACGTTCCAGGGGACGTTCCACGCCAACCCGGACTACGCCCTCTGGTACGGCTGGAGCGAGATGCGCCGCGATCTGACAGAGATCAAACGGGGCGCCGAGGAGTTAAGGCACAAGAAATAAGATTGCCGCGACCAACGTCACGGTGACTTCTAGCCCGTGATGCTGACGGAGAACTGGACCCCCGGGGTAGCGGCGGTCATGATCTTGCCCGCCGACAAACCGTTGGTGATCAAGCCGAAGCCCGTCAGCGATATGATAGCGGCGACCGCGAATATGGCCAGTTTTGTTCTGATTTTCATGATATTCTCCTCTGTTCGTTGATTTCTCATTTCTATCTGTTCACAAGTTTAGACGTAAGGCCTGAGCAAAAGGTTTCAATTTCCTATAAAAATGGTAGGATTTACCCATATCGGACATTTATACGTTCGCCGGCGCCAACCCCGATCTTATCCCGGGCTTCAGACCGGGGAGTCGAATGGGTTGATTCAAGATGATGTAAAAAAACTGTGCGCGGCCCGGGAGTCGCCCGCCGCCGTGGCCGAGGCGGTCGGCAGGCCGTCTCGGGGTGAACGGGTCGCGGCCGGTTCTCCGGCTGGGGAGTCCGGCGGTGGCATGAAAGTTGCTGGTTTTTGAGCGGGAGAAATAATGATGCTTATGACCAAGAACATTGTCCGGAAACGTTGGGCCGCGGCATGCTTGGGCGCAATTGTATCGGCGGCCTTCCTGCTCCACGCTGCCGCCCCGTCTCTCCGGCCCGCATACCAGTCGGAGAGCCGCGACAAGATCGAACAGCCGGAAAAGGTCATGGAGGCGACCGGGGTCAAGCCCGGCATGGTCATCGGCGAAGTCGGGGCGGGCCGTGGATACTTTACGTTCTGGCTTTCCCGCGGCGTGGGGGAGTCCGGGAAGGTCTACGCCAACGACATCGACCGTTCCGCCCTCGCCTATATCGAGCGGCGTTATGCCGACGAGAAGGTCGCCAACATCGAGACGGTCTTGGGAACGGTGGACGACCCGCGTTTTCCGCTCGCCTCGCTGGACATGGTTTTCATGGTCAACGCGTTCCACGACCTCGAGCGGCCGGTCGAGCTCCTGGCGAACCTCCGGCCGTGCCTGAATCCGGATGCGACCGTTGTTCTCATGGACCGTGATCCGGCCAGGTTCTCGGACCCGGACCGCCATTTTCTGACCCGCGCGCAAGTGGAGGAGACGGTCGGCCGGTCGGTCTTCGAGCTGGTCCGCGTCGAGACCTTCCTCCGCGACCACAACCTCTATATCCTCCGGGCGAGAAAGTAAGCACGCTCGGCCTCGAGACCCACCGACCTAGGATTTGGGATACTTTTCCAGGATGAGCCGGCCGGCGCGGAAGTCCATGTGGACGCGGTAAGGCCAGAGCAGGGGATTGCCCAGGAGACCGGCGGCATACCGGGCTGTGATCGAATTCAGCTCCTCCATCGGAAATTCGTGCACGGTCTGCCCGTCGAAGACGAGGGGACCGAGGGCGATCGATAGTCCGTCGACGCGGTTGACGTATTGGGCCCCCCCGGCGCCCTGGATGCCGGAGCGGACGATCCGGACCGGGTCGAGCGTCGGCTTTAGATGCTCCTCGAAAAACGGGCCGTCCACGAGGTTCGCGGCCGCCGCCGAATCCAGGATGTAAAGGGCTGCGGGCGCTCCGGCCATGGAGGCCTCGATGGTCGTCGCGTCGAAGAGGTAGAGCAGGACGTCCGCAGCCACGGCTTTGCGGTCGATGTTGCCGGCCAGAAGCTCCGGCCGTTCGAGCGGAAATAGGTCCATGACTCCGGCCTCGACGTCGATCGTGACGTTGAAGCGTTTGAGCAGGGCCGTCCCGATCAGGCCTTTCTTCAATCCCCGGAACGGGTGCAGGTCGGAGACAAAAACGGGGATGTTCCTGAAGATAATCCCTCCGAGTTCGACCTTGTCCAGCATGGAGAAACGGACCGCGGCCGTCGCCGTTCCGACCCCCGTGGCCGTGGAGTTCCCGGTCAGGGGGAGTCCCAGCTCCTCGGCCAGAAGGGGACTGACCGTCAGAAAATCCGCGGAGGCCGAATCGATGTCGAAGAGGTAATCGCCCTTCCCGTTGAGCTTGAGGGCGATCATGCGGATCCGGATACGGCTATCCTCGTTCCTGACGAGAGGGATCCTCAGGCGCTCGAAGCGGCCTTCCATCTGGAAAAGACGCTTCCCGGCGAGTCCTTGGACTTGGGCCAGGCCATTGGTGAACCAGGAGGCCAAGGGCTTGGATTCGCGTCCGTAGCGCTCTTCGGCCAGCTTGTAGACCTCATGGAGCTCGGAAACGAAGCCGCGGTCCCAGGTGGTCCGCCACAATTGCCGCAGGGCTTCTTCGTAAAAAGCGGTGGAGGCGACAGCCCGGCGGAAGTGCGAAATGGCTGAGTCCGTGTCGTTCCGGATGCGGCCGATCCGGCCCAGGCCGAGATGGGCCTCGGGGTTTTCGGGTGATAGCGAGATCACTTTGTCGAAGATGGCCTCGGCCTCCCGGACGCGCCCCGCCTTGAGGACGGCGAGGCCGCAAACGGCCAGCGTTGGCGTATCGAGGGCGGGGTTGGCCAGGAGCTTGGCCGCGAGCTTATCGGCTTCCCGGAACGAGCTGTCGCGAAGGAGCGAGACCAACTTGTCCGCGCCCTGCTGCCGGGCGGAGGATCGGCCGCCCTTTAAATCCGGGCTTTGTCCGAGAATTAAAAAGACCGACAGGAGCGGGAGCGCGAAACGGACAGATTTGTTCATCTCTAACCTCTTTGAGATTACGCCCTAACCCACTCCGGCGTTTAAAGGAAACCGAAGCCGCCGCGGCATTTAGAAAGGGACACGTAGGAGCGAGTATCTGAGATTTTCTCGCGGTGGCAGGCGTCTTCAATAATGGCGATGACCCTGGACGGGTTGGGGCTGGCGCGGCCTGTTGACATTTTTAGTGAAAGGAACCATAATGAAACCATATTACAACCATTTAGCCTGATTTATTCACGAATCGAGGCGGGCCCAGATGCGAGGCCCGAGGGGTGAAGCTGTACTCTTTGGTACTGCGAACCCCGAGAACGAAGCAGGTGGGGCCGAATCGGTTCGCCCGAAGGGCAAAAACGCCCCTAAATGGGAGGAGGAGAAAAACGGGGGGTTTTTGTGAATAAGTCAGGTTAGGTGATCAGATGGCCACAAATTTCACTCTGAAGAACATCCCGGAGGACCTTTATAAGAAGGTCAAGGAGAGGGCGCAGCGGAATAACCGGAGCATCAACGGCGAGATCATCTCGATTCTCAGCGCGGCAACTACTCCCATTCATATTCCGGTTGACGTCATTCTCGCCAGGGCAAAAGCCCTGCGCGAGCGGACGCGCGGCTGCCTAACCGACGATTTTATCGATCAAGCAAAACGGGAAGGCCGTCCGTGATCGTCGTCGACACGAATCTCATCGTTCACTTTTTCGCGAAAGGCGATAATAGCGAGTTAGCCGGAAAGGTCCTGGTGATGGACCCCGGCTGGTCGGCCCCACTCCTCTGGCGAAGTGAATTCCGCAATACGCTGGTCAAGTGCGTCCGGGGCGAACTCATTGAGTGGGTCGACGCCTTCCGGATCATGACTGAAGCGGAATTGTTGATGGCCGGTAACGAATACGCCGTGGTCTCGGGGGACGTGCTGAGCCTGGCTGCCTCTTCGGCCTGCTCGGTCTATGACGCTGAATTCGTCGTCCTGGCTCGTGAGCTGGGCGTCCCCTTGGTCACGTCGGACAAGCAGCTTCTAGAAAGCTTTCCGGAAACGGCCGTCTCGCCGGCGCGATTTATCGCCCGCTGAAATCGCCCCTCCCCCTAATTTCGCTTCCTACCTCAGCCAGCCGTCGAGGAGCGCCTTCTGCTGGGGGTTCGGGTTCGCGAGTGGGGTGATGCGGAAGCTCCGCTCGGTCTTCTTTCCGAGCGTGACCTCGGTCTCATGCACGGCGCCGCGCCTCGCGTAAAGGACCTTGACCTTTTCGCTGGGCTTGCGGGAGTTGATCGTCCCTGCGAGCGAGCGCTGGGTGACGCGCGCGCCGTCGAGGGCCACGATCTCGTCCTGGGCGCTGAGGCCGGCGAGAGATGCCGGAGAATCGGGCTCGACCGATGAGACGACCGGGCTTCCGTTCTGGTCCTGGGTCGCGGCGCCGAACCAGGGCCCGGGAGCGGTACCCGGCTCGGTGTCGATCGTGAGCCCGGCGAAGCCGAGATACCTGGCGTAGTCCCATTCCTTGACGGTCGCGGCGTAGACGTCAAAGATCTCGCCGAGGGGGCCGCCGGCCGCGCGCTCGCAAGCTTCGCGGAATTCGCGGTCGGTGAAGCCGCGCTTCTTTTCCTGGTAATAAGTCCGGTAGAGCGTCCGCATGACGTCGTCGAGCGATGAGCGGCCTTTCGACGCCTCGCGGATCTTGAGGTCGAGGAGGAGCCCCAGCCCGGCGCCGATGTCGTAGTAGGAGATCGTCGTGTTCGCCGTATGTTCGCCGCGGCTGAAGAAGTTCGTCCAGATGTCGAAGCTCGATGCCGTCGCCGGCTGATGGTGGCGGCCGGGGGCGTTCTCGTAGTTGGCGATGGTCGAGCCGAGCCGCTCCAGGACCTCGTCGCGGGTCATCAGGCCGGCCCGGTTGAGGAGGATGAATTCGTAGTAGACCGTGATGCCCTCCGAGACCCAGAGCATGTTCGTATAGTTCTCGCGCTCATAATCGAAGGGGCCGAGGGCGATGGGCCGGATGGCCTTGACGTTGAAAAGATGGAAGTATTCGTGGGCGATGAAGCTCAGCCAGCCCTTGGCGGCTTGGGGATTCGTGAGCGAGGCGGGATCGAGCGTAACGGCCGTCGAGTTCAGGTGCTCGAGGCCTCCGCCCCCGGGGCCGATGATGAGGAACGTGTAGTGGCGATAGGGGAGCTCGCCCATGAGCGCGGCCGCGGCCTCGACGATTTTCTTCAGGTCGCCCGTGAACTTCGTCCTGTCCGCCGTGCCGAGGTCGTAGGCGGCGACGGTGTGGGGGCGGCCGGCGGCCTCGAACGTCAAGACCTCCTGGTTACCGATGAGGATCGGACAGTCGTAGAGGGTATCGAAGTCGGGTGCTGTGAACGTGTTGGGCCGTCCGGCGATGGGATCGAGCCCGGTCGAGACCCATTTCCAGTCGGGGTGCGGGAGGATAGTGACGGTCACCGGGCTCTGGAGGCGGCCGGCGACGTGCATGAAGAGGCCCGTCGGAGAGATGAAGCCTCCGTCGTCGGAGAGGTAGTTGTCGGCGATGAAGCGGGTGAAGGCGTAGACGTCATAGCTCACGACGATGGACGCGGCTTTGCCGGAACGGACGCGCCAGGTGTTCTTGGCCGTCTTTTCCCAGGCGAGCGGCCGGCCCGTGCCGTCCTCGGCCTTGAAGTCCATGACGTTCTTGGCGTAGTCCATGATCCGGTAGTAGCCCGGCGTCCAGGCCGGCATCTTGAAGTCCTGGGTCTCGCCCTTGAGGCCGTCAGCGCGGAAGACGACGTGGTAGTAGTGGGTCGTCGGTCTCTCCATGGACACGGTGATGGACATGGCCGGGGCGGTGGCACGCGGCTGGGACATGCCGGAGCTGGGGGATAAGGCGATAATGAAAGCGATGATGAGAAAAGCAATGGGGATTTCGGTTTTGCGTGAATTCATGATCATCCTTGTTCCTCCTGGAGGGCGGAGCGAAGCCGGGTGCCCCTAAATTCTCACTCCCAGCCTGAGGCCGAAGAACGGCCCGCCCCTTTCACCGTGAGGAAGAGGAACGCCCCGGCAGGCGCGGCACCCGTGCATGGGCCCGAAGCTTATTCCAATATTCGTTCACGACCGTTTCCGGCTCGACGGCGATCGTAAAGCTCGAATCAAGTCCCAGTACAGATCCCGCGAGCAGGCCGGTGAGCGCGCCGATGGCCCCGACGTATGCCCCTGCGACCCACGCAGTCCCGTTGCCCCACACGTCGGAGTCCTGGTTAGCAGAACCCCAAAGAGCTCCGCCAGCGGCGCCGACCAGGAATCCGTAAAGGGCCCCTTTTCCAGCCCGGGATTTTTTGACGATGCGCACGGTCTTGACGTCCGCAAGGTCGATGGATTCGTCACGTCCGTTACTCAATAGAAGCAGCGAATCTCGCTTGACGGCGATGAGCTCGCCGCTGACCTGGCTCCCGTCCAGCCGGGTGACAATGAGATCGGCGCCCCGCCTCTCTTTGGCCGAGAGGCCGGCCGGGAGAACGAGGAACGAAACAACGAGGGCCGATGCGATGAGCTTGGCGGTTACGATTTTCATCTTATCCCCCGTCTGTCGTCAGATCCTGAATCCGATCCGCAGGCCCCAAAAAGCTCCGCTTCCCTTGACCGGGAAGGTGGGCAGCGCAATCTCCGTCAAGCGCTCGATGGAATCCGGATAATAAATGTCGCCGGTCAGGAACGTTTCGGTCCTCGAGCTGACCAACCCGGGAAGTTCCGTATCAAGGAAACGGTAACCGACGAAGGCCCCCACGGAGACGGCGGGAATCAGATAAAAGTCGTACGCCGCCCTGACGCGGCCGCACAAGGCGACCTTTCGGACCACGGGGAGCGAGGAGGGCTGTCCCATGGACGGCCCGCCGCGGACGAAGCCCGGTCCGACCGCCACGCCGGCTTCGACGACATGGCGCCGGAGGGCCGTGGGCGCAAACGGACGATAGGTCAGGCCGATAAGAACAGAGGCGAGACTCGCCTGGTAATCGTCGTAATAAGAACCGCTGTAAGCCTGGCCGTCGACACTCGAAATGAACGACATAGGGCCATGAACAGAGATTGCCTCATGGCCAAAGGAAAAATATTCGATCTCCGCCGACCAGTGTTCGTTCCACTCGTAGGCCAGGCTGACCGGGCCCCAGGTGATACTCCTGTGTCCCAGGTAGCACGAGCCGCTGAGACCAAAGGGATATGGCCCGGATTCGGGGGAGACTTCCTCCGGAAAACGGAATGAGCTGTCCTCGCCGAAACTCAACCCCTTGCTTGATTGCGACGACCCCGATAAGTTGAGCCTGAATCGCGGCCTGCGCCGGGAACTGGGAGTAGCCGCCGAGGGAGGAGCGCCCGGCCCGACGATTCCCGCTTGTCGCGCCGGTTCCGGCTTTCTCTTGGACCCGGGCTGCGCTCCAGGCAGGCGTCCTTCCCGGGAATATGCCCGCAGTTTGTCCCAATAATCGGCCAAGTCCGCTTCCGGCTCGCCGGCGACCGTGAAGCTTGAATCCACTCCGGCCACCGATCCCACGATCAAGCCGGAAAGCGCCCCGATGCCTCCGGTGAACAATCCGAATAGAAATGCCAACTGGCCCTTATTGTCGTAATTTTCGTCGTCCGCCATCGCGAATGCCACTGCCGCGCCCCCAATGAAGCCGACCCCGACTCCGATGCCGCTGAGAAGTCCCGCCCGGGATTTCCTGACGATCCGCACGGTTTTGATGTCGGCGATATCGACGGATCCGCCTCTTCCGACGTTGTTCAGAAGAAGCAGCGAATCTCGCTTGACGGCGATGAGCTCGCCGCTGAGCTGGCTGCCGTCCAGCCGGGTGACGATAAGGTTGGCCCCCCGCCTCTCTTTGGCCGAGAGGTCGGCCGGGAGAACGAGGAACGAAACAACGAGGGCCGATGCGATGAGCTTGGCGGTTACGATTTTCATCTTATCCCCCGTCTGTCGTCAGATCCTGAATCCGATGCGCAGGGCGATGAACGGACCGCTCCCGTCGACCGAGAGATCGGGCAAGGTGATCTCGGTCGGGCGCTGGAGGGTCGCGGCATAGGGGGGGATGCTTTCCTCGAAAACGATGTCCCACAAGACGGGTTCTTCGGGGACGCTCGTCTTCATGTAGCGATACCCGGCGGACGCCCCCACCGAAACGGCCGGGATGAAATAGAAATCGTAGGCGACCTGGATCCGCCCGCAGAACGCGGTCTTCTTGGCTGGGACGCCGGGATAGAAGGTCGAGACGCTGACGAAGGCCGGCCCGGCCGCCGCTCCGATCTCGACGACGGACCGCCGCAAGGCCGACGGCGAGAGCGGACGATAGGTCACACCGGCGACGAGGCCGGTGTATTTTGCCAGATGGGTCTCGCCGAAAGGGAAGGCGTAGGCCAAGCCGTCCACGCCCGAAGTGAATGCCAGTTCGGCATCCATGGCGCCCCTATTTCCGGGGGCGGAGAACGCCTCGACCTCCGCCGACCATCGCTCGTTCCAATCGTAGGCCAGACTGACGGGGCCCCAGGAGGGCAGCCATCCGTCGGTGGGGCCGGCCAATGCGACTATGGCAAGGGGGTAAGGGCCGGACTCAGGGGGGGGCTCGTTGGGGAAGCGGAAAGAGCCCTCCCGCTGTCGCAGGTGCTGGATCGGAGAGGAGGACGACCCGGCGACGCTGAGCCGGAAGCGCCTCCGGCGCCCGGGCGCCGATCCTTCGGCCTTGGCCGGGGCGGCTTGGACCCGGGCTTCGGGCAGCCGCCCCATGCGCGAATAAGCCTGCAATTCGTCCCAAAATCCAGCCACGGCTTCCGGGGTCTTCCCGGCGACCGTGAAATGCGTGTCGCTGTTCACCATGGAGCCTGCGAGCAAGCCGGCGAGAGCGCCGAGGGCTCCGTAGACCACGCCCCCGCGGATACTTGCCGGCCCGGACTCATCGTCACCACCCCCCTTATAGATACCCACGGCCGCCCCGACAGCGGCACCGGCCGCGCCTCCGATCCCGGCGAACAGCCCCGCTCGGGATCTTCTCACGATTCTTACGGACTTGATGGCGGCAAGATCGATGGATTCGTCCCTTCCGACGTTGTTCAGAAGAAGTAGCGAATCCCGCTTGACGGCGATGAGCTCGCCCGCAGCCTGACTTCCGTCAAGGCGAGTGACGATGAGATCGGCGCCCCGCCTCTCTTTGGCCGAAAGGTCGGCCGGGAGAACGAGGAACGAAACGACGAGAACTGATGCGATGAGCTTGGCGGTCATGGATTTCATCCGATTCTCCTCCTGTCGTCAGAACCTGAATCCGATCCGTATGCCGGCACTCATGCCGCTTCGGGAAATGGTCAGGGCGGGCAGGCTCACCTCGACCTGGCGGGTGATGGGCTCGACGCCGTAGCCATAGAAGATAGCCTCCGTTGTTCCGGTCATAGCGGCGAAGCTGGCTTCGAGGTACCGATAGTCGACGAAAGCCCCCAGGGAAAAGGCCGGAATGAAAAAGAAATCATAGGCGGCGTGGACTCGGGCGGACAGCACGGTCTTTCCGTCCGCCGGCACGAGCGTTGCCTGGACGTAATCCGGGCCGATCTTCACTCGGGCGGGACCGGCCGAGATCCCGACCTCGAGGGTCGTCCTCTCGAGGCGAGAGGGCGCGATCGGCCGGTAGTTCAGGCCGACGAGCACGGAGCTGAAGTTCGCAGACAGATTAGTTCCCACGCGACCTTCATAAGTTCTTCCGTCCGTCGTCGAGACGAAACTAAGGTCTCCCCAGATCCCGTGGCCTTCTCCCGGAGTGAAGAAGACCTCGATCTCGGGCAGCCATTTCTCGGTTAGTTCATAGGCCAGGCTGACCGGTCCCGGGAGGATCCAAGCGCTCGCTTCCGCGTAGGAGCCCTGGAAGAAAGGCGCGGTATAGACGCCGGATTCCCCGGGGGGAACGGATCCGGAGAAACGCCAGGGGGCCTCGAAGGTCCGAACCATCCCCCTGTCTGGCCGGCCGAATGTCGTCGTCGTCGCCAGGCTGAGCCTGAAGCGCGACCGGCGCGGAGAAGGGGAAGGGACGCCCGTCGGGACGCCGGCCGGGGTGGGCGTTCCGCGGGGTACCGGCGCCGGCCTGATCCCTTCCGGACCCGCCGCGACCTCGATCCGGCCCTCCCGCGAGAGCCCTTTTAGCCTGGTCATAAGTCGGCTCAAGGCCTCGCCCGGTTCTCCTGCAACGGGGAAGGTCGCGTCCGCTCCTATCCCCAGGCTGATGCCGAGACCGGCGAGAGCCCCCAGCGCTCCGCCGACCGCGGCGCCCGCAACTTTGGCCCAGGTTTCTATTTCGGGGTCAGAGCTCATGGCCATCCCTCCGGCAACCGCTCCGGGCACGAAGCCGATAGCCGCGAGGAGCAAAGCGTGGGATTTCCTGACGATCCGAACGGACTTGATCTCCCCCAGGCCGACGCTCTCTTCCTGTCCGGCGGTGCTCAAGAGGAGAAGGGAGTCCGGCTTGGCGGCGATGAGCTCGCCGGTGACGAGCGTGCCGTCCGTCCGGGTGATGACGAGGGTGGCCCCCCTCTTCCCTTTGGCCGAGAGACCCGGAGGCAGAATCAGAAGGGAAGCGATCGAGGCCAGGGCGAGGATGCGTTCGGTCGATCGTTTCATCGGAACCTCCAGATAAGCCGCAGACCTAAGAAGGGACCAGACCATGACATCGTCCGGACGGAAAACGTAATTTCGGTTGTGCGGGTGAACGCGGGGACGGCCGAACTGTATTGCTCGGAAAAAGCCACATCGGACGTGCAGGTCGATCCGGGGAACGTCATTTCGAGGAAATGATACCCGACGATGGCGCCTGCGGAGAGATGCGGGGTGAAGAGAAACTCATAGCCCCCCTGAACCCGTGCGGAGATCGAGATTTTGTTGACAGTTTCCGCGGAGAGGAGACCCGCCGAGCCGGGATCGACCCCGAGCCGGCCCCACGCCGGTCCGGCGGCCGCTCCGATCTCGAACGCATGCTGTTCATAAACGGTCGTCGTTTTGGTCCGATAGGTCAGGCCGACTAGGGCGGAAACAAAGCTCGTCAGCAGCCCCGGATCCCACTCGCCGATATAGTTCTTGCCGTCCAAGGAGGACGTGAAGGGAAGAATGGTCATGGTATGGCCTTGGCCGGACCTGCCGGAGGCCTGGAACTCGATCCCGGCCGACCAGTGTTCCGTCCAATCGTAGCTCAGGCCGACCGGGCCGGCCCAAAAATTACGCAGCCTCTTCGCCTGAATTTGCTGGAAATAGGCGGGATAAGGGCCTTTCTCCGGTGGGGGAACGTCCCCCGGAAAGAAGAACATGCCCGGATCCGGCTGATTGCCCTCGGAACGGTTGGACGGGACCGGGAATGTCGCCCCGAGAATGAGCCGGAACCGGGGCCTGCGAGCGGAGGAGCTCTGTGCGAGGGCTCCGGCCGGCACGACCTCCGGTTTGAGCTCTCTCGCGGCCGGGAGGGCCGCCATGCGGCCTTCCCGCGAACGGCCTTTCAACCTATCCAGATATCTGGCGACGACACCGTCGGCCTCTCCTGCGAAGGGCAGGACGGCGTCCGCGCCAAGTCCGAGTCCTATCCCCAGGCCGAGGAGCCCTTGAATGCCCCCGAAAATCCCTGCAGCTAAGAGTGTGGTTTTTGTATTGCGGTCTTCCTCATCCCGACTGACAATATAAGCCCCCTCCGCGGCTCCCGAGAGGAACCCGATGAGCGCCAGCGGCTTAGCCCGGGACTTTCGAACGATCCGCACGGACTTGATGCCGGCGAGGCCGACTGTGACGTCCGTCCCTTCGCCCAGGAGCAGGAGCGAATCCCGCTTGACGGCGATGAGCTCGCCGGCGACCTGACTTCCATCGAGCCGGGTGACGATGAGATTAGCGCCCCGCTTCTCTTTGGCCGAAAGGCCGGCCGGGAGTACGAGGAACGAAACAACAAGGGCCGATACGATGAGCTTGGCGGTAACTTTTTTCACGCGATCCCCTCCAATCCCCGTCACAATACTCCGGCAGAAACGTGTGGTTGTCAAGATTTTGTCAAGAGGCTGTCAAAAGACCGTCAAGATGGCCATACGGAGCTTGAGCGTTCCGCGATTGATCAATCTGCACGTCGACCTCCATTTCCTGGTGACCGAGGGTGGCGTGAACGAAGCGGGCGTCTTCCATAAGATCCCGCGGATCGACGACTCGCGGCTGGCCGAGATCTTTGCCGGCGAGGTCCTGTCGATGCTTGTCCGCAAGGAGCTGTTGAGCCCGGAATGGGCCGAGCGCATTCTCTCCTGGCCTCACTCCGGCTTCAACGTCCACGGCGGCAGGGGCCCCGGGCGTTGTCCCGGGGATCCATTTCCGCCGCACTCGCCCGTGGATAAGGACGCGGGCGAGTGGCGAGCCGAAGGCTCGCCCTTGGCAGCCTGGTCCGGGCCAAGACGAAGCCGGAGGCCGAGCGGGTGGGGAAGTACATGATCCGGCCCATTTTGGCCCTGGACCGCCTGTCTTTTCTGGAAAGCGAGGGCCAGGTCGGCTACCGGCACGGCGACGACGCCGAGCTCGAGCGGATGGACTATCTGGAGTTCATTGCCCGGGTGACGTCGCACATCCCGGACAAAGGCCAGGTCATGGTTCGCTATTACGGCCTGTACGCCAACGCCCAAATTCATCCGTCACCTGGAGTTGACCTTCGTGGCCGAGAAGCCGCCGCCGGCTCTTGTCTTTGAACAGACGGCCCTAATGGCGGCCGAGGAGAGCGGAGAGTATGAATAGAAGCGCTTGGGTAGAGGGGAGTGGCCTGACCTCGTTTGGCGGCATTCCGGGCCGATCCGCCCGATCGTCTGCCCGTCAGCGGGCCGTCCGGCTCAATTTCGAGAACTTGACATCCGCCAGGAGCCGTGATAGCCTCTTCGTCGTGGTGGGAGGGGGCAATTCTGAGCTCGAAGCGGGCCGATTCCCGGCGGCAAAAAAAGCAAATTCCTATTCAAGAATTTTATAAAACCCAATAATAAGGAGGAGGAATATCCATGTCATCAGAAAGCATACATGAGCTCGTGAATTTAAGGAAACGTCTAGCGAACAATGAACCGGTTGCCGGTGAAGCCTTAGCTGTTATACGGAAATTCATTGATTCGCCGGATCCTGCTGCTCTCCATGATTTAAAGGAGACACTGCAAGTTGCTCTCAAGTACCAGAAATGGGCAGTAAATCTTGCCAAATCTACTGATCCAGGGTACAAAAAAAACACACCTGGAGCATGGATCATTGATGGTTTGCCACATTATGCTGAAAAAATAATTTCTGGCCTGAAATCTGCAATCGAGAAGTGCACTCCGGCAGGGCAACCAGTGGTATATGAATCGGCTGATGGTATCCAGAATCCTACAGTAAATAATAAAAATGCAGCTACAAAGAAGAAATGGTGGAATTTCTTTAAGTAGACGCAAAAGGCGCGTTAAAGGTATTGCATCGATCAAGGGAGGCAGGGTAAGGGGTCAGGTCTGGAAAATTCAATTTTCCTTGAACCATTCTGCCCCTGGCCTCGCAAAGCAAAGAACTAAATTTTCTAGACCTGACCCCTTTCTCGAATGACACTCAGAATCTCGACGGAGATCGAGGAAGTGGGACATACTGGTCAAGCAAGTGGAGCGCACGTGCAAGTGCGAATAATGGCATCTAGATAAATAACATGGTTGAAAAAACCGAGAAGAAGCGCCTAGCTAGAGCCGTGAAGAGAGCCGCGGATGTCCTCATCAATAGCAACCATAGAGTCACGCTCCTCCAGGGCGAGGCCTTCAACCTTGAGGCCCTCCGGGAAAGGGAGATCCGCAAGATCCGCGTAGTCCTCGACGGCATTAAAGAAGATGACGAGCGCAAGATCAAGGCGATCAAGCTGCCCGGGATCTGCGTGGAGATTAGGTAAACCGGACATTCCGGCCTTGCTCTTACAGCTTAGAAATAAGGCTTGACAAAGCAGGCTAGATTTATTAGATTCTACTGGGGGAGGGTATTATGGGAAAAGCAAAACTTATTCTTCTTTTTTTCATCTCGATTTCAATTATTGTCGTTTTTTCTCTTTTCCTGTGGCCGTCGCTATGGATAGAATATGTTTGGGAATGCGAACCCTAAACAATAACCACCGAGACGGTCGACAACGCTGGACAAACGACATACTCAACTTCCCACGGCTATATTTGTGGCTGTACTGCGTATTGGAATTTCGGTTCTTCTGGGTCGGGTGGCGGCGGCGGGCAGCCTCCTGAAGGTGGCGGCGGCGGCGGCGGAGAGCCTCCTGAAGGCGGCGGTCAAACGACCAATCCGAATGATGCAGATAATAACGGGTTCATCGATTGCTGGCGGGAAGTCATGATCGGTCTAGCAGGCATTCTAGATACTTCATGGGGAGAAGTGCGTACTGCCGCGGACGGCACACAATCTACCCACTGGGCAATTGATTTTAATAAGCCCAAGACAAATATATCGGGTTTAGAGATACATAGCGTGTCAAACGGGACTGTAACCTATATTTCCCCCGATGCTAGTACTAAGGGAGGCAATTTAATTAGTATAACGGCGAACGACGGAACAGAATGGACGTATTGCCATCTGCAGACAAAATCTCCGTTAGTAGTGGGCGCAAATGTCATTGCGGGCTCGACCATAATTGGCCAAGTGGGTAACACTGGCACAAAATCCACGGGCGCTCATCTTCATTTGCAGTGTAAACAGAATGGCAATCCTATAGATCCCCGGTTAAAGATTGGAAGTAGCGACTGCTGATGTCATGGAGGCCATGATGAAACGTATAAATTTCGGTGCTCTCTTTTTAACGATCATTCTCTTGGGAAGTTTTGCGCAAGTGAAGGACGAATTCGAATTCAAGATACCTCCGGGTTGGGCATTTACGAACGCTTCGCTTTCCCGGAGTGGATTGAAGGCTGTAATGCTAGTCCAGGATATTTCTAATGAAAACGAGGCTTACAATAATATCCCTTCTCGGCTCTTGGTTTTTGACGAGAACAATACCATCTTAAACGACTTATCGTACCCTGAGCCAAAACTGGTCCTGATGACTCGAGATGATAGCATAATATTAATCGGCGGCGTTGAGACTACCAATGAAATAACAGTTCTTGATTCCCGGGGCAGGCCCCTATTCGATATCTCAACCAAGTGGCGTCGCCCCTATCCAGCGCTATTGGGAAAAGAAATAGGTTTGGCAGACGTCGATTTAGGAAACCGAGGGGAGATAGTCGGAACTGTATCCATCATAGACGGAGTGACTGGCAGGGAGAGGATAAGCTTTGGGCCGCCAGCAGGAAAGGGAGTAACTGGTTATTCGGGTTTTCTCCCCATCGGCGAAGGCGGACAATTTCTGACTGCAATAGGGGCTACAGTATGTCTCAGGACCTATCTTCGACCAGAAGAGACGTTGTGGAGGATCAACAATATCGGCGGAAACGTCAGAAAGATAATCCCGATTGATGCGGACTATGTAGGCATCGCCTATGATGTAAATGATTTTCACGCCAAAAAATTTATGGCAGGAATAGCTATATTGGATCGACATGATGGGAAAATTCTCTTCAGACAAGAATCTCATAATCCGCAGGTTGGATTATGGAAATTCCTTCACGGAGCTCTCAACGTCACTCTTGAAGAAGGTGATCTATTCTTCACAGACTATGACCGGTTAGGCATTCGAGTAACCAAGAGCTCAAGTCCCTCAGCAAAATGGGACATGAAGCAGTTGAAGAAATATGAACTAATTAACAAGTCCAGCAACGACGAGATGACCCTAGATTCGAGGCACGTAGTAAAGTCTAAGACAGACGTCCTGCGCATAACGAAGGCACAGTATAGGGAAAAAACGCACATTCTCTAATACCAGGACGCCTTTTAAAGCCCCCATCCATTTTTAGGTTGAAGTTCGTCGCTCTGTGATTATCTCAAACCTTTTTGTTTTGCTTCCTATAAGATGAGTTATGCGAGCCGTCTTGCTTCTGGTGCCTGGGGCCGATAGCCCATAAAGCAATGAGGCCCATGAAGGCTACGCTCCTATGAGACGCGTGGTCGGCAGGAGAAAGACTTGTCAATAGGGTAATTTACCCAGGTTTCCTGTCCCCCAGAGACAGGTTTCCTGTCCATTTGGGACAGGTTTCCCGGTCCCGGTAAAAATATACCCCTTATCATGACCCCGAAAGGCAACCATGCCGAAGGAGGTCATTATGAAAACACGTTTCTCTGGTCTTCTGGCCGCTCTCGCGGTCCTCGTCTTTCTCTTCACGCCCGCCTTCTCCCGCCCGGCCGATCCCGCACCGGCGACCTTGGCCATGAGCCAGGATGATCCCGCGCCGGTCCCGGTCGAGGTCGACCCGAACATCGTGACTGCCATCCTGGCCCTTGTCAGCGGCGGGATCGCCTCTCTCATCACCCAGATCGTCAAGAAAGCCCTGAAGCTCAAGGGCGTCGGAGCAGGCATCCTCACGGCCGTCGCTTGTATCGCCTGCACGGGGATCTATTTCCTGATCATCGCGCCGATGCATCCGTTCCAGGTCCTGCCCTTCGCCCTCTATGTCTTCGTGGTCTTCGGCGAGGCGACCGGCTACTACCACTTCGGGAAGCTCTTCACCAACAGGGCCTGACGGCGCGTTCAACCGCACATCGTCCACATGACACCCGACCACGTGAAGGCACAATACCTCCGCGCGAAGGCGGCGGAGTACGTCTGGACGTTCCTCGGCCTGCCGTATCGATGGGGAGGGGACGATCCGATCCAGGGCTTCGATTGCTCGGGCCTCATCGTCGAGGTCCTGCAGGCCGTCGGGCTCCTGCCCCACGGCTCCGACCTGACCGCGAACGGGCTCTATATCTCCGGTATTCCAAGAACGTCGTCGATAGGGGCTACGCGGGGTGTCTCTGTTTGTGGTTCAACCAGGCCATGATCGAGATCCTTAAAGCGAATCACCGCGGCGGCGATATCTACGTGTGGGGGGCCTCCGGGCCCGCCGGCATGCGGCAGCGCTTGGCGCTCGTCGAGGCCGGCTTCCACTGGTCTGCAACGATCATCTGGAAGAAACAGCAATTCATCCTGTCGCCCTCCAGGTACCAGCGGATGTACGAGCCCTGCTTCTATGGCTGGCTGAAGAGAAGCAGCTTCCGCGGGGACCGCAAGCAAACCGAGATCTGGGAGGTCAACCGACCCTCGGCCTCCGACCAACACCCGACCATGAAGCCCGTGGAGCTCTGCGCCCTGGGCCTGGTCAACTCGAGCAAGCCTGGCCAGATCGTCCTGAACCTTTTCCTCGGCTCGGGATCCACCCTCATCGCCGCTGAGATCTCAGACCGCGCCTGCTACTGGATGGAAATCGACCCGAAGTACTGCGACGTCATCATCCAGCGCTTTGCCAAGTATACGGGCATCTCCGAGCGTGAGATCAGGAAGTCAGCGAAATGAAAGTCAAGGTCGCAAAGCTCGGCAGGCCGGTCAAGACGGACCAGGTCAACCTCGAGCAGGTCGAGGTCATCGCCTCCCTGGGCTTGATCGACGAGGAGATCGCTGTCATCCTCGGAATTTCGGCCTGAACGCTCAACTATTGGAAGAAAAACAACCCCGACTTTTTGCAGTCCCTAAAAAGGGGAAAGCTCAAGGCCGACTTCCAGGTCACGAAGAGCCTCTACGAGAAGGCGAAAAGCGGGGACACCGGCGCCATCATCTTCTGGCTCAAGAACCGCCGGCCCGACCTCTGGCGGGACAAGCAGGACGTCCAGCATTCGGGCGAGGTCAAGGGCGGCGCGACCGTGAACATCCATTTCGACAGGTTCCTGACGGAGTATGAGAGTCGTTTCGAGCGGGAGTACGGGCTTTGCAGTCCTCAGGCGCGAAGCGAATGAGGGCGGTTTTTTCCGGCCGGTCGTCAAGGAGGTGGTCGAGAAGTATCTTGACTGCGGCAATCCCCCTGGTCCGGGCCAAGACGAAGCCGGAGGCCGAGCGGGTGGGGAAGTACATGCTCCGGCCGGTGCTCGCCCTGGAGCGGCTGACGTTTCTGGAACCCGAGGGCAAGGTCGGTTATCGCTGGGGCCGTGACGGCGCGGGGCAGGAGACGATGGATTATCTGGAGTTCATCGCCCGGGTGACCGCTCATATTCCCGCCAAGGGCCAAGTGATGGTCCGTTACTACGGCCTCTATGCCAACGCCCACCGGGGAAAGGTCAGGAAGGCGAGCCTGGCGTCTTCGCCGCTCCGGATCGTCGAGGAGGAGCTCCGCCGTCTCCCCGCCAAGGGCTGGGCCGCCCTGATTCGGAAGCCTCATCGAGGACTGCGAAGCGCTGAGATGATCCGTAAGGTGTACGAAGTCGACCCCATGACCTGCCCTAATTCGGAAGCCTCATTAGGACTGCGAAGCGCTGCCCTCATGATCCGTGGCCGTCTCATGAGGACTGCGAAGCGCTGCCCGAAATGCGGGGGCCGGATGAAGGTCGTCGCCTTTCTCACGGAGTATGCCCTCATGGAGGCCACGAGGACTAGCAAGGCTGCCGTGGTGGATCGCATCATCGATCACTTGAAACTGACGTTCGTGGCGGCGACGCCTCCGCCTTGCAGTCCTCATGGCTTCCATGAGGGCCGCCGTCCCATGTTTTTACCGAGGTCGCCCTGCCGGAGGCCGACGCGAGCGGGGCATATTGTTGAGTATTTGGTGATCAGGGGGGAGCGGGAGTCTATCGTCTTTTGGCCGGCGCGGCGGGGTTTCTTGCCCCTATGGGATCTTCGGGCGCGGTTTTCGCGGCGATTGCCATCGCCGCCCGGCCAGAGGTACAGTTCCACCA
>Ga0315289_10003141_pt1 | contig 25092 bp, 22 predicted proteins | sample YL17G11_40_MG_FD_203452 | JGI IMG/M metagenome (GOLD analysis project Ga0315289, IMG submission 203452) | Sediment microbial communities from Yellowstone Lake, YNP, Wyoming, USA - YL17G11_40 | ecosystem: Environmental > Aquatic > Freshwater > Lake > Sediment | place: USA: Wyoming | collected...
TTCCCCATCCCATAATCAACTATGGCTATCATATTTTTTATTACCTTTGAACTGATTGATACTGAAAAAATAATTTGAGGTTTCTGAAATATTGATTAAATATAGGAGCGGTTCGTGAACCGCTCCTACTGCAGAATTATTTTTATAACTGGATTCTTGTAATTATTATTTACTATTATCTTATCTTTTTTCTCTCTTTGCAAGTGCAATAGTTATAAATCTTCTGCCTTCGTCACCGGTTGAGTAGCTTATTACGCCAGGTATCTTTTTAATTGTCGTATGGATAATTCTTCTATCAGAAGCACCCATCGGTTGTAATTTATATTCTTTGCCTGTATTTTTCACTTTGATTGCCGCATCCTTGGCAACTTTTATTATTTTGTTTATATGTTTTTCTTTATATTCCTCAATATCTACGAAAATATGGATTAATTTCTCCTGATCTTTATTTACAATTCTACTAATAATGTATTGCAGGTCATCTAAGGTTTCGCCACGTGGTCCGATAAGTAATCCATTATCTGTGGTGTTAAGTTTAATAGTGATAGATTCATCAGGTTCCTGTCTTGCTATGATTTCACCTTCAATCTTCATAAGCTTCAATAACTGAGCAACCGTTGAACGAACAAGATTCAGTACAGATTTTGTTTCAGGGATAGGTTTAGAAACATTTTCTGATGTTGAAGATTTCTTTTTTACTTTGACTTTTGCTCTTGTCATTCCTATTGAGAATTCTCCCCCCAGAGGTTCTTCAAGGATTTCAACAATTGCCTCTTCTTTTGAAATATTTAATTTTTTCAAGGCAAAAGCAATGGCTTGTTCAACTGACTTTCCTTCTGATATAATCTCTTCCATTTTATTATCACTCCTTATGGTTTTAAATTCAAAATTTAAAAAAAATATTAGAAATGTATCGGTGCGATTTATTACACCCCTCACCCTTCCCTCTCCCATTGGGAGAGGGTTAGGGAAAGGGAATGAATCCGACCGCTACAATAAAATTATTTTCTTAATAGATTTTCAGGCTTTTGGTTTGAAGGATTGATTGGATTTTGGTGGAGGTGAGATTGGTTTCTCCGGACCTTCTTCTTTTTGTGTTTTATTGATAATTAATTGCTGACCAATTTGCCAAGCATTTGATAAAAACCAATATAGAACTACGGCTGAGGGCAATCCATAAAATAGAAAAATAAAAAATATCGGCATCATAATAATCATTTGCTTTTGAGTTGGGTCTTTCATTGTTTGTTTACTTGAAAAGTATTGTGTTAAACCAACAAGTAAAGGGAGAATGTTTAATTGACTGCCCAAGAAAGGTATTGAAAAAGGAAGCGTCATAAGATTATCCGCTTCCGAGAGGTCCTTGATCCACAAAAATCCAGCTCCTCTTAATTCAATAGCCTGATAAATCATTTTATATAAAGCGAAAAATACAGGCATTTGCAGCAAAAGAGGTAAACATCCTCTTAAGGGTGCAAATGGACTAATATTATGTTCTTTTAATAAAGCTAAATATTCCTTTTGTTTTCTTTGCGGTTCATTTTTATATTTTTCATTGAGTTCATCAATCAGGGGCTTAATCTTAGCCATCTCCTTCATTGTCTTTGCTTGCATTTTCATCCCTTTGTGCGTTAAAGGGTATGTAATAATTTTTGTTAGTATTGTAACAAGAATTATGGCAATGCCATAGTTTCTTATCCAGTTATAGAAGAAATTTAAACAGTTAAGAAGCGCTATCATCAGCCATCTGAACCAGTTCCAACTATCAGGGAAAAATAGCTTATCAACCCGATGTCCAATGGTTTTCAACAGATCATATTTTTTAGGTCCCCAGAAAAGATTATAATCATAAGAAATGCGTGAATTAGGTGGAAGCATTGTATTATCTTGATAAATGGTAGTTGTTATCAAATCTTCTTCTTTTTTCTGTTGATTGTCTGAAATAAGTAATTGGTATTTATCAGTGCGGTGAATGACTTTTTTCCCGGGAACATTAGGTATGATAACTCCGCAGAAATAGTCATTCTGTAGCGATGTCCATTCAATCTTATTTCCCTCATAAACGGATGATGGCTTTTTGAGATTTACCTTATCATAAACGTTTTGCCCTTCACGATGTGAGACAGCCCCACCAAAATAAAGCCGAAATCTTTTGGATTTTGCACTTTGACCGATACCGGGACCCAAGGAAATCCCGAATCCAGCCCCATCTAAATTCAATTCAATATTCTGATCCGAATGATTGATAATCTCAATAGCAAGACTTGATAAAAATCCCTCCTCATTAAAGATATAATTTTTTATTAATTGAAGATTATTTTTAATCGGTGATGTGAATTGATGAATAGTTGATTTATCCGATTGTATTTTTTTATACTCAAATACATCGTAATCAAAAGTGGCTATGCCTCCTAAATCAACTGATAACGGGAGAAAGGTCATATTATCCTTAAAAACAGGTATGATTAACTCAACAGGTTTTGTATTATTACCAAAGGCGGGTTCAAGATAGTCATTTAGTTTCCAGGATACTGGTCTTGCACCAAGAGTAGTAAGAACAACTTCATATTGATTGGTTTTAATGGTTATTTTTTCAGCATCTTCGAGACTTGCGATTTTTTGGAGTTGTTCAGTTTCAGTTTTCTTAACAATTGGCGTAGGTTGTTTTTCTTCGGGGGTTTTTATAGGTTGCTCTTGAGCAGGGATAGGGCTTTTTTCCGCTTGACGTTTTTGCTCTTCAGCGATCCTTTTATCATAGGCAGCTCGCTGTGGACCAAAAATGAAAATCTGGAAAATTGTTACTACAAAAAATGTAACTATGAAAAATAAAACCCAACGTTTCTCCATCAACTATTACTCACTATCATCTATCGTTCAGAAAAACTTATTAGCTTTAGAAAAATGTTTTTATTGTAGGGAACGCACATTGTGCGTTCCGTTTTATTGAACGCATTTCTGCGTTCACCACATATTAGACTACTTCTAATCAGATAAAGTTTTATTTGTTGTTATTTTAAATATTATTTATGAATTCTAATAGAAATTATCCATCAATGTTTTTTCGGGACAGGGTCATAATCACACTTATGAAACGGATGGCATCGTAGGATTCGATTTAATGAAAGCCATAATCCTTTCAATATACCATAGGTGGTTATTGCTTCTATTGCATAGTCAGAACAAGTGGGATAGAATCGACATACAGGAGGTAAAATTGGTGATATTATTCGCTTATATAACTTTAACATTGAAATCAGTATGTTTTTTAAAAACTCACAAAATCTCTTCATTGTTATTCAATTCAGCCTTTGTAGGGAACGCACAATGTGCGTTCCGTTTTATTGAACGCATTTCTGCGTTCAATACATATTGATATGATTTGGAGAGTTTCTGGAAATCAGCTTCAATAATATTTTTTTTAGCGTTGATAATAATATCAACAGGTTCTTTAATTAAGTGTTTGTTAAGTCTGAAAATCTCCCGTAATAGTCTTTTGACCCTGTTTCTGATTACTGCTTTACCGATTTTTTTACTTACAGTTAAACCTAATCTTGGCAAATTCAAATCATTTTTTAAGATGAAGCAAATAAAATATTTACAATTTATTTGCTTACCTTCGTTATAGACCTTCTCGAAGTCCTTTTTTTTTCTTAAATGATTCTCTTTATAAAATTTAAAATTCATTTAATAATCTAACAAATTATTGTTAGTATTTTCAAGATATAATATGAATGAGTTAGTGGTGCGACATATATGTCGCAAAAAAGATGCGAGATAAATCTCGCACTACGTATAATATTAATGAGAAAGACGTTTTCTGCCCTTAGCTCTTCGTCTTTTTAAGACATCTCTTCCGGATTTTGTGCTATTTCTTTTTCTAAAACCATGCTCACTTTTTTGTCTTCTTTTATGAGGTTGATATGTCCGTTTCATTTTTAATAAATACCCCCTGATTAATCTATATAATCACTTGTAATGGGTTAACTTATCTAACATTAGAGTTATATAAATGCGACTTCTATTTATATTATGTATTATAAAAAAAGCCTGTAAGTTTTAACACACAAATTTTACGCCTGTCAATCCTTTTGTGATAAAAAACATTATTTTTTAATGAAGAGGTTATTAGGATTATTCATATATTATCCAAATGTTATTGGATACTGAGGTTGAGATTAGAAATTGCAGTAAGTTTGATGTATTTGAATTAACTATAACTGCGACTGGACCAGATGTGGGATTTTCTGGAACATTTATTTTTATTTTGTCATTAGACCAGAAGTTTGCAATCCCAGCATCAATGCCATTAAGTAAAACTTTGCTTGTAGATTGGTCATCACCAAAATTATAGCCCCATATTTCAATTTCATCACCGGGATAACCAAAATTGGGATTAAGAAAAGAGATTACAAGGCTTTGTGGTGGGATTCCAAAGGTTATTACAAGGTCATCATTGCTTATTACCGTATCCGGTCCTCGAGATAATACTGCATATCTATCGAACGTATCTCCACCATACCTGAGACTGATTGACCTACTTTTGGGTTCGATTAATCCCAAAGGAGAATAGAAGAGATATTCTTTATCCCAGGGGTCCAACGGTGAACCCTTGTCATAATCACTATTTGAACCTGCTATTCGACTTGGTTGATATGACACGTAAGGTCCGGGCCAAGGGTGGCTTTGGTCAGTAAAGTCATATAATTCGGGTCTAAACATTCCTGTATTGTCATCAATAACTGCTGTTCCTCCACCATCACCTATAAAATCAAATCCAGCATTCGGATTTAGGGTATCATCAAGATTCTCAAGGGATACATACCAACCCGTTTCTTCATAGCATAGTGTTAGTGCTTCTTCGAGGGTAACAAGGTCACTGTAAGCCATTTCAATTTTTTCTTTATCATTCAGTTTAGAAAAGTCGTTATTGTTATTAAAATCAGTAGGTTTTTCTTGAATGGGGGATAAGTTTATTGCAGTAAAATACAACAATAAGAATGATAAGAGGATAATATTTTTTTTAGACTTCGGATACATAATTAATCTTAGGTTTTTTTATTATGAAAATTTAAACTCCAGAAATATTTATATTTCAAAATACCTTATATGACAAATGTTTTTTTAATTCTTATTGGTGGGTAATGATTGGAATAAATTTAAGACCTTCTGAAAAACTTCCATAAATAAAGGACGAGATTGCCACGCCTGACTTCGGCAGGCTCGCAATGTGACTCATAGGCTTTCTGGAAGCAAACGTAAGATAGTATTCGTGTCATTCTGAGCGAAGCGAAGAATCTCGTAGTTTGCTTAATTTTTCAAAGATCTCAAAGTGTAGAATAATAAACTATCATTTTTTTCTTGCAAAACAAACTAAATGTTTGATAAATTTAGATTTGTTATAAATTAAAGTTGAAAATTCAGGTATCATTTTTGACATTTTGGGAAGGAGATGATTAAATGAGTGAATTCGGAAAGTTTATTTCCGAGAGAAGAATGCAATTGGGATATAAAACAAGGAAATCACTCGCTATTAAGTCGGAAATTACGCCTGAATATCTCAAAAAGATTGAAGATACTGACTCTATCCCAAGTGATGAAATTGTTTTACGACTTGCTGATGCACTTGAAGTGGACAGAAAACAACTTCTCTTTTTAGCCAAAAAATCCGCCGCTCCTGAAGAAGCTAAACAGTTCTTTTCCTTAAGTACTGATGAGGCTACTGATCTGGATAGAATAAATTACCAGGATATTATTGATCCTGCCGAGGTCCGAAAGAAATTGTTGAATGATAATTCTATTAATGATGATATTAGAGCCGTTATTGAAGATGAAGAGTTTTGGGGGAGACTGAAACCTACAGGTGAAGAAATTCAAGCGATTATTACAGCCTCTCATAGATATGGTCCAGGCAGTAATGTTGAACAGGTAAAGATTTTATGTGAAGAGATTGTTCAAGACCATCGGAAGCATTTAGCAATGGCAAGACTAATTGCAGCAACCAGTAAAAAGAAAATCGTAAAGAAAAGATGAGACATTTGGATTAAAAAGTTATTTTATCACGGGGACTTATCTATATAGTTATTATCCTGAATAAAAAAAGTCCGAGTAATTGGTCTATTTTCTCAATAGTTAAATTAGTTGGTCTTGAAACAGTGATCAGGGACTTGAAAGAACTTGTTTATAATAAATGAAGAGGATAAATAATTGCGAGGAAATAATGAAAAGGGAGGAAAAGCTTATAAAATGAGACCCAAGATTTTTAGGGCTGAAAGCCCGCAGTATTATAGCCCAGAGCGTAGCTCTGGGTTAAAATAAAAAAAGTGTGTGTTAATTTTTCCTTCGCCCTTACGGGGCTTTTATACCTCTTTGCTCTTTTCCAGACCTATGGCTATCGCCATAGGCTAAAATACTACGCACTTTCAGAGCTTTAGTATGATTGGTAACAAATAGGTGTTAAGTAGGGAATGGTCGCGACCGTTCCCTACAATTAATTACAAAAATAGGGCTTTTCAAGACCGACTAAATTAATTAATTTCTAAAATTTTCTAAAGTTTATTAATTGAATGAGAAAAAAGATTACTGTTAACATTTTATATAGAGAATTATTACGACATTTTGGGAGACAATATTGGTGGCCCGGTGATACAAGAGAGGAGATTATTATTGGTGCAGTATTAACTCAGAATACTAATTGGGCAAATGTTGAAAAAGCTATTAATAATTTGAAGAAAAATAATTGTCTAAATCTGGGGAAAATTGTTAAACTAAACAAGAGGAAATTAGCCGCATTTATAAAACCTTCGGGCTATTTTAATATTAAAGCTGAGAGGCTAATGTGCGTGGCTGAATTTTTCGTGAATTCCTTTGATTACAGTCTTAAAAAATGGGAAAAGATTGATACCGTTGAGATGAGAGAGCGATTATTAAAAATTAAAGGAGTTGGTGAAGAAACCGCTGATAGTATCCTGAATTATGCTTTTGATAAAAAGATATTTGTTATTGATGCTTATACAAAGAGATTGAATTTCAGACACAAGTTGACTGATGATGATGCCAATTATGGTGAATTGCAAAAATTCATTAGTCATAATCTAAAAGGTGATGTTGAAGATTATAAGGAACTCCATGCATTAATAGTTATGTTAGGTAAAAATTATTGCAAACCCAAACCGAGATGCGAATTTTGCCCCTTGAATATATATTACAAGGATATTTAAAATGTCTAATATTGAAAGCAATTTAAAGAAAGTAAAAGAAGCGATAGATAAATCTGCAAGAAAAACAAATCGCACTTTGGACGATATTGTCCTTGTAGTAGTGACTAAAACGAGAACGGTTGAAGAGATAAAAGAGGTTTATCAATGTGGGCATAAAATTATTGGTGAAAATAGAATCCAGGAAGCCGAAAATAAATTTCGATATTTAAAAGAATTAAATCTTGAATGGCATTTAGTGGGTCATCTTCAACGGAATAAGGTTAAAGATGCAATAAATATCTTCTCTATGATTCATTCTGTTGATTCCTTAAGATTAGCTGAAGAAATAAATAAAAGATGTGAACAGAAAAATATCAGAATGAATGTATTGTTAGAGATAAATGTCTCAGGCGAAGAGACTAAATATGGATTTAAACCGAATGAATTAATCCCGGCATTAAAAATAATTTCAGAAATGAGAAATGTTAATGTGATGGGTTTAATGACAATGGCGCCGTTTGCAGCTAATCCTGAAGATACTCGTCCGGTATTTCGACAATTACGAGAATTGCGAGATGAAATTATCGAGCAAAACATTCTTAATATTAATATGAAGTATTTATCAATGGGAATGACAAATGATTATACAATTGCGATTGAAGAAGGTGCCAATATGGTGAGGATTGGAACAGCTATATTTCAATCTTGATAATGGAATGTAGCGGTTTGATTATAAAATTTCAATAAATATTGTCCAGAAATCAAGGATTTTGAATCACTGCAAAGCTTCAACCCCTCACCTTAATCCTCTCCCCAGAGGGGAGAGGGAAGGGTGAGGGGGACATTTTCATTAATTTATGGAGAATAATTTTTGAAAATTTATTATCAAACCTTATAGAAAGAGGATGTTAAATATGAGAGAAAATATTGGTTTTATTGGTGGGGGCAATATGGCAGAAGCCCTTATCAATGGCTTGATTTCAAGCAAGATATTTAAATCCGGTGATATTTTGGTGAGTGATATAAAAAAGGAGCGATTGAATTATTTAAAAAAACAATATTCTATTAAACCAATCGAAGATAATAAGATTCTTATTAAACAAAGTGATATTATAGTCTTAGCGGTTAAGCCACAAAATATAGGTGAGGTGTTGCAAGAAATTTCACCTTATGTAATTAAGGAAAAGCTGGTCATAACAATTGCGGCGGGGATAAAATTATCGTATATTGAGAAACACGTGCAAGAAGGCACACCTGTTATAAGAGTGATGCCAAATACGCCTGCATTAATACGATTAGGGGCGTCGGCAGTTGCAGAAGGTCAATTTGCAAATTATGAGGATATGAAGTTTGTTCAAGAAATGATGGAGAGCGTTGGTGTAGTATCAATCGTTCCCGAAGAGAATATGGATGCGGTGACGGGATTAAGCGGTAGTGGTCCTGCCTATGTATTTTATTTTATCGAGGCATTAATAGAAGCGGGAATTCGTCTGGGGCTCACTCCTGAAGTGGCTAAAAAACTTGTGTTAAACACTGTGATTGGTTCAGCAAAGATGGTTTTAGAAACAAATGAGAATCCCTTTGTATTAAGGCAAAAAGTAACATCTCCTGAAGGCACAACTCAAGCTGGTATCTCTGCATTGGATAGAGGGAAATTTTATTATGATATTATTAATGCGATTGAAGAAGCCACTAATCGTGCTAAAGAATTAGGTTCTGAAAGAACATAGGAGAATAATTATGAAAAGAATGTTTTATATTTTTCTTTCCATCTTAATTTTTGTATCATTAAATCTTTTTTCTCAAGAATCAACTCCTTCACAACCTGATGAATCCTTAACTGAATCAACTACTACTACGTCTCCTGAGTCACAAGCAGAGCAAACTCCGATTACAACTGAACAAGTGCAGACCCAAAGTACGACTGAGCAAGTGCAAACTCAAATTACTACTGAACAACCGATTCCACAAAAGATTGAAGTAAAAGAAGAACCGAAACCAAGTGAAGATGTATATATTATAATAAATGGAATTCAATACCCTCCGAAAGGCTATGCATATATTACAACGCCAAATACCAAAATCGATTTTGCACTTGATATAATAAGTGTTTCACAAAAAGAAGGTGAAGAACCAACTGCGAATGAACCTCATAAAAGAAGTTCTGCATCAGTTCAGACAACAAAGTCTATTAATTGGGATACACAGAACGGAAGCTGGGTAAATCCTGATAATGATAAAATAACATTTTTTACACCGAAAATATCAGAAACTTATCCAATAACTGTTTCTTATAAAGAAAATAAGCAATTCAAAGTTGATTATGGTGATTTAAGTCCTCAAGAAAAAAATGAAGAGACAACTCGTCAGGCGGAGATAAATTTGATTGTTCAGTATCCTTTTGATAGATATGTGGGTTCAATCGAAGGTTATCCAATAGGATTTTATCCGGATGAAAATGAAAAGAATGCCCCACCCGTTGTGGCGAATCATAAAGATAAATATCAACCGCCAAGTTGGTTTATTAAGGTTACGAAAGAAAATTCAGGATTATATATCTCGAAACATTTTAAGCTTGGTGCTTTTGCAACTTCCTGGGATAATAGTGATTTTACTTTTATAGCCTTGTCGAAGAATCTTGTGAATAAACTTGAAATGATTATTAAGAAATTAAATGATTCAGGAACAACTGTATCTAATCTGTGTATACTGAAAGGGTTTGAATCACCGGTGACTTTTGAAAAAAAGCGCAAGGCAGGATATACCATTTCGAAATATAGTCGTCATCAATATGGTGATTCAGTTGCGTTTATCATTGATGAAAATAACGATGGTGTTATGGATGATTTGAACGGAGATGGTAATGTTGATATTACAGATTTAGAGAAGGTGAAAAGTGTTATTACATTGATTGAGTCTCAACAGGGTGAATATGGTGGTTTAGGATTGATTATGTCTGATAAAGAATTTAATACACCATATATGCAAATTGACACAAGGGGATTCGGTTCGCGGTGGGTTTTGTAGTAGTTATTATAATTAAATTTATCAGGGAATAATTAGAGTTCTTTCTGTAACTCTAACCTTAAAAAGTTTTCAATTTGAGATTTCCGAAAAACTGCTATTTTATAACTAAAAGTGAGATTGCTTCACAATAAGGCTGTTCGCAATGACATATACCCCTCTCCTTAATCCTCTCCCACAAGGGGAGAGGAAACGAAAGGTGTCATTGTGAGGAGCCGAAGGCGACGAATCAATCTGGTTTTTGTAGTTTTTCAGAGCTCTCTATTTGTATTTAAGCAAAAATATAATTCTAATATTATCTTGACAGGTTAGGATTTTTCTTTAATAGTTAGCTGTTTTAAACACAATAGAAGTGGAAAAGGCTTCAAGGTGTCGACAAAAAGGAGAATATCAAAGAGTAGTATGAAAGAAAAAAAGATTTCTGATGATCCTTTCGAATTTAGTGTAGGGGAAACAGTAGTAGAACCTTCCATAGGGATTTGTGAGATAAAAGGTAAAACGCGATTGCAAATCGATGATAAAATTGAAGATTTTTTTATTTTCCATTCAGGCACAGCGAAAGTAATGATTCCAAAATCGCAATTGAAAAAGAGAGGTATTCGCAAACCTATCAGCCCTAAAGAAGTGAAAAAGATATATAAACTTTTGTCCGATTATAAAGAAGTAAGTCGAGATGTTTCAAGACAGCAATATATAAATGATATGAACATTTTAAAAAGGGGTAATATAATAGAAATTGCAACTCTTCTGAAGTCTTTATATACAGTGGAATTGGTGACGGAATTAAAAGGAAAGGAAAAAGAGATATTTAATAACGCTAAAAGAGTCGTTATGGATGAGTTGATGTATGTAACAAAGAAATCCAAAGCGATTGTTAATAATGAGATAGATAAGGCATTAGCTGAAATTAGTAAAAAAAGACTAAAAGCAAAAACGAGAAGTAATTCTTAATTGTAACATTTTATAGTCTGCGATTCATAGCATATCAGTTATTCAGTTTCCCTCTTTTATTTGATTTTTTTCACCCCATCAAATCTTACTGAAACAGGGTAAGTCTGTCATGCTGAACTTGTTTCAGCATCTCACTTGAGATTCCGAAACAAGTTCGGAATGACCACTAAAAGCCCCTTCTTAATGTGAATTCTCTTGATTATTTCAAAATGAAATTGGATATTTCACCGAGATAAAACAATATTTAAGGAGATTTTTATGAGTATCTTAGTTACTGGAGGAGCAGGTTATATAGGAAGTGTCACAGTAGAAGAATTAGTCAAAAGGGGAGAAGAAGTTGTTGTTTTAGATGATTTAAGTAAAGGGTATAAGAGAGCGGTGCATTCATCAGCTAAATTTGTAAAGGGTGATATTGGAGATGAAACACTATTAAACAAGGTGATTACAAATTATGCTATTGATTCCGTTATTCATTTTGCTGCAGTAAGTCTGGTTGGTGAATCTATGGAGATTCCAGAAAATTATTATGATATAAATCTTGTTAAAAGTATGAAGTTATTGAATTCGATGCTAAGAAATGGTGTGAAAAAAATTATATTTTCATCTACAGCGGCAACTTATGGGGAACCACAAAATATTCCTATTCTTGAATCAGATAAGACTAATCCTGTAAATCCTTATGGAAGAACAAAATTATTTTTCGAGCATATATTGGAAGATTATGATAAAGCCTATGGATTAAAATATATTTCATTGAGGTATTTCAATGCCGCAGGTGCATCTGAGAGTTATGGTGAAGACCACCATCCAGAAACTCATCTCATACCAATAATTTTAGAAGTTGTTCGGGGTAAGCGTAATTATGTTGAGGTTTATGGAGATGATTATCCAACTAAAGATGGAAGTTGTATTAGAGATTATATTCATATTATAGACCTTGCTGAGGCTCATATACTCGGTTTGGAGGCTTTGAGAGAAGAAGCAAAAAGTACAATTTATAATCTTGGAAATGGAAATGGTTATAGTGTTTTTGAAGTCATCAATTGTGTTAAAGAAGTTAGTGGTAAAAATATTCCGATTAAGATAGGGAAAAGAAGGGTAGGTGACCCATCGATTCTTGTTGCGTCTTCAGAAAAAATAAAAAAGGAATTAGGATGGAAGCCAAGATATCCTGAATTGAAGTCTATAGTGCAATCTGCTTATTCGTGGCGATTAAAATATCCAGAAGGTTATAAACTGTAATACTACATTGTAAATTTTCAAAAAATATTGTCCCCAAATATTTATGTAGGGGAAAATGTCATTCCGAACTTGTTTCGGAATCTTATTAGATGCTGAAACAAGTTCAGCATGACTTTGTACTGGCGAGGAAACCCCGTCCCGACAGTTTTATTTACGGACATAAATTTGTGAAAATGTATTATGTTGCAAGCTTGTGCGAGATAAATCTCGCACTACAACTTATGGATTAAAAAATTGTAGGATATATTACTACATCTTTTGAGATTTGATGATAAAAGTTATCGGGGTAATATTAGAATATGAAACAGTTAGACAAATATAAATTATTGTTTGAAAAAGAATCGGGAATGATTGTTGATGTTATTGCTTATGTGGATAATAGGATAATGGTTGAGGATGAAGCTCTTAGACAGTTAAAAAATGCGGCAAGAATTCCGGGCGTCAGAAAAGTTATTGCTACGCCTGATATTCACACAGGCTTCGGTGTTCCAATAGGGTCTATTGTCGCAATCAAAGATAATATTGTTCCTTCAGCGGTTGGTTATGATGTTAATTGTGGGATGCGAGTTATTACTACGCCACTTTTTCGAGAAAATATAGACCCGAAAGCATTAGCAGAATCAATCAGGCGTGATTTACCATTAGGAGAAGGCAAACGAAATGTTAACTTAAGTAAAGATGATTTAAAGATCATTTTAGAAAAAGGATTGAAAGGTTTGCGAGAGATTGCTCATAAGTATGAGAGATTGTCCAAAATCAGAAATGAAGAAGAAGAATACAATGATATACTTAAAACAGAGGAATCTGGTTCAATGAGTGGAAATGCTGATGCTGTTTCGAGAAGAGCGATTGAAAGAGGTCACGACCAATTAGGAACTTTAGGTGGTGGGAATCATTTTTGTGAGATTCAATTTGTTGAAGAAATCTATGATAACAATATAGCTAAGGAATTTGGGATAGAAAAAAATCAAATTGTCATAATGTTGCATAGTGGTTCGAGAGGATTGGGTCATCAAATTGGTGATGATTATATGAATTTAGCGAGGACATTAACGGGTGATATTTCCCCATCGAAGAATCTCGGTTTTTTGCCACTGAAAGAAAATAGTGGTCGAGATTATGTTTCTGCGATGCATTGTGCGGCAAATTATGCCTTTGTTAATCGTCAAATAATGACAATGTTTATACGAAAGAATTTCAGACATTAGTTTGGTGATATTCCTATGCCTATTATTTATGATGTCCCTCATAATATCGCAAAGTTTGAGAATTATGAAGGGGAAAATTTGTGTATACATAGGAAGGGGGCGACACGTGCTTTTCCAGCTAATAAGATGAGAGGAACAGTGTATGAAAGAATCGGCCAACCAGTCATTATTCCCGGTTCTATGGGAACTGCGAGTTATCTGTTAATCGGAGAAGATAAAGCGATAGAAGCCTTATACAGTGTTTGTCATGGTTCTGGAAGAGCTATGTCGAGAACAAGAGCCGGTGGGAAAGTTAAAAGGAAAGATGGAAGGATAATTGAAGAAGGTGCGATTTCAGATGAACGCTTCAGAGAGTCGATGCAAGGAATTGTTCTCATTTGTGAAGATAAGTATCATATAAAAGAAGAAGCTCCTGATGCATATAAGGATATTGATGTAGTTATTGATATAGTGGTAAAATCGGGTTTAGCAAAAGCAATAGCGCGTATGAAGCCACTCGCTGTATTAAAAGGCTGATTATTTGGTAGAGGCGAGGTATCCTCGCCTTATGCAATGTGGAGTGCGGTAGCTCTGCTACCGCTTTATCTGGCGAGACCTTGGTCTCGCTTATTTTTAGGGGACAGGCATGCCTGTCCCCTAAAATGGAAGCAAGCTTCCATAAAACAAAGCGAAAGCAAGCTTTCGCACTCCAAAGAGTAATTTGTGGGCAATAATTTTTGAAAATTTATAATATTGTATTACGTTTTATTATAAAAATAATTAGTGAGGAGAAAAGCAATGGATGTCATTGATGCGATTTTTAACAGAAGAAGTGTAAGGTCTTATAAGTCAGACCCAATACCTGAAGATGTAATGCAAAAATTAATGGAGGTATTGAGAGCAGCACCTTCTGCGGCAAATAAGCAACCCTGGAAATTTATTGTTGTTACTAATAAAGATTTGAGAAACAAATTGGTAACGGATTGTCGCGGGCAAAAATTTTTAGCGCAGGCTCCTGTTGTAATAGTTGGCTGTGGAATTCCTGGAATTGCCTGGAAAGGAATGGGTGGAGATAGTGGTAGAGATGCTATTGATGTGGATTTGGCAATTGCAATTGACCATCTGACACTTGCCGCAGTCTCATTTGGATTAGGAACTTGCTGGATAGGAGCTTTTCAAGAAGATTTAGTTAAAAAGACTCTCAATATTCCTCATAAATATCGGGTTGTAGCATTAACACCATTAGGTTATCCAGAGTCTCCTGATATGAATCATCCATTGGATGAATCGAAAAGAAAACCTCTGAATGAAATTATAGTAAAGGAACAGTTCTAATTGAGAACACTGAAATACTACGAGATTCTTCGCTTCGCTCAGAATGACATTGACTGCAGTGTCATCGTGAGGAGGCGAAGCCGACGAATCAATCTCGTTTTTAAGTTACTATTGTTAGTATTTCAGAAATCTCTAATTGGCAAAATCCGTTTAAAATAATTTTATTGTAATGCACCTTATAGAGTTAAATGAAGAGATTTCGATAATTTAACAAAAATTAATAAGTGTCTTTGACTAATAAAGTTCATCAAGGAGGAATATATGAGTAGTGATAAAAAGTCTATTACACGACGGCAGTTTGTGAAGGGTGTCTCGATAGGCGCATTAGGAGCTGGATTTGTGATGGGTGATTTAGCAAAAAATTTAGTTTTTGCTGAGGAATCAAAAGAATCAGCTAAAGATATCAATCTTGAATATCGGATTTTAGGTAAAACTGGATTAAAAGTTACCACAATTGGTTATGGTGCAATGAGAACTACGGAAGAAGCAGTTATCAAGAAAGCTTTTGAACTTGGAATTAATTATTTTGACACAGCTGATTGCTATTTCGGTGGTGAAAATGAAAAGACTATGGGCAGAGCATTAAAAGGTTATAGAGATAAAGTTATTTTAGCGACAAAGGTTCATAATGCAAAAAAAGAAGATATGATTAAATCGATTGAGAAGAGTCTGACAAGTTTAAATGTGGATGTAATTGATATTATGCAATTGCATGGGGTTTCTTCAGCTGGAGAGGTCAAGGACTCAGTTGCAATAGAAGTATTAGAGAAATGTAAAAAGGATGGTAAAATAAGATTTGCTGGAGTAACAACACATCAAGATGTTCCTATTGTTGTCTATGCGGCGATTGAATCAAAATTTTATGATGTAATTTTGCTTGTTTATCATTATAAGAGTGAAAAGGATGTAGGTGAGGCAATAGATAGAGCTGGCAAAGCTGGAATTGGCATTATTGCGATGAAGACGCAAGCAGGTGGATATAAGACAGCGGAGATGAAAGGCTTAAGTCCGCATCAAGCCGCATTAAAATGGGTATTAACGAATAAAAATGTTCATACTACCGTTCCGAGTATGGTTAATTTCGACCAGCTTAATGAGAATATCGCAGTGATGGGGAAGAAGCTGACTGCAAATGATATATCCATTTTAAATAGATATACTGCATCAATAAGTTCAGTTTATTGCACAATGTGCAGTAGTTGTAATGGATCTTGTCCGAATGGTGTGAAGGTTCAGGATATTAATCGATTCTTGATGTATTATGAAGGTTATGGTGATTATTACTTAGGTAAGAGTAATTATAAGTCATTAACAACTAATGAAGTAGCGCAGGTTTGTATTGATTGTGAAAGTTGCATAGTAAAGTGTGCGAATGGCTTAAATATCAAAGAGAAAATGGTCAGGGCACATTCAATTTTTGCATAAAACATTATAAATAAAAATCTTCACCACAACGACACTACGAACATAAAAAGAAGGTTAAAAAACCTAAAATATTTATTCTATTGCTTTAGTTAAAAAGTATTGACATTACCATTGATATAAACTAATATTAAATTTAGAAATAAAAAATGGTGAAGTAATATGATTAAATGTCCGTATTGTGGTTATGAAAATAATGATGACGCAACTTTTTGCGTAATGTGTAAAGAGGTCTATAGATACTCTCCTTCGAGAGTTGAAGGAGAAAAAAGACCGATTCAAAGACCTCCTATGGAAATCGATCAGCCTCGATCAAGTTGGATTTTAAATTGGCATTCTCATACTTTGTATATATTACTGATTGTTTTTGCGGCTCTATTGTGTTACTATTTGTTAGAAGTACATCCCAAGTTAGCAAGTATGATTAGGTATTCATCTACGTATGTCAGTCAACCAAAGAAAATTCCTCTTACTCCTACTAAAGAAGAAGAAGCTAAAGAGAAAATGGAAGTAGCTTATACGATGGGTGATTATTCTGATGTTCTTGTAAACAGAAAACCTACTGTCAAAGAATCAGCTGATGGAAAAACAGATAAAGAAAAATCTCTTGCGGATTATAAGGAAGTCCAATATTTTGTATCAGATAATTATATTTATTATTCGATTGGTGAATTTTCTTATGTGAAGGAATTAACACCTGAACAGAAAAAGTTGGTTGAAAAAGGCGCTATAGAAAAAGTTGTTAAGGAAGAAAGACCGAAAATTTATATCGTTGAACAACCTGTTGCTCCTGCTTTGCCAAGCAGAAAGAATGTTGTCCATACTACTTATGGGCAAAATTGGTATTTACCCGAAAAGACCATCCAAAATGTTAATTTGAAAAGAAATCTCCCCAAATTATTTAATGTCAAAAGACCAAGAATTGATAGGAAACAGATTTATCTCAATGACTTGAATGCTGAAACTCTAAATTCTACGAGAATGCCTAAGGTTAGTACACCCAATTTGAAGAGGTCTGAAAAGATTCATACATATGACCTTCATCAGGAGAAAACAGTAATAGATAAATTGAATAAGGATACAGTAGGTAGAGATAGAATTAGACCCACGAAGGTTAGTAAATAGCTTGATGGCTTTAAAACCTAATTTGATAAAGTAGTTTGAGATTTCTGAAATACTAACTAACACAACCACGAAACCACACAAAATTGAATTATGTAGGGACAGAACACTGTTCTGTCACTACTGAAATTCCCTATGTAAAGACGCAATGCATTGTGTCTCTACCGGGTTGGGGGTGTGTAAATCAAATATTTCAGGGGTCTCAAGTTAAGAGTTTCTTACTACATATCCCTCATAACAAATGTCATCTTCAAATCTTTTTATTTGTAAATTAATCAACTTTATCGAATCTGCGTTTTTCTTAATAGAGAATTCTTTTAAAGGTGCAAATTCTTTACTCCCCCCCAGTATTTTAGGTGCAATAAAAACTATAACTTTATCCACTAACCGTTCTTTAAAAAATGTTGAATGAACTTGAGCGCCACCTTCCACTAAACAAGATATAATATTTTTGTGTATAAGAATTTTTAGTAATTCCCTTAAGTCTACTTTGCCACCTTTTGATTTAACAAAAATTACTGTAGCCCCTTTTTCTTCTAATTTTTTGATCTTAGATATTTTATTTTTTACTGTTGTTGCGATAATAACTTCGCCACCATTTTTTAAATCGAGACATCTTGCGTTAAGAAAAATTCTCAGTTTAGAATCGAGTATTATTCTTTTGGGTTGTCTGACTTTTTTCTTTTTTAATCTAACGTTTAATAGCGGATCATCTTTTATTATTGTATTAATACCGACAATAATCGCATCAACTCTGGAGCGAATAAGATGAACGTATTCTCGTGATTTTTTGGATGATATCCATTTGGATTCCCCTTTGGAGGTTGCAATGGAACCATCGAGACCCATTGCCCATTTACTAATGATAAAAGGTAATCTCTTCTTGTGAAATTTGATAAAGAATTCATTAACTCTTCGAGCTTCATCTTCTAATATACCTACATTTACTTTTATATTATTTCTTTTTAATATCTCAACGCCTTTACCGTTGATTTTAGGATTTGGGTCAAGAGTTCCGATGACAACTCTTTCAATTCCAAATTTAATAATTGCATCAGTACAGGGAGGTGTTTTCCCATAGATACAACAAGGTTCAAGAGTTACATAGAGTGTTGAACCTTTTACGTTACTTTCCCCTGCATTTATAATAGCATTTATTTCGGCATGATTTTCTCCAAATTTTTTATGCCATCCTTCATCGATTGTTTTACCGCTTTTAACAATAACAGCTCCAACCATTGGATTTGGACTAACCCATCCTGCACCTTTTTGGGCAAGATTTATAGCCCTTTGCATATATTTTTTATTTTCTTCGGTTACAAAATGCTCTAATGTTGACTTTTTATATGTCATAAATTTATTTATAAAATTTGATAATGGTTTCAGCGATGTATTCAATTTCATCTTTTTTTAGACTATTATAGACAGGCAATGAAAGAACTTTTTTTGTAATCTTTTCACAGACGGGGAAGTCACCATCTTTATAGCCAAGATAAGAAAAACATTTCTGAAGATGATTCCCGATTGGATAGTAGATAGCAGTTTGAATACCTTTTTTACTTAAATATTCCTTCAATTTATCTCTCTTTTCAACCTGAATTGTGTAAAGATTATAGACGTGACTATATTTACCAGATTCAATTGGTGTCTTAATTGAAGTCCCTTTAAATAATTTATTGTAGAGATGCGCATTCCTTATTCTTCCGTCTACCCAATCTTTTAGATGTTTCAATTTAATTTTCAATATCGCCGCTTGAATCGCATCCAACCTGCTGTTATAACCTATAACATCAAAGTAATATCCTTCGGATTTTCCATGGTCACGATATTTATAAACAAGATTTGCGACACCATCGTTATCTGTTATTAGAACACCACCATCTCCCATTGCACCTAAATTTTTTGTAGGATAGAAACTAAATCCTCCTGTTATACCAATAGTTCCACAAAATTTTCCGTTATATCTTGCCAATATTGATTGGGCACAATCTTCTATGCCATATAAATTGTATTTTTTAGCAATTTTCATAATAGGCTTCATATCAGCGGACAATCCATAGAGATGAACCGGAATGATTGCCTTTGTCCTTTTTGTAATTGCCTCTTCAATTTTTTTAACGTCTATGTTAAATGTATCCTCATTAATATCAACAAAAACAGGTTTGGCACCTGCCCTTATAATGACATCAACAGTTGCAACGAATGTATAGACTGGAGTTATGACTTCATCTCCTGGACCGATTCCGAGGGCTTTTAATGAGAGAAACAAGGCATCTGTACAGGAATTTAATCCCAATACATATTTTGAACCGCATACTTTTTTGAACTCTTCCTCGAATTTTTTTACATAGGAACCAAGAATGAACTGAGATGAATCAACTACCTCTTCGATAGCTTTCATTATTTCTTTCTTAAAACTTTTATGTTGATGTTTTAAATCTAAAAAGGGTATGTTTTTTTCTGGCATTTTTGTTAATCCATTTGAATTGATTTAGACGCGGATAAACGCTGATAAAAATAAATTATAAAATAATCCGTGAAAATCTGCGTAAATCCGTGTCTAAAGGTTGTTGTACAATAAATAGCGAAACGTTAGAAGCGACCCTTCGTAATGTCAAGTATAAAACTATTGACTTTTTTTCAATATTCTTTATCAAATTGATTTTACAATTCCATAGTTAAAGGAGAAATATTTTGAAAACATCTTCTTTTTCTTTGAAAATCGCGTTTAAGAATAAAAATTCCCTTTATCACTTTTTCATTAGTGAGATGTTAAAATCAGTAATCATATCAATATTAGTGTTGTTGTTATTTGGTTGTAAAACTGCAGATAAGAAACCTTTAATTGAGGAGAAACAGCCCATTACTGTTGCCGTGTTAGATTTTAAAGCGCCAAATAATCCTGAGAATGAAAAGTCCATCAAAGGCTGGTGGTTTGGTTCTCGGGATATTTATAAAAATAAAAATGCTGGCATTAATTATTCTGACATCTTTGCAGAGGAATTAGAAAAATCAGGTTTGTTTCAAGTGTATAAAAGAAGTGAGTTAAAATATTATATGGGAGACCTGAGAGGAAAACTTAAAAAACAATATCCAGCTCTTGCAGATGAGAATAATAAGAATAAATTTGAAGAGATTGTTACTAATATTGACCCATTAATTATCGGGAAAGATTTGGGTGTGGATAAAATCTTAGTGGGTGAGGTTGATTCTTGTTATACAGCTCATAGTCGAGCCTTTCATACCTGGGCGAGTAAAGTCAATATATCGGCAAAAATCGTTGATGTGAAAACAGGTAAGACTGAATGGGAAGGAAAATATAAAAATAAAGATGAGTTCTCAGCTCCCAATATCTTGTCAAAGAAAAGTGTTAATTGGATGATTAAAAATATAAAAAAGAAATATTTATTTTAAAACGACAGTTGTCTTATTTGTAACAAGAGATTATAAATTTTCAATAATCAAAGTAGAGACGCAAAATTTTGCGTCTCTACATTTCCCTGCATAATATAAAGAGAGGTAATATTAATATTTTATGGAAGGTTTAACACCAAAACAAATAGTCCAGGAACTTAATAAGTACATTATTGGTCAAGATAAAGCAAAAAAGTCTGTTGCTATTGCAATCAGAAATAGAATGAGAAGGCTTCAACTTACCGATGAGTTGAGAAACGAAGTTTCTCCCAAAAATATTATTATGATTGGTCCTACGGGTATAGGGAAAACTGAAATAGCACGAAGACTTGCAAAACTTGCTAATGCACCATTTTTGAAAGTGGAAGCCTCGAAATATACAGAAGTTGGATATGTCGGTCGAGATGTGGAAAGTATGGTTAGGGATATTACGGATATTTCCGTCAATATGGTTAAACAGGAAAAAGCACTTGAGGTCAGAAGAAAAGCTGAGGAAAACACGGAAGAACGATTACTTGATTTACTTTTACCAACTCCCAGAAAAGGCTCATTCATACAATCATCTAAGGTATCCGAAGCAAAGACAATAGAAGAAAAAGGCGATGCAACTGAGACCTGGTTGAAAACAAGAGAAAAGTTTAGAGAAAAACTTCATTCAGGAAAATTCGATGAGAGAATTGTGGAAGTAGAAACACGCTCTCAGACTACTCATATGGTTGAAATCCTTTCCCCAAGTGGAATTGAAGAATTTGGGATGGACATCAAAAGTCTCTTCGAGAGAGTTCTTCCACCCAAATCAAAAACAATTAAGATGCCTATTTCAGAAGCAAGAGAGGTTATTATTCAAGAAGAAACAGAGAAACTTGTGGATAAAGATAAAATCATTAAGGAAGCAGTACAAAGAGTTGAAGAGACAGGAATAATTTTTATAGATGAGATTGATAAAGTAGCTGGGAGAGGATATACGCACGGACCAGACGTTTCGAGAGAGGGCGTTCAAAGAGATTTGTTACCAATTATTGAAGGCTCCACGGTATTGACTAAATATGGTATGGTGAAGACTGACCATATTCTTTTCATTGCTGCTGGTGCTTTTCATATGACAAAGCCTTCTGATTTAATTCCAGAACTACAAGGACGATTCCCCATTCGTGTAGAGCTTGATTCGTTAAATGCGAAAGATTTTAAACGGATTCTTGTAGAGCCTCAGAATTCTCTTACGAAGCAGTATCAGGCATTATTGAAAACTGAGAATGTGGATATCACCTTTACTGAAGATGGTATTGAAGAAATAGCTAATTATGCATTTGAAGTCAATCGTACTTCTGAAAATATTGGTGCAAGACGATTGCATACCATAATGGAAAGGCTTCTTGAGGATATATCATTCGAATCACCTGAAAAAGATGGTGAAAAAGTTATTATTAACAAGGAATATGTTAAAGAAAAACTTTTTGATATTGTTAAGGATGAAGACTTAAGTAAGTTTATCTTATAATAAATTAAATATTTCGGGAGGTAAAATTATGAGTTATATTGTTGATGTTGTGGCGAGAGAGATTCTTGATTCACGAGGAAATCCAACTATAGAAGTTGAAGTCTGGACAGAATCGGGTGGATTTGGTAGAGCGGCAGTTCCGTCAGGTGCATCTACGGGAGAATATGAAGCAGTAGAACTTAGAGATGGTGATAAAAAAAGGTATCTTGGTAAAGGCGTTTTGAATGCGGTTAAGAACGTAAATAATATCATTGGACCTGCCATACTTGATATGGATGCTTTAGACCAGGTTTCGATTGATAAAGCAATGATAGAATTAGATGGCACAGAGAATAAAGCTAAGCTTGGTGCCAATGCAATTTTAGGAGTATCCCTTGCGGTAGCGAAAGCAGCTGCAAATTTATTAGCAATACCTTTATATAAATATATTGGTGGAGTTAATGCCAAGGTTTTACCTGTTCCGATGATGAATATATTAAATGGTGGTTCTCATTCAGATAATAATGTTGATTTGCAGGAGTTTATGATAATGCCTGTTGGTGCAAAATCCTTTTCTGAAGCTTTGAGAATGGGTGCTGAGGTTTTTCATAATTTGAAATTGGTTTTAAAGAAAAAAGGTTATAATACAGCCGTTGGGGATGAAGGTGGATTTGCTCCTGATTTGAAGTCAAATGATGAGGCGGTTGAGGTTATTTTGCAGGCGATTGAAAGTGCAGATTATAAAGCAGGCAAAGATATTTATCTGGCTCTCGACCCAGCTGCAAGTGCTTTTTATGATGCTAATAAGAAGAAATATGTTTTTAAATGGTCAGATAAATCGGAAAAGTCTTCTGAAGATATGATTAAATTCTATGAAAAGTGGGTTAAGAAATATCCGATTATTTCAATTGAAGATGGACTTGATGAGAATGATTGGAAAGGCTGGAAAAAGTTGAACGACACGCTTGGGAAAAAGATACAGATTGTTGGTGATGACCTTTATGTTACAAATACCAAGAGGCTTGAGAGAGGTATTAAAGAGGGCGCCTCGAATTCTATTCTTATTAAACTAAATCAGATTGGAACGTTAACAGAAACGTTAGATGCGATAGAAATGGCTAAGAAAGCGGGATTCACAGCAGTTGTGTCACACAGAAGTGGTGAGACGGAAGATACGACCATAGCTGATGTTGTAGTAGCAACTAATGCAGGTCAGATAAAGACAGGATCTGCTTCAAGAACTGATAGAGTTGCTAAATATAATCAGCTTCTAAGAATTGAGGAAGAATTGGGCGAATCAGCACAATACCTTGGTAAAGAAGTTTTTTATAATCTAAAATAAATTGATAATATATCTGTAGAGACGCAATATTTTGCGTCTCTACAATAGATAATTATTTTTTAATTTAATATTTGCATTTTACAAAAGAATTAATGCATTATTTATACCAATACAAAAAAAATATCGATTAAGCAAATGATATTAAGCAACAAAGACAAGGGGAGTAAGATTTATTCGTTTTTTAATTTCTTCTTAATCCTTATTGTTATCTGTCTTGTCTGGTTATATTTTAATATCAAGGACATTAAAAGATTTTTTCAGGCGATGGAGTTGCTTGATAAAGAAAAGAACAGTGTTTATGTTCTTGAAAAGAATAATCAAAAACTTAAACAGGAAATTGGACAACTTAAAAATGACCCGGAATATGTTGAGAAGATTGCAAGAGAACAACATAAATTAAAGAAGGTTGATGAAAAAAGATTGATAATTGAAGCAGATAAAAAAGAGGATAAGAAATAAATTATTTCTCAGAATTGTCCTGCCCAGATTTTAATCCTTTATTTTCCTATCTATGTTTTGTAACTCCTACTTTATCACAATATCTGTTTATTTTACAATGTGAGCAGTGTGGTGAAATTGGCTTGCAAATATTTTGTCCATAGGTAACGAGCAAATCATTATATTCAATCCAATATCTTCTTGGTAATTTTTCCCTCAATGCGAATTCTGTTTCTACAGGAGTTTTTGTTTTTACAAATCCGAGCCTGTTGGAAATCCTGTGAACGTGTGTATCCACGCATATTCCCAGTTTTTGGTAACCCACGGTTACGACAAGATTTGCTGTCTTTCTGCCTACTCCCTTAAATTTCAATAATTCATCAATTGTATCAGGAACTTTTGAATTGTATTTTTCGATAAGTGTTTTGGAAATATCAATGATGTTCCGAGCTTTGGTGTTGTAGAAACCAACAGGATAAATTGTTTTTACGATTTTATCTTTGGACAATTTTATCATTTCGGAAGGGGAATTTGCGAGAGCAAAAAGTCTTCTCGAGGCTTCTGCAGTTACCTCATCTTTGGTTCTCAAACTCAATAAACAAGAAATAAGAACGTGATAAGGATTTCGTTCTTGATTAGCTATTTCGGATACAATTGGTAGTTGATATTTTTTAACTTCTTCTCTTAAAATTTTAATTATCTGTGATATATCTTTAGGATTAATCTTTTTGCCCTCGTAATTTGATATAATTTTTAATAGAACGCTGATGACACGGATTGAACAGATTATCGCAGATATTTTCAAAAATAAATCTGTGAAAATCCGCGTTCTATTTCTCTATTTGGAAGTTTTTACATATTTCATAAGCAGATTTGATTTTTTCTGATTTTTCTTTATACCATTTTTTTGCATCAATAATGTTATAAAGAAAAATCAGAAAA
>Ga0315289_10003142_pt1 | contig 25091 bp, 19 predicted proteins | sample YL17G11_40_MG_FD_203452 | JGI IMG/M metagenome (GOLD analysis project Ga0315289, IMG submission 203452) | Sediment microbial communities from Yellowstone Lake, YNP, Wyoming, USA - YL17G11_40 | ecosystem: Environmental > Aquatic > Freshwater > Lake > Sediment | place: USA: Wyoming | collected...
CACCTCGACCTGCCGGAAAAACCCCTCCAGGCCCTTCTCGTCTTCGGCGTAGGCGGCCTTCCAGGGGGGCTTCTCGTCGTCGGTGTTCTGGTTGCGGGTTCGGAGGACCAGTGGGAACCGGAGCCGCTCGGCCCCGGCGGCCATGAGCCGGTCGAGCGTCGTTCCGCGGGCCACCGGCACCCCCAACTGCTCGCACAGCCCGTGCATGGTGTCCTTGTCGGTGGCCTTCCGGAAGGGCTCCTCGGCCGGGCTGAACACGTGGACGCCCGGCTCGAAGCGGCCGCGCACGCGTATCAGCGCCCGGTGATACGACTCGGCGATGGTCATGACGGAGCCCGCGTCGAGGGCCGCCGCGAGTTCCAGCACTTCGTCGGCAAACGCGGGACTCGAGGGGCTGGTCTCCATGACCCACGCGCCCCGCGCATAGCGGCTGTGGGCCGACTGTCCGCGCTCCGTGCGGCAGACCGCGAAGACGTCCAGCCCGCCGCGCGCCAGGCTCCGGACCACCCAGAGGCCGACCTGCGTGTCGCCCACGATGGCCAGCACCCGCCGCTCGCGCGGCAGGGACCCCGATGAGCCGGGCCTGGGTTCTCGGATCGGTTTCATTCCGCGTTCCGTGCGATCGGACCCTCGTAGCGCTGGGGGACTTGCGCCAGGTCACCGCAGTCTGGTTCCCGGACCTGCCGCAGAGCCGGCCGCAGCCACGCGGGGCATGCCCGTGCCGATCCGCAGGCCTTGGCCCGCGCCATACCCGGCGCCAGGCGCCTCAAGGACGTACGTGCGTTCAGAGCGCGCACTGGGGTTCATCTCATCTCTGAAGGCTCTGGCCCAGACTCGCACCATCGTGCCGGGACTTCCGGCCAGCTCAAAAGGCCCTGTGTACTCGGGGGAACTCTCCGTGGGCTGAGTCCAGTCGGTGGTATAGTGGATGGTGGTGCCCTGCGTCGGGCAACTCATCGTGACGGTCAGCGGCGACTCATAGGAACCCGTGGCGGGCGAGATCCTGGGCATGTCGACAATCGGGGACGCAAACACGTAAACCGTAACCGGGTCGGACGTAGCGGTCTCACCGGCGTCGTCCATGGCCTTCGCGGTCAGGGTGTAGGTGCCCGGCGGCACGGAGGTCCAGGCCAGTTGATACGGGGGGGCCTCGGCCTCGCCGATCTTGGTCTCGCCCTGGAAGAACTCGACCTTCGTGATATCGCCGTCAGGATCGGAGGCCTCGGCCGTCATCTGAACGGGCGCCGGCACGATGAACACCTGTTCCTTGGCCGGCGTCAGAAGACCGGCTTTCGGCTTCTGGCCGGCCTGCGGACTACTTTCTGCCAGTTCGTTGATGTGATACTCGATGTACGTGTACCCCCTATGGCGGTCGCCGGGCGAGGCCCCTACCGGAACAACCTTGTTGGCATCTGCAGAGTCCTTGGGATCGAGGCCATGGGCGGTTTCCCAGGCATCGGGCATGCCGTCATTGTCGCTGTCAAGAGGGGGTACGGCAGGCTTGAGGTCTGCCATGAGGCCCTCCGGCGGGTCGTGCCGGCCCCAGGACCCCGTGCCCTTCTGCACTTCCTCAATGGTCCGCAGCGTGACGATGTCGCGAGGGAAACACCCGGCCCGCGCGAGGACCTGCTCGTAAGCCTGCTCCGCCGTATGCGTCGCGACCGGTGCGGCCGGCCACGGGTTTGCCGCCCGGGGCTTTGGGGCTCGGTCGAAGACGCCCCGCCCGCGCGGATAAGCCCAGGGGTCCACGTAACCTCCCGCCCACGTGAAGTAGTTGCCTTCGGCATAGAGTTCCGCCCAGGTGGTGTCGAGGACAGGTGCAACCCACTTGCCCGTGGTCCAATCCTTGGGATCCGAGGGGCCCTGCTTGAAGTAGTTGCCGACCGTGTTGGCCCAGAACGGCATGCCCGGCCGCGCGCGGTTCATCCGAACCGGATGGAAGCACAGGCCCACGCCCACGTCGTAGATGACGTTGTTGCGATGATCGAGGACCTCCAGTCCACACAGAGGGGTGCGGTAGGAGTGATGGGCAAAGAGATTGTGGTGGATGGAGGCGCTGCGGCCCTCGTAGCCCAGGATCATGCCGTTGTTGTGCGTTCCCGGCGGCAGGCCCGGGCTCCGGATGAGGTCCGACTCCTCGATGGTGCACCACTGGACCGTGACATCGCGTGAACTACAAAGGTCTACGTTTTCGTCGCTGCCCCACGAACACGAGATGTGATCCAAAATGAGCCGGTCCACGTCGGAGAACTGAAGGCAGTCGCCACTTGACCCTCGAGGCCCCGGCGGCCTGACACGCAGGTGCCGGATGGTCATGTCGTGAAACATGTGCCTCGAGGGGTCCCCCACCGGCTTGTCCCAGTTCGAGAACAGGCTGGCGATCATACCCACGACGGTGATGCCGGCCCCGGGGGCGGTCTGGCCGGCGATCGTGATGCTCGAGTCCTTGATGACCACATCGCCCCGAATGACGCCGCTGACCTCAAAGACGACGAACCGCGGCCCCTTCGCCTCGCAGGCAGCCTGAAGACTGCCTGGCCCCGAGGCGTTGAGGTTGGTCACCTTGATCACTCTCCCCCCGCGTCCACCGACGGAGGCCGCACCGAAGCCTTCCGCGCCGGGGAAGGCCGGCAATGTCTCCTGCCCGTTGGCAGCCAACGGCGCGAACCACAACAACGGTGCGAAAGCCGCAGAGAACCACTTTGCCGCACTCATAGCATCTCCCCCCGGTCAGCTGCACCCCGCCTGCTCTTTCTGCCGAAAGTCCAGGTATCCAGGCGCACCCCCCTTTCGTCCGAGTGCGTTCACGAAGATCCGATACACTCGCTTGGCAACGGCATCCCACGATTGGACACTCGGCGATTGCCTCACGGCCTCAGGCGACCACGATTTCGAGACGGTGTCGAGAATGGCCCCGCGTAGTATATCAACATCCCGCACGGGCACAATGGCACCGCCCTGCCCAAGTGTGATGAGGTCCGGCACAGCCCCAACCCGGGTGGCCACGACAGGTGTCCCGCACGAGAGGCTTTCGAGCACCACGTTCGGGCACCCCTCACGCCAGGACGCCAGAACGCTGGCGTCGGCGGCGCTGAAGTAGAGCGGGATCCGCTCGTAGGGCTGGTTCCCGGTGAGCAAGACGCGGTCTGCCACTCCCAGGCGGCTGGCCAGAGCCATCAACTCGCGCCGATAGCCGCTCTGGGCTTCCCCGCCGACGATCACCAGGCGAATGTCGCGCGGCAGTCCGGCCAGGGCCTGAACCACCTCGCCGTGGCCTTTGCTTGGTTTCAGGTGGCCAACGGTCACGAGGAACCGGCCTTCGAGCGGCAGCCCGAGTTCGCCGCGCGCCCAGGCCTTGTCCTTCGGCGAGAAGACCTCTGTGTCCACTCCATTCGGGATCACGTGCACCTTCTCGCGTGGCGCGCCTAAGTCGACGGCGATGTCGGCCATCAGGGAATCGACGCTGATGACGGCGGCCGCGTGCTGGAGTGCTTCTGCGCACTGGCGTGTCATGCTGCGGCTCTCGAGGCACGGGTAGATCTTGCCCCGGAGCGTGATGCTGTAAGGGATTCCGCTGGCCCGGGCGAGACGGTACACGCCCACGCCGTCGGGCCAGATGAAGTGCGCGTCCAGCAGGTCGACCGGCCGCTTCCGCAGATACTCCCGCAGCCACCCGCCGAGGCCGCGCGCGTACAGGCGGGCGTCCATGGACTTGAGGATGCCCGGGACGTAGAGGAACCGCGGATAATGGACAGGAAGGCCCGCGTGCTCCTCGGTGGGCGCGGGCAGGCGGCCGCGCAGGCGACTCAGGAGCGGGAACACCGGCACGGGACTGGCGACCTCGAGGTCCACCAGGCGCGCCAGGGCCGCCAGCCGCTGGAGGACAAACACCCCCCAGGTCGGGTCCTGGTGTCGTGGAAAGCAGTATGAGAAGGACAGGATTCTCACGCCGGTGCCCTTCGGTGCAAGTTCCTACGCCTTACCGTGCCTGGTGTTCTCCGATGGGTCCGCCGATGTCCGTGCGGCTTCCCTCGGCGAGGCGCGCGTACAAGGCCTCGTAGTGGTCGATCATCCGCTCCAGACTGTAGTGCTCGCCGGCGCGACGTCTGGCCGCCGCCCCCAGCCCGCGGCCGCGATCCGGCGCCAGAGCCAGGTCGTGAAGCGCGGCGGCAAGGCCGTGACGGTCGCCGGGCTCGATGATTCGGCCGCACTGGCCCCCGTCCAGCAGTTCGGGCACCCCGCCCACGCGCGTGGCCACGCACGGCAGGCCGCAGGCCATGGCCTCGGTAAGGCCGTTCGGGTGCTGCTCACTATCGCTGGTCAGTGCGAAGATGTCCAGGTCTTGGAGAAAACCCGGCACGTCTTCGATGAAGCCGACAAGGCGGACGTGCTCCGCGACGCCGAGTTCCGCGGCCAGGCGGGTGAGCGCTTCGCGTTCTGGGCCGTCGCCGGCGATCCTGAGTTCCCAGTCGATGTCCGCGCGGCCGAGGTCGGCACACGCCCGCACCAGCAGGCTGTGGTTCTTAATGGGCCTCAGGTTCCCCACGGTGCCGATGGCGAGGCGCGACCGCCCAGGGTGCGGCGGCGCGGGGCGGAAGCGGCCGGTGTCAACACCGTTAGGGATCACTCCGCACTCCGCGGGCCAGCCGTACTCCGCGATGAGCATCCGCCGGGAGGCTTCGCTCAGGGTGAAGAGGTATGTGGTCAGACGCGGGAGGAGGCGGAAGGCGATCCGCCGCCGCCGCGGCATGCCGCTCAGGTCCCCCATGCCGTGGAAACTGAAGACGAGCGGCACGCCCGTCAGGAGGCGCGCCGCGGCCGTGTCGGGCCAGGCGCCCCAGTTCCGGGCGTGGATGACCGTGGGCCGCAGGTCGCGGATGAGCCGCCGGAGACGCCACGGCAGCCGGAGTTCGTTGGGTCGCGAGTGAAGGCAGTGGATGTCGGTGTCGGGCGGCAGGCGGTCGGCGATCTCGGCTTCCCCCTTAAGGCACGCGATGGAGTGACGAAGGCCGCGCCCTGTCAGGCCCGTGATGACTTGCCCCATGGCCAGTTCCATGCCGCCCGGTCCCAGGCCGGGTACGACGTGGAGCACATGGAGCGTACCGGTGCGTTCGTGTTTCACGGGCTGCCCGACGAGATAGTGTCCAGAGTGGGTTTACGCACAATGAAGGAGAACAGCCTTCCCCTGCGAGGGAAAAGCGACAGCATTACACGGTCAAACGCCGCGCGAAGCCACAGGTGATTCCTTATCATCTCGCCGCCATAGTCCGCGAAGCAAAGCCTCTCCACGGTGTAGTATGGGAAGTGCTGGCAGATGAGTTCATCGACCATGAAGCCGACCTTGCCCGCTCCGCCATCATGCCGGTGTGTGTGGACGTCCACTAAGTCGTGCAATTGGGCGAACGTCAGGGGCGAGCCGATAAGGCCCTCGGCGATGAGCGTCTCGTTGATCGGCTGAAGGTAGTCGCGATCGCTTGGCCTGTTCTCGGGCCGCAGTCGCCTCCCCAGTCGTCTGATATTCCGGACAGGCGACAGGTACCAGAAGAGATGCCAGATCACGCGCTCGAGTCGGGGTAGGAACCTGGAGGTAAAGAAGGCCTGGTTCGGTTCATGGCCAAGGCAGAAGACCCCGCCGGGCCTGAGCACGCGGTCCACTTCGCGGAGCAGCCTGCCGGGATCGGGGATGTGGTGAAGGCCGGCATTCATGGAGACCCAGTCGGCCGCGCCGTCCGGAAGGGGTATCGACGCAGCGTCCCCGGCATGGAAGGCCGCGCGCGTGGCGAGTGCGCCCAACTTCTGCCTCGCTTTCTCCAGAGCCTTCGGGGAGAGGTCGATACACAGGACAGCGGCCGTAGCGTCCATGGCGGCCAGCAGCACCCCGGGGACAAGGCCGGTCCCCGTACACAGGTCCACGCCGACTTGGGCACCGTCCTTCGCCAGCAGGGGTGCCACATGCCGCTGCCAGAACAACCGCTCCACGCGGTACCGGCGACTGTGGAGTTGGTCGAACTCCGCCGCCTGCAGATCGTGGTAGATCTCGTTGACTCTCGCCGCAAGCTGGCCTGGGTCTTGAGCTGCAGGGCACGGTGACGGCCCATTGTTTATGATTTCATGCGACATGGCTTGCGTCCCCTGGCAGGCAATACCGTCGCGTCAGAAGATGCCGTCCCACGGACGTGCACGGAGCCGATGGCCAACTCACCCTCCAGGTTGGCCATAGCACGCTCAAGGCAGATCGGCAGAGCCAGTAGCCACCAGAGTGCCTCATTGTAAAGCAGGGTCATTGTCAGACAGCACGCGAGGTAGGCGACCAACGAGGTTGTGAGCCCGAATGACAGCATCTGTGCCTCACGCCTCAACGGGGGGGGGAGGTCCTCGGCTTGGCGGCGAAGACGCCGCAGGATCACGAAGGCATTAACGATAACTGCCGCGAATAGCGCGATGCCCTGAATCCCGAGTTCGCACGCACACTTGAGATACGTGTTGTGAGCGTCCTTGCCCGGGTACTTGGGCAGATAACGTTCAATGGTCTGATACCAGTTTCCGGCCCCGATGCCAAAGGGGTGGTCAAGCAACATCTGCTTGCCCACCATGACCAGTTCAATCCTGCTTTGAGCAGAAGTGTCCCGCTCCTCCTCCTCTGCCAGAATGGTCGACGCTCGATTCAGAAACTGAGGGTCTGAGAGGTATAGGAACCCCGCCACGGCCACAATCAGGCCGGCAAGAATCGGCACCCGATACCGCTTAGGCGCCGCCAACGCGGCGGTGACAACGCCTGCCACTACGCCAACCGTAGCCCCGCGGCTGCGGGTCAGCACGATCGCGTTGGCCGTGAAGGCGCCGGCGACCAGGGCGACCCCCTTGCCGACCCACCCGCTTCGGAAGAACTGCATGCCGATGATGGGCAGCATCGCCACGCAGAAGGCCCCCAGGTAGTTCGCTTCGTTGAAGTCGGGTCCCCCCACGGTTTCCAGGCGGCCCGAAGTGAACTGCCGGTACGGCGTGGTGTAGGCCTGGAGGCCTAGAAGAAAGGATCCGACGACCAGGGTCCAAAGCAGCGCGTCCAGCCGCTTCCGCGTAGTGACGACGTGAGTCATCATGAGGGTGAAGAAGACGACCTTGGTCATTTTCACCGAGGGATGATCGACGATCGTATAGCGGCCGGATGTCTCTTCGCTGACAAGGGTTGCCAACCATACACTGCCAAGAAACAGCAGAATAAGCCACTCGTGGCGGACCAGGAAGGTCTCGCCGAATCGCAACTTACGCCAATTTAGCGCAATACCGATGGCCGTTGCGATGGCCAGCGTGTACGAGTATCGTAGACCCCAGTTGCTGATGGGGGTCTCCCACCACTGGCGATCCGGGCCTATTATGTAGTGGCCCACGTAGCCCAGAACCCCCAGCAGCGGCATGAAGATCGCGCCGACACAGCAGGCGAAGAAAGCCGCTACGAAGATCGCGGTCTTGATGGGCATTTATCCGAGTCCCCAATGGGTAAGCCAGTTCATGTCTGCCCGCGTCTGGGAGCCCAGGCAAACCCTATCCTCTGCCGAGGAGCTGCTCGTATATGCGAAGCACGCGCGTGGCGTTGGCACGATGATCAAACAGCTGCTCCGCCGTTCTGTGGCCGCCCTGCACGAGGCGTTGCCTCAGGACCGGGTCTGTCGCCAGCCTTATCACGGCATCTGCCATGGCGGTGGTGTCGTCGCACGGCACCAGCAAGCAGTTCTCCCCGGATACGGCTGCCTCTCGCACCCCGCCGGCGTCAAACGCCACAACCGGAACGCCGCAGGCCATGGCCTCGAACAGGATCCGCCCGAAGTTGTCGTATGGGGAACAGCAGAGAACCACGTCCGTCTGGCCCATGACTGCAGCCACGTCTGAATAGGGTCCCGCAAGGCGAACCCGACCCTGCAAACCGTATACCTGAATCCTCTGGCAAACGTGCTCGTAGTACGGCCAGTTGTCGTCTCCAGGCTCGGGGATCGGACCATGAATGGCAAACTGAATGCTTGGCGGCTGTTGTGTCGCCTTGCGTGCGACGTCCAGGAAAAACGCGTGGCCCTTATACTCGATCATGCGAGCGAACATGCCTACGCGGAAGAACGAACGCGTTTCAGGCGGCTCTGGTTGAATGCGCCGTCCCGCTTCCTCCAGCACCATGCTGTTGTATATCACGGACACGGCGCCGCCATCCAAGAGCCCTTGTCGGGCGTAGTAATCGCGAACACTCTCGGAAATGGCGACGAAGTGGCGCACATGCCGAAAGAGCCATCGGGTCTCGCGTGTCGGTCGCGTGGTTCCCCTTAGGTGGCTTACGTAAGGTCGCCCCGTGAGTCTTGCCGCGAGGACGGCCGGCGCATTGGTGGTTACGCTGTTGTTCCCATGGACCACGTGTATCCCTTTGCTCCAGATGAGGCCCGCCAGTCGAGCGGAAGTAGTCAAGGCATAGTACCACCAGCGAACCGTCTTGGCCAGGCGGCCAGGGGCGGAATCGGCACCCGGCGGCCAGATGCGAGAGCTGGGCAGAACCACGCTTGTCCGAGGAAGCTGGCGCGAAAGCTCCGCAGGCAAGTCGGCAACGATGAACGCCTGCACCCCGTCCCCGAGTCCGCGAATGAGGTTGACCAGACTCCTGCGCGAGCCGCCAATGCCTGCGCCTGGGCTTTCGTAATATAGTACCTTCAACACACAAGTGGCAGAGCCACACCGTGCCATACCAACCCCCAAGAGCGAGAGGCGTACATATTGTCTTGCGGTCAGGCAAGAGCGGCATACAACCTGCAGAGGTGCCTTGCTTGCCGACAAGCATCGAATTCCCGTCGTACGTATGCCGCGCCCGTGGTGTCAAGCGAGCCCGTGGCGATGATGTCTTGACCCCTCTGTAAGGCGGATTCCGCAGTCGTTGTGACCCTCCCCCGTTTCATGTACCAGGGCGAGTGTGAGTCTCCGTCGCGTTCCGGGTGTGTGCCGAGGGGCGAAGCGTAGCCGAGCCCCGAGGAACACACCCGTGCCCATCGACCGGCGCCGGGCAGGACCAGGCACAACTCGTGCCCCGCTCGCGCGTGGCCCTTGAGCGTCTCGTGCAAGGAGGGCATGCCCCCCTTGTTGCCCATGGGCCACACCGGCAGCGCCGAAACATGCAGGATGCGCATGGACTCCTCAATCGCCTCTATCGTCGCTTCGAGGCCAAGCAGGCTAGGTATTTGCCTCGCGGCTGCGGCCGCATCAGCGTCCTCAGACCTTTAAGGCATCGCCCGGCAAGCCGAAGAAGCAGATTCCTCGCAGCGTATGGCGCGGAGTAGTACACCTTAAGGTTTTCCACCTTCAGGCCAGCCTCCTGGACCGTTTGCGCCAGCCCAGAGGGATCGAAAAAATGTAGATGTCCGGACGCGGGAAACGTCTTCAGACAGTGCGGGCACAGAACCGTCTGCGGCTCCCTCCGATCCGGCACAGTGATTACCACGTGTCTCTGCACGATTCGTGCGACCTCTCGCAATGCCGCCACCGGCTCCTCCTGGTGCTCCAAGACTTCGATGCAGGTTGCGACCTGGAATTCGTCGGCGCGGAAAGGTAATTTAGGAAGCCTGCCCCAGGCGTACTCAACCTCCGGATATGTTGCCATCGCCCGCTGGATCCGTGGCCTCGATACGTCGACGCCGACTATGCGAGCGACGCGCACTCGCTCGGCAATCCAGTGACAGAAGTATCCATCGCCGCATCCGACGTCAATCAGGGACTCCATTTCAGAGTGCGGCAGAACTAACCAAGCAGCTAGACACCGATGAATCGCGAACATGTCCGAGCAGGGGCTGCACTCGAAGATAGCAGCTTCCTGCTGGTAGTAAGCCTCCCAATCAATGTGCTCAGCCATGGCCGGCTCCTTTCATCCTCTCGTCGACGCTTGCAGGTGGCAACGCGTAGGACGCGCGATAACCTAAGCCCATGCACGAAGCCCGCGCCGAGCCGTCACGCGGCCTTGCGGCGCCCCCCCGTGGCGTGACACCCCAACGGGGCACCGTCGGCGGTCGGTGGTGTCCCGCGTGCCTTCGGGCACGGGCCGTCTCCCTCAGGTATCGTCAACTGGCGTTGCTCGACACCACTCCGATTGCCCGGAGGATGCGCTTGCGGTCGTCGCGCGGCACGAGGAGTCCCAAGGTGATCGGCACATAGCCCACCAGCGACAGGGCGACCTGCAGGCCGAACAGCGCCCACGACCCGCCCGGAATCATGGACCGCATCAGGAAGCACCATCCGGCGAAAGCCCCTCCGGCCACCAGTCCCAGGCCGAGGACACCCAGGAATCTCGTTGCCCGGGTCTTGACCGCGCGGTTGGCACGCCAGGGAAGGAGAACAGCGCTTACCAACACGCGGGCGACCAATGTGCCGGCCGCGACGCCGGCCAGGCCCCAATCACTCACTAGCACGAAGAAGACGGAAAGCCCAAGGTTCAGCACCGCCTCCAAGACCTGGACAGTGGCGCTGTATCGGATATGGCCGGTGGCCGCGAGCAGCGTCGTGGCCCCGATGGACGATAGGGAGAACAGTTTCGACAGGCTCAGAACGGCCAGCACCAGGGCCGCCTGGTTGACCGACGACTCGTCGAACGATGGCCCTCCCATCCAGAGGGTGATGAACGGCCGGCCGAACACGATGAACCCGATGTACGCGGGCACTCCGCAGACGAAACCCAGGCGGACTTGGCGAAGGTAATACCATCGGACCGATTCGTAGTCCCCCACGGCCGCGGCCCGCTGGACGGGAGGGAAGAATGTGCTGCCGATCTGGCCGAGGAACGTCCACAGGTAGTACGCGAGCATGGCTCCGACGGAGTAGACCGTCACGGCCCCCACGCTGATGAGCGCGCCGACCAGGACCAGGTCTGTCTGGCCGATTATCTTGACGGACACGTTCGAGATGAAGGCCGCAATGCCGTAGCCGAACAGTTCGCGAAGTCGCGGCCTCACGAGCGCCGGCGGCCAGACCCGCATCCGCGGGTAGATCCGGCGCGCCATCGCGTAGTTCACCGCCAGCGCCAGGAGACTGCACCCGACCGTCACCAGCGTCAGGCCCATCAGGCCGTATCCCGTGCGCAGGGCAAGAATGGTGCCTCCCGTCCGCACAGCCAGGACGGTCAGATCGATCGTGCGGGCGAGGTCGAAACGGTCATGGGCCACGAGCACGCTCCCGAAAACCGCGCCGACGACCGACAGCCACACGTTCACCGCGAGGACGGGCAGAAGGATCGCCACCATCGCGTGGTATTCCTGGGGCGAGGAGGGGAAGAAGACCGGAAACCCCAGGCCGATGGCAATACCGGCTGCGAAGATCAGCAGCCCGGCAACGGTGAAGACCCCCAGACTGGTCCGAAGGGTTTCGTCGACACGCTCATGGTCCTGGCGGCCCAGGTAGAGAATGACGTACCGCCCCGTGCTGGCGCGGACGCCCAGGTCGAAGATGCCCATGTACCCCGTCAGGACCGTCAGCAGGCTCCAGATGCCGTACTCCGTCTTGCCGAGCGTGTGGACCACAAACGGCGACAGGAAGAAGAGCACGACCATGCTGGCGCCGTGGGCCGTCCAGTTGGCGAGGAGGTTCCGGGCGTGGACTCGCGCGCCGCTCATGGCGTTCCCCTCGCGAGGCCAGCCACGGCCGCACGCTGAAGATGTGAGCAGATGAAACTCAACTTCTCGGCCCAAGTCTCGGACGCCATCGAGCGTGCGCGCTGGCTCCGGGCATCCGCGCCCCGCGCCAGGCGTGGGCCTTTGTCGGTTACCACAATCGGGTTAGTTGATTGGGTCATGGTTTTCCCGCAAGGGGCGCCTGCCGCATTGGCGCCCCTCTGCGTCAGACTGCGTTTCTGAGGGGCTTCAGACCCTCCTGGTACATCGCCTTGAGTTCCGAGTTTGCCCATTGGAACAGCAGCGAATTGGCCTTGAACCTCATCTTGTACCGCAACCTGAAGTCCAGCCGCACCTTGGCCAGAAGGTTCTGCGAGACAAGTTGGTCTAGGCGTGTCACATGCCGCAACAACCTCACCAATGCCGGCGAAGGAACATGGACGCCCTGCCTTATCAGGTAGGCCGCAAAACTCTCCGCCGCACCGCGGGAGTAGGGCCACTGGAAAACGTCCATGTGCGAGGTGTTCTTCTTTCGCACCGCAAAGGTCCCTCTTGGAATCCCCGCTTCCTCAAGGATACGGCGGGGTATGGGGCGGTCATAGTCGGTGCCCAAGGTCCAGGATGCCATCTCTTCCGAGAGGCTGATGCGCCAAATCTCGTGCGCGCGCCTCATACCCCAGAACGGTGCGACACAGTTGAAGACTCCCTTGGCCAACCGGAACTCGCCAAATCCAAGGTCGATCATGATGGAAAAAACCAGGGGCTTCGAGAGGTCCATTTTGCCCCGCTCCCACAGGGTGTCGCCATAGCAGGCCGTGAAGAAGAGGCACAGGGGCTCCGGGTAATCAAACTCTGTCCAGTTGAGCAGGCCCGACCGGCCAGCTGCAGCCCACACGGTCTCCTCATGCGGGTACTCGCCCAAGACGCGCTTGTAACACTGGCAGGATAAGCCCAATCGCTCGGCGATGGCCTTCCCGGAATCGGACCCACGCCATAGACTCGCTGCGTCCGTAATGGTGGCGGCCTGATGACAGCCTGCATGGCGGGCTATCGCGGCCACCGCGGGCGAATCATATCCGCTGGATACGCTCGCAAGGGGGGTTACTCTATGCGCTCGGGCCGGCGAACTCAGGTTGGCGCCAAGGCGTTTCGCCGTGTCTACGAGGAAGGCGAAATAGTCCTCATAGGTCCCGAAATGTGGTGCCGTGTCCGGCTTAACAACCTCCCTGAGGTCATTCCCGTCGTAAAGCAGGTTGTTAAACCACGCGACGTAAACTTCGCCCTCTTGGGTAGGGAACCGCCGGAGGCAGGTTTCCGCGCCCCACACGGTCTGCCAGTCGTCATAGTAGGAGTGGTCTTCAAGGAGCGAAAGGTCCGCGACCGCCATCAACGCAGGCAGAGAGTTGGAGATGAACCATGTCCCCTCCTGGCCCCGGTACCAGAGCCGGTCGAGAATGGTGCCGGAACTCACGAACGTCACGTGTTGCCCGCGGCACCGGATGCCGGTTCCGAAAACCAATTCCGTGCGGTCGAAGTCGCCTTCCTCGAAGGGCCCCGTCCATACGGCTTCAACGCACCAATCGTGACTCGCCTCGACACAGGGACCATGGTACACGTAGATTGTGTCCGTCCCGGATACACAGATCGCCACCCAAGCCAACTTAGGCCAGCCGGGAACGATTCTGGGAGTCATTTGCACTGTTTAGCCCACCCATCATCGCTCGGTCCACCGCACCTCACTTGGGTTGACGCCCAGCACGCTCTGCCGACCCCAAGGGGCTTGGCCTTCACAAGTTCAACACATCTCAAAGCATGTTGTTCAGGTCAGTGTAGTGGAGGTTCTTCTTCCTTGCCGAAAGTGCGTGTGTCAGTTGGCCACGGTAGCACATGACCCCCTTCGCCAGAGCACTGTCTTGCCGCACGGCACGTTCGAAGCCATTGGCCAAGAGGCGTACGTAGGGGAGAGTAGCGTCCGTCAGCAAGGTGGTCGCGGTTTTCGCCACAAGCGAAGGAACGTGGTCGCAGTTGTAGTGAATCACACCCTCTTCGCTGTAGTTGTACATCAAGGAATCAGATGAGACACAGGTTTCAATGAACTCTTGGTTGCAGGCCGTAGCGTCGCAGATGACAGTGTTCTTTGCCATCTTCGCGACGTCTTCCCGCCGAATCAGGAATTCGCAAACGGCCTTGGGGAGCGACGGCCGGCGCACGGCTGCGCAGATCACGATGTCCATGTTTGGCAACTTGGCCCGGATGGCCTTGACCGAGACTTCCGGACGCGATTCGTCAAACCGAATCACCTCCGCGATGGCGCCCTGCCATACAGACTTGGACATGTAGCGACCGAGGCGTTCTTCCAGCGTCTCCGGATGTTTGTCGACCACGGTGACTAGGAACTTGTTGCGGGCGAAGACGTTGATGGCGTTCGAGCCAATATGTCCGGCACCGATAACCATCGCGTGGGAGGCCGGCCACTGCTCCAAGTAGCCGCCGCCCAGCGTGGCTTTGTGCTCCATCAGAAGACTCATGGTGTGACGGGCACAAACGGCGCCTGTCAACTCGCTCATCGGCTGGAGCAGCGGAAACTGCCCTTGCTCTTCGACCCATTCGTAGGCGATGCCCGTCACACCAGTATCGACGATTTGCTGAATCCTCGCAGCCTCGATGTTCTCATCGAAGTGAAGATATGTGAAGACAACATGGTCAGACCTCAGGAACCGGTATTCCTCTGGCAAGGGACACTTCACTTTCAACACCAGTGCGGACCGTTGCCAGACTTCATCCTGTGCAGCACAGATCGCGCCTTGCTCCTCGTATGCAAGATCGCTGTAACCGACCGCTTCGCCCGCCCCGCGTTCCACCCAGATTCGGTGTCCTGCCTCCAGGAGAGTCCGAACTTGGTCCGTTCGCAATGCCACTCGCTTCTCGTCACGTTTCCTTTCCACGAGCACGCCGATTTCCATTGCTCTGGCTCCAAAGAATGTTAGGCTTTTAGTTGCGTACGAATTGGGTCCGCCTGACTCGGCCAATAGCGACTGTCCAACGCAGGGGCCTCGGCGCACCAGTCCTTGGCCGTCTCCACCATCGGACCGTGAAGCACCTCGATGGTGTCGGCACCCTTGGTCAACCTTGCGACCCATGCCAGCTTGGGCCAGTCGGGCACCAGTCTAGGCGACAGTCTCATGCGCGGCTCCCTTGTCCGGAAGGCCACTCGGTGCGCCGAGATGTCGGCAGATCAGGTCCACTTTGCCCGACCACGTTTCCTGGGCCATCACGGCAGTGCGACTAGCATGTGCGTCTGGCTCGGAGGCCAGGGCCGCGTCAACTGCGCGCGCAAACTCATCAGGCGTATCGACCACCTCAATCAGGTGGCTGTACAGTTTCACCTCCGGCATCGGCGTCGAGACCACCGGAAGGCCGGCGGCGAGGTATTCGCGGAGTTTTATCGGGTTGACCGACCGGGTCAGTTCATTGATCTTGAACGGGATCAGCCCCACGTCGAACGCCTTGCAGTAGGCTGGCAGTTGCTCATATGGTCGGCGGCCGAGGAAATGCATGTTCGGGATGCCGCAGTACGGCGCCAGATCCACCGTCGAATCGCCCAAGAGAACGATGTGCCAGTCCGGCCGCAGGCGGCAGACCTCGGCCAGGAGGTCCAGGTCCACCCAGTCGCGGATGAGGCCGAAGAAACCCAGAATCGGGTGCGGTATGTCCTTAATGTCCTCCGGCACGGGCAGGTCGTCACGCAGCGCCTTCGAGAAATGTTCGTAATCGACGCCGTGGGTGACGAGGATCGTGTTCGGGTTCAGCGGCGCCTTGGCGTCCTGAAGCGCCGCGGAAGTCGTGACCACGAGGTCGGCGCGGCGGCAGAGGTCCTCTTCGTCGCGCCGCACCTGCTTCGCATCGTATCCCGAGAACGAGGCGTGGTCGTCGACACAGTAATAAACGACCTTCTCTTCGCCGAAATGGCCGAGGAGGTACGAGATGTCGGGCGTGAACGACCAGACCTGCACGGGGCCGTGCCCCACGCGCCTCAGCGCCGACCGAATCCTTGCGATGAGCAGACGGCGGTTGATGCGTTTTGCTATCGCGTTGCCCGGCAGCGGCAGGACCGGCGGCGTCAGCACGTACAGGTTCTTGCGCGGGTTCGTGATGCCCTGGAAGATCTGGCCCACCTTCCGGGCCATGTAACGAAGGTCCGACGCACTGGCCGTGGGCGCACGGGAGGCGTGGTAGTTGACCCAGAGCACGGTGTTCCGCTCCGCCAAGAGGTGCATCACGTGATGCTTGCTGGTCGGCGGCGCGTCGTAGCCGCTGGCGAAGCACAGGATGGTTCGGCCTTCGATCATTGGATCCTGCACTCCGCGGGCTCGCCCACCGGCTTATGGGCCGCCTTGGTACTACCGCGTCGCGTCTGGACGTACCGCCAAAGCAGAACCGATATGAAACCGAGAACGGTGCCGCCGGTGTTCGCCAGTCCGTCGCCCAGGCCGCACGTGCGGCCGGGGATGACGGACTGGGCCAGTTCCATTGCTGCGCCGAAGGCCACGCACGCACAGGTGACGGCAAGGATCGAGCGGGTGCTCAGGGGAGACCGTGTGGACCAGGAGAGGGTCCATAAGACCACAAGCCCGGCGTAGGCTGGAAGGTGAAGTCCGTTCTGTAGGTTGGGCGAAATGGACGCGTCCCAGCCGCCGAGCACGTCGGAACCCGACGGCAAGAGGCTTGCCGTTGTCAGAAGGGCCGTGTAAATCGCGGTCACGATCCAGGCTGCTTTGTTCAGGCGGGGCGTCATGGCGTCGCCCCCTGGAGCGGCTCGGCGAGGCCGCCCACATGCCGCAACCCTGCGGCATCACGGTCCGTTTGCCGCGGTGCTCCGTGCGCGGGTTCGCTTGCGCCCGCCAGAGCGGTGCAGAGCGAGACCAGTGGCATCATCCGCGAGGCCCAACGGTAATCAGAGATGACGCGCTTACGAGCGGCTTGGCCCAGACGTTCGCGGCGACCGCCGTCCGAAAGCAGGCCAAGGATGGCGGCGATCCACTCATCTGGCGATTCGGCACGAAGAACCTCCTCGCCGATGTTCACGTCCAGCCCTTCGATTGCCTGCGGCGAGGCGACGACCGCGCGGCCCATCGCCATCGCCTCGAGAATCTTGTTCTGGATCCCGCGAGCGATCCGCAGCGGCACGACGGCCAGACTCGCCGAAGCAAGATACGGACGAACGTCTTTCACGGTGCCGGTGACGGTGATGCCCGGCGTGCCGGTAAGGCGAAGGACCTCGGGCGTCGGGTCGCGGCCGACGATGGTGAAGGTCAGTTCGGGCACGCGGGCCTTCAACTCCGGCCAGACTTCCCGTACGAACCAGCGCACGCCTTCCACGTTTGGCCGGTAATCCATGGTTCCCGTAAACACGAGGGCAGAGGCCTGTTGCGGCACACTGCCATCCGGTTTAAAGAAGTCCGTGTCCACGCCGTTGCCGATAGCCGTGACCTTGCCACTCGTGAGGCCGAGCGCTGCGACCTCGGCTTCGCTTACGAGGAGCACCGCATCGCACGTCTCGACAGCCCGCCGCTCGAGGGCACCGACGCCGCGGGCCTCCATCCGGTACAGGACGCTCTTGGGCCACCGTGCGGCCTGGGCATAGAAGTTCCACTTGGCACTGTCGACGTCCACGAGGTCCATTACGCGCGCCGCAGCCGGAACGGCGAGGGCGTAGGGCAGCGTGCTGGAGGAGTAGGCAAACACCAGGTCGAAGGGCTCCCGCCGCGATTCTTCGAGCAAGGTTCGCAGGAGGCCGCGGTCACGGAAATACCCTTCTGTGACCGAGTTGCCGGCGCATAGCGAAATCGCCCCGCGGAGGAGGCCGAGGTTTCCGCCCGCGCTACCGCTGATGATCTTCTCGCAGCACTCCCGCAACTCGGCGGCCACACACGCGTCAGGGTCGCCGTGGGCCAAGGAGGCCAGGGTAATGCGGAAATGCCGGCTCAGGGCCAGGATCTCGTGAAATGCGCGCACCCGCTCACCCTTGTCGGGCGGGTACGGCACGCGATGGGCAATGAACAGCAATCGTTTCATCGGTAACAGATACCGCCTGCACTCAGCGATTCCCGGCCCAGCAAGGCGCCCTGGCGGTGCCGCACGCCAGCACCAGCGCATATAGGCACCCCATCGGGGTGGGCTGGCTTGCCTGCCTCATCCAAATTGCCCCCCTTGAAGAACGCGAGTTCCAGGGCCTCAGGGCCCTATGGCTCGGTTGCGTGAAGGACGGCGACAACGCCGCGATGCATGGGCGCAAAGGCCAGACTCCCACGCACCGGCCCTGCCGCATGGCGTAGGGAGCACATGCGAGCGAAAACCGCCGCAAGCATGCGGTAGTATAACTCATAATCCCCCAAATGCAAACCAGCGAATCAGCCGATGATGCCAAAGAGCAACGTGCCTGCCGTTTGTTATCGGCACTCAGGAAACTGCGCCTGCACCCGGATTCAGCGAAAGTCCCTCATCTGGACAATTTATCGGCAAGTGCCCGTTCTTACAATTACAAAGAACAGCCCTGCAACCCAGCCGAGCAGCCCGGCCGAGCAGCCTTGAAACGCGCCGTCCGATGATGTACCTTCGGGTGGCCCGAATCGCCGGGCAACTGCGCGCCGGCAGCAGGCGCTGTGTCTTGACCAGGCAGAGACGAACCGCCGATGACCCTCAACCCGACGACCGCTTTGGAGCCCGCCCGACCCGGCCTCGCCATGCTGGCGGCGGTCGCGGGGATGGGGGGGCTGGTGGCCGGCACTGCGGCGGTTTCGGGGTGGGCGTCCGGCCCGACTTCGGGTGCCCTGCCGGCCGCAAGCGCGAGTTCCCAAGCCCTGGTGGTGGCTGCCTTCTGCGGCGTGCTCCTTGTGTGGGGGATCGGCCCGGCGTGGGCTTCGGGCCAATTGCTGAGGCGGCCCGGGTTTGCGGTGTTGCTTCCGGTCTGGTCGGCGGCCCTGGGATTGGTTTGCTGGTGGCTGTCGGAGGCAGGCGTCTCGCTCGTAGGCGGCGCCGGGGCGAATGTCGGTCAGCGGGATGCCGCGCGCGGCATTGTCCTTTGCAGCATCATCGTTCTTGTTCTCACGTTGGCGAGCGTGCTTGTGGCCGCCGCCTTTACGATGCCGTGGCGAACGGCCGCGCGGTGCGTTTTTCCGCTCCTGCTGATCGGGGCGCCCTGGATTGCCTTGGGCGCGGCAGCGTTTCTTTATGTATCCGACACCGGGGCCGGCAGGCTGGTCCGGCCGGAACCATGGAGCGATAAGGGGGTCCTGCTGGTTGGGGTGCTAGCGGCCGGGTTCAACGGCGCGGCGATCGGCCACGTTCTGCGGAAGGCCACGGTGCGGCGTGTTCTTGCCGCGGTCCTCATCACGTGCCTGTGTGCGGCGGGATGGCCCGTTCTCCATCTGATTCTCTCGCCGGATGCCGGTAGTGTGGCAGGACCCTCGTCGGCGGCGTTGGCCTTCCTGGGCGTTGGCGGCGAGGCGGCCTCCGGGGAGGAGCAGGCGAGCGGCCAGTGGTGCCTGGCCTACCTTGCGGCGGTCCTGGTCCTGGGCTGGGGTCAGTGGATCGGCCTGCTGCTGGGCCGGTACGAGACGGCCGCAGCCGGCGCCGGCCGCCCCGCGTCAGGCGCCGGGCGCGGCGCGGTTGGCAGCGGACACGCCGGGGCGGAAGCGGACCGCCGGGCGCCGCTGCGGCCCCGGGGGTCGGCTGCGCCCGGCCGGTTATATCTATTCCTAGCCATCGCCTACGGAGTGTTCATTGTTTATGGGAGCCTTGTGCCGATGGAGTACAAGGGCAAACCATTTGACGCGGCGCTGGAGCAGTTCCTCAAGACGCCATATCTGTTGCTCCATATCGAGAACCGGGCCGACTTGGTGGCGAACCTGCTCCTTTACATCCCGGTGACGTTCTTCGCGATGGGAGCATGGACCCGTGAAAACAGTCGCCCGGGCCGCTGGTTCATGGCCGCCTGCGTCACAACCGCCGCGTGCGGCTTGGCTGTCGCTGTGGAATTTCTCCAAGTCTACTTCCCGCCCCGTACCGTGTCGATCAACGACATTCTTGCGGAATGCGTCGGCGGCGGAGCAGGGGCAGCCGCGTGGTACTTGTCCGGCAGCCGCGTTACGGACTGGTGCCGCCGGTTGTGGCGCCTCCGTGACAGACGCCGCCTGGCTGCCCACATCCTAACCGGCTACGCTGTGGTGTTCATATTATATCAGTTTTATCCATATGACATCATCATCTCGACGGCGGAACTGGCGGCTGAAGTACGCAAGGTCGTCCTCATCCCGTTCGCGGACCTTGACCGTATGTCGTTTCTTGCAAGCGGCGTGAAGACAGCGATGGTGATACCCGTCGGTTACCTGGTTGCGGTGGTCAAGCCCAGACTGAGATGGCCAGTCTTTCATGCTGCCTTCATCGGAGGGGTACTGGTCTTGGCGATTCAGGCCCTGCGCCTGCTTATCCATTCCCGCGGCACGAGCGCAACCGATGTCGTTCTGGGCACAATCGGGGCCGGGGTGGGAGCATGGGCGGCTGTTCATTTCGGCCCGGTGGCGACGCGACCCCTGTTGTGGTCCCCTGTGGCAAGAGGCATCGGGTGGACCGTGCGGCTCGCCGCTGCGGTCGCGTTCATCGCGATGATGGTCTGGTACAAGTGGGCGCCTTTCGATTTCCATTGGCCCAAGGAAGGGGGGCTGGCGTGTGCGCTGGGCTGGGTCCGCATCCCGTTCTTTCACCAGTACTGGAACACGGAATTTCAGGCGACCATCCAGGTCGGCCAGGATTTCGGAGCGCCGCTGATCCTGGGAATACTGTGGGTGAGCGTGTTGCGACGCCTTGGCACGGCGGGTCGCGTGATTGCCACCCTCATCGCAGCGGGTGCGGGGGCAATCATCGAGGCATGCCAGTTGTTTTTTCCGCCTCGCGTGCCCGACCTGACCACGGTGTTCATCGCAATTGCAGGCGGCATCCTGGGCGTATACCTTTACGACGGCCTGGTATGGGTTTTCCTCACGACCCCTTCGGAGGAAGACGAGGCCGCCGTCCCCTGGTCGACGACCTGACGGGTCTACGTGTGGTAGTAGAGCACCTTTGGTATGTAGTATCGGTGATACGTCAGGACCACGCCCACCGGCTTGATGTTGGCCGCGTGCAGGAGGCGGACGGCGCTATCGACCGTCTCGCGTCGTGTCTTGTACATGCGAACAATGATGAGTGCGTCGGTCACGGCCGGGCCCAGCATGCAGGCGTCGGGGGCGACGACCACGGGCGGCGTGTCGAGGAGCACGTAGTCGTACTGCCGACGCAGGGCGTTGAAAGTCTCTTGCAGTTCCGGCCGGTGCAGCAGGTCGCCCACCTCGCCCTTGCCGGCCTCGCCCGCGGGGATAAGAAACAAATTCGGATAGGCCGTCTTGCGTACGACGTCCTCGACGCGGGCCGTGCCGCGCAGCAGGTCGACAACGCCGGGGGCGTTGGCTATGCGCATCAGTTTGGCGACGCGGCGGGCGCGGAGGTCGCAATCGACGACCACGGTGCGGCGTTCCTGGCGTTCGGCCAGCACCAGCGCCAGGTTGAGGCAGGCCACCGTTTTGCCTTCACCCTTCTCGGCCGACGTGACGAGAACGCAGAACCGTTCGTCGGGGTACTGGGCCAGCAGGCTGGTGCGAAGTCCGCGGAAGTCTTCGGCGATCGCCCCGCCGCGCTCGTAGTGGGCGCACAGTTCCGGGGCATAGCCGTCGAGGGCGGCCGCGATGCTCGACGGCCCGGTCGCCGGCACAGGTGGGGCCGCCCCAGACGAGGCGGCCGCAGGCACCGCTGCGGCGGTTGTTGACGCGGCCTCGGCGGAAGCGGGCGTTTCCGGCGGCCGGGCCGCCGCCTGCTCTGCCTGGTGCTTCTTCATCGCATCCCACACGTTGGCCACAGTCTACTCCTGCCCGCCGGCGGGCGCGGCTTGCGGTACCGGGGACGGCGTGCGAAGGCCCCAACAGGTCATGTCACGGACAACCTCGGTAATGATGGGGCTGTCGATGCAGTAAACCTCCTTAGCGTAGCCCACCAGCAGGGCATTGTCGCAGAGAATGTTGATCAGCCGGGGAATGCCGTCGGTGGCGGCATGGATGTCGGTCAAGGCCGAAGCCGTGAACTGGGCCGAACACGCGTCGCCGCCGGCCACGCGGAGGCGGTGAGCGATATAGGAAGGGGTGTCCGCCGGCGAAAGGTGCTGAAGGTGGTAACTGAGAACGACACGCTGCCGCAGCGCCTCCCACTTCGGTTCGAGGAGCCTTTGGCGCAATTCCGGCTGGCCGATAAGGACTATTTGAATCAGGCGCTGTCCGCCCTGCTCCCAGTTCCAGAGGAGGCGGAGTTCCTCGAGGCTGGCGGGCGACAGGTCCTGGGCCTCGTCGATAATCAGCGCCACCAGCCGCCCCCGCGCGCTTTGCCTGGCCAGGTACCGCTCCAGTTCCTCCACGAGGCTCGCCTTGTCGGCGCTGGCGCGCACGTTCATGCCCAGGCGCCGGGCCAGGGTGCTGAGGAGTTGCTTGCTGGATTGCGGCGGATTGCTGATCAGGACGGTCTGGCATCCGACGCCCAGGCGCGAACCGAGCATGTTGCCGACGAAGGTCTTTCCCGCCCCCACCTCGCCGGTCACCAGGACCATGCCCTTGCGCTGCTGGACGGTGTACATCATGTTGGCCAGGGTCTCGGCGTGGACGGCGCTTTCGTAGAAGAAGCGGTCGTCGCACGTGATGGCGAACGGGAACTCACGCAAATTGTAGAAGTCAAGATACATGATTCGTCTCAGATCTTGCCGGCCAGCGAGTCGCCGATCTTGGACACCACGAACCGCACGGGCGAGGCCCGCCACTGGCTGTACTGCTCGCGGCTGTTCAGCCACAGGGCGATGTTCAGGGCCGCCGCCCCTATCGCCAGCGCCGCCACCACCGCCGCCACGGGGCCCAGCCCCCAGCGGATCATCTTCCGGCGCGCCCGCTGCGGGGCGGTCATAATCTCGCCTATGCTGCCCAGCACCGGCAGGCCGAAATGGTCCGCCGCCTCCTCGGTGGTCGTGATCGAGCGGTCCACCGTGTTGGTCAAGAACACCAGGCCCCCGCCGAACGCCAGCCCGCCCACAATGGCCAGTGCCAGCACGTAAAGAAGTTTGGGCGACGACGGCTTGAACTGCTCCTGCGCCAACTCCACCTGGCTCAGGTGGGTCCGGTGCTTGGCGGCCTCGGCGGCCAGGGCCATCTGCACTTCCGTCTGCCGCTTCTGCCACCGGTCGACCTCGGCCTGCTGGTCGGTCACCTCCTTGATCATTTCCAGGTACTCCTGCCGCACGGGACCGTAGTTGTTCATGATGCTCTGGAGGGCGGCCTGGCGGGCCTGGAGGCGTTCCAGTTCGTTGGTCGCCATCTGATACTCGGACTGGGCCGTCGTTTCCTGGATCGTAAGATTGGCCTGAAGCATTTCCTGGTCGCGCTGCCGGCCGGGGTCGAGGACGGAATCGCCGGACGCGGGCCCCACGAGGGCGCCGGCCCGGCTTTCGCGCAGGCGCTTCTCGAGGTCGGGCAACCGGACCTTGAGTTCCGCGATCCGCTTGTCGAGGCCGTCGATCTGTTTCCGCAGCGCCACGACGCGCGGGTGCTTTTCCGTCATGTGCAGCAGCGTCCGCGACTCGTCGAGCGACCGCTGGTATTGCTGCTGCTGGTCCTGGAGGCGGGCCAGGTCCTGTGTTGCGTCTTTGTATTCTCGCTCGGCGGACAGGGCGGACTCCGCAGCGGACCCGTCGCCCTCGGGCGCCGCAGCGGACCCGTCGCCCTCGGGGGCCGCGGAGCGCCCCAGGATGACCCTGATCTGGTCCAGTTTCTGCTTGGCCAGCGCCTGCTGGCGCCGGACGGTGTCCATGTCGGTCGTGACGCGCTGAATGTCCTGCTGGAGCGCCCCCGGGTTGTCCGGCAACATGCCCGCATACTTGGTTTCGAAGTCGATCCGCTTCCGCGTGAGTTCCGCGAAACGCGTGTTGGCCTCGTCGACCTTGGTCTGGAGGAAGTCGCGGCTGGACGTCAGGTTGGTGACGATCTGCTCGCTGATGCGGTCGATGTAGTTGGTGATCAGCGTGTTCGGCAGTTCCTGCGCCAGCCGCGGGTCCGGGTCCGTGAAGGAAACGGAGACCAGGTCCACCTCCTGCGACCGGACCTCGAATACGACCTTCAGGTCGGCGGAGAGATTGCGCACGAGTTCCTGGCGCAACATCTTGCCCTCGGCCGTCAGTTTGCTGTCCTGGCCGCGCGGCAGCGCCGGAAGGAGCCCCTTTTTCTCCAGTTCCTCCACAGCGGCCTCGACGGCATTAGTGCCGACAAACTCGTGCTGAAGGGTCATCTTCAGGGCATCGAACGATTCGCTCCTGCCGCGAACGAGGTCCTCGGAAGCCGGGTCGGCCCGGCGCTCGAGCTTGGCGATGGCCGTATACTTCAGCGGCCACCAGCAGGCGCCCACGAGCGTGGCAAACGCAAACAGCGCCGCACTTGCCAGAAAGAGCGTGCGGTGGCGGAACACGGCCCGCAGCAGGTCCCGCGGCGTCTTTTTCTGTGTCTCTTCGGCCATCGTTCTTCTCGCTAGCGGCCGCCACCGCCGATGCCGCTGAATTCTCGCGCGGCACTGGCAGGCGCGCTGACGGACTGCGCCGCCGGAAGGATCGGGAACAACAGTTGCTGGAGCGCCAGACCCACGGCCGCAAGCGGGTTCGGAGGAACATAGACAACGTCTCCGGACTTCAGGAGCACGTTCTGCGAGAACTCTCCCTTTTGAATCATGTGCATCATGTTGATTCTCATAACGCGGGCGTCGGAGCCATCGCCGGCCTCCGCTGCCCTGGCAGCATCCTCGGCCATCTTCGTGGCTTCCTCGACCGTCAAGGGCTCCTGCTTGTCCTCGCCCTCCTTGGGCTTGGCCACGAGGAACTCCTCGGTCGACGTCGCCGGCGCGTCCTCCTCAGGATCGCTCTTCTCGGCCTGGTCTTCCTGGTCTTCCTGGTCTTCCTGGTCTTCCTTGGAGGGCCGCAAGTACCCTCCGCGGATCGGCGGCTTCCCACGGACCACGACGATCCGCTCCGGCCAGGCCATTGGCGTGGGCTGCGCCTGGGCCAGGACGTCAATGACCGTGTCGGTGCCGGTCCAAGGCAGGGGGCCCGGGCGAGCCACCTGGCCGAACACGTAGATCTTCTGGGACCGGAACTCAGTGACTTGGACCGTCGCATCGACTTCCTCGTAAAATTCGCGGGATCTGGCCTTGAGGACCGCTTCGATCTCCGCCGGCGTGTTGCCCGCAACGGTAACTTCGCCCAGCAGGGGGAGGTTGACCCGGCCGTCGGGACGCACCTGCGCCCTGAAATTGTTGATGTCCGACACATGGATGGAGTTAATGAGGATGACGTCCGGCGGA
>Ga0315289_10003143_pt1 | contig 25091 bp, 27 predicted proteins | sample YL17G11_40_MG_FD_203452 | JGI IMG/M metagenome (GOLD analysis project Ga0315289, IMG submission 203452) | Sediment microbial communities from Yellowstone Lake, YNP, Wyoming, USA - YL17G11_40 | ecosystem: Environmental > Aquatic > Freshwater > Lake > Sediment | place: USA: Wyoming | collected...
AGATGGCATGCTGTTTCTGCTCAGGGGGCATCAACAAGACAGCGAAGGCGGTTTCGAGCCGGGGAGCACTCTCGTAGTCGCGACGCCGATTCGGCTCGTGGGAGAAGTTCTTCTGCACGTCGAACGGTTCGCCGCAGCGCTGAGCCCACCGCCCACAGAGGCGGTCGTGCGCTGGCGGTGGGAGGGGTTGGCAAACCGGACTCTTGGGAGCTGGCCGAGCAGGTGGTATGACCTGCGGCCTTACCGTGGCCGGCAGGACTGCGTGGAGTCCGAGATCTCACTCCCTGCGGGCGGGATTGCCGTTGCTCTCCCCGAGCTCGTGGCAAGAACCACACAGCCGCTTTATGAAGCATTCGACTTCTTTGCACCTGCGGTTCGGATGATCCCCATGGAGATCGCAGAGCTGCGTGGCCGTTGGGTCTGAGGATGCGACCGGCTTAGGGCGAGGCCTCCAGCCAGCGACGACGATTCCTCTCCCTACCGCACCTTGGCCATGCGCTCGACGGGCGGCTGCACGCCCGCGTGCACGTCATAGATGCGGCGGTGGGTGGCCTGGGCGAAGGAGAGCAGCTCCTGGTAGGGCAGGTCGAGCTGGTTGACCAGCCCCAGGTTGTAGTTCTCGCCGTCGAAGCGGCCGGTGACGGGCTGATCCACCAGTTGGAACCAGTGCGCGCCCACCATCATGGGCAGGGCCGCGGCGCGCTCGAGGTAGTACTGGTAGGCGACGCCGCGCTCGGTCTGGTCCTTGACCATCACCAGCGAGGGCGCGTAGCCCCGCTCGGCGGCCCCGAAGTGGAACTCCCCGATCATGATGGGTTTCTTGACGAGCTGGTAGATGCGCTCGATCTGCTCGCGCGCCGGCTCGAAGCGGTAGATGTTGATGCTGAAGACGTCGAAGACGTCGTTGGCCCTCAGCACCGGCTCCGGGGCGCTGCCCGCCCAGCGGATCCCCAGCACCAGGTGATTGGGATCGGCCTTACGAATGGCGTCCGCGACCGCCTGGAAGTAGCGCCGCACGATGGTTTCCATGAGGGCGTCGCGGGAGGCCGGGCGGTCGCCTTTCTCCTTCAGGAACCCGCGCACGAACTGCTCGGTGGCCGACGGCTCCGCATCCTGGAGGATGGACTCGATGAGGGAGCGCTGCGGCCAGCGCGGCTCGTTGCCGATGAAGTAACCGATCAGGTAGCGCTCGTCGCGGAAGCGGCCGCACTGGGCGCGCGCCATCTCCTCGGCCGAGCGGACGAACTCCTCCGAGTAGACGTCGGGGAAGTTCTGCCAGCGCTTGGCGGAGCGGCCGATCGAGACGTTGGTGACGAACGGCAGGCCGGGCTTCTCGAACATGGCCGCGTCCGACCAGTTGGCCACGGTGTTGAACCCCCAGGCCTTCAGCCGCCGGCTCACCTGGGACTTCCACTGCTCGACGAATTGCTCCTCCCCGTAACGCAGCCGCGCGTTGGCCTGATAGAAATCGACGAGCTCCCCGGCGCCCGCCGGCAGCTTGGCGAACAGCACTTCACGACCTTTGAGCCGGGAAGGATCGCGGTAGCGCACGCAGTCCGGGCCGACGGAGAAGAACAGGTGGCCGTCGGGGTCCACCAGCCACCAGCGACCGTCGATCTGGGCGGTGTGGAAGAAGCCCGTGGCCCGCTCCTGGCGCGCCCTCCAGCCGCCGTAGGGGCAGAAGCCATAGTCCTCCTCTTTGGCCAGCGCGGCGTCCTCCTGCTTCCAGGCGCGCCGCAGCTCTTCGAGGGGGCCGACCTTGCCGGGCCAGTCCAGCGGGATCCACTGCCCGAAGGCGTCCACCACGGGCTGCTTGAGGTAGACGTCGTCCGTGGCTTCCCCGCTGGTGAGAGCGCAGGGCCCCAGCCGTAGCGTGACCTCGCGGTTAGGCGCCATGCGCACGGTCAAGGAGGCGACTTGCGTCAGGTCGATGTGGTTGCCCCAGCTCGACAGCCAGTGCGCGCGGAACTGGCGGTTGTTCATGTAGTCGCGGGTCAGCCAGTTCCGGGCGATGGCAGCCTTCACCGGCACGTCCTGGTAGGGCTGCACGCGGTAGCTGAAGGTCTGGCCGGCCTGGTTGCGGATCATCAGGTCCCAGCGGATGGTCGAGTTCGAGGCGAACTCGAAGGTGAAGGCCTGGTAAGGCGTCCAATCGCGCGCCGCCTCGGGCACGGGGAGGGTCAGGCTACCCGGGGTTTCGCTCGACGGGAAGCGCAGCACCACGGTGTCCGGGCGCTCGCCCGGGCTGACCTCGACGCCGTTGCGCTCGGCGCGCTTGAGGTTTTCAGGACTCAGCAGACCCTGCAAGGGGTTCTGCGCCAGGGCGACAGAACCCACCAGGAGCAACAGGCTCGCCATTCTGAACATCGCTACCTCCCGAAGGTCAACCGCGGTCGCGGTACCACTGAAGCGTGCGCCGCAGCCCTTCCTCCAGCGTGAAACGCGGCGCGTAATCCAGGTCGCGGCGAGCGGCCGAGATATCCGCCTGCGAGTGGCGCACATCGCCGGGCCGCGGCGGGCCGTAGAGCGGCGGAATCCGGACGCCTTCGATCTGCTCGAGCAGCGCCCAGACGTGGTTCAACGTGTAGCGGGAGCCGGTCCCGCCGTTGTAAAGCTGGCCGGCCACGCCGGGCGCGCGGGCCGCCTTCAGGCACAAGTCCACCACGTCCTCGACGAAGGTGAAGTCCCGCGATTGCTCGCCGTCGCTGAAGATGGTGGGCGGGCGGCGCGCGAGCAACGCTTTCATGAAGACCGAGATCACGCCGGAATAGGGGCTGGACGGATCCTGCCGCGGCCCGTACACGTTGAAGAAGCGCAGCGAGACGGCCGCGAGGCCGAAACAGGAGTGAAAGACCGCGGCGTAGTGCTCGCCCAGAAGCTTCTGCACGGCGTAAGGCGAGAGCGGGCGCGGCGCCATGGTCTCGACCTTGGGCAGCACCTCCGTGTCGCCGTAGGCCGACGAGGAGGCCGCATAGACCACCCGCCCGACGCCGCCCTCCGCGCAGGCGCGCAGGACGTGGAAGGTCCCGTCGAGGTTGACCTGGTGCGAGGGCACGGGGTCGGTGATGGAGCGAGGGACCGAGGGGATGGCCGCCAGGTGGAAGACCACCTCGGCGCCGCGCACCAGCGGCGCAACAGCTTGGTAGTCGCGGATGTCGGCCCGGTGGAGCTCGACCTCGGAGCGCACCTCGGCGAGGTTCTCTTCCCGCCCGGTCAGCAGGTTGTCGATGACGCTGACCCGGCCGGCGCCCTCCCGGAGCAGCCCTCGCACCAGGGCCGAGCCGATGAAGCCAGCCCCGCCCGTCACTACGTACCGGCTCATGCGCCCAGCCTGGCGATCACGGCTTCCATGTGGCGCAGGGAGTCCTGCGCGATCTTCTCGGCGCCGGGGCTGAAGTCGAAGACCTCCGCCGACAGCCAGCCGGTGAAGCCGCGCCGGGCCAGCACCTCGACCAGCGGCAGGAAGTCGTAGTCGCCCGCCCCGGGATGCCGCCCGTCCAGCTCGTTGATGTGGATGTGGCGGATCAGCTCGAAGTAGCGGTCCACCAGCGCGGCGTGCGGCTCGGTTTCGTTGATGGCGTTGTGCACGTCGAACATGGTGCGGATGGAAGGGGTGTTGAGCTGCCGCACGATACCGGCGGCCTCTTCGAGCGACGTCACCACGTCGCACTGCTGGACCGGGAGGGCCTCGACCAGGATGGTGACGCCGCGCGCGAGCGCGTGCAGGGCCACGCCGGCCAGCCCGTCCACGTAGTTGCGGGTGGCCTCGGCCCGGCTCAAGCCCCCGATCGAGGCGCGCTGGTTCGGTGAACCGAAGACCATGACGCCGCCGGGGCCCAGGTCGGCGCAGAGGTCTACCAGGCGACGCACGTAGTCCCAGCTCCGCTCGCGCAGGGTCTGGTCCGGCGTGGTCACGTGCAGGCCCTTGGGGCTGACCATGAGCCAGTGCAGGCCGGCGAAGGTGAGACCCTCGCCCTCCATGATGGAGCGGTACTCGCGCCGCTTCTCCGCCGGGATGGCGGCCGGATCCTCGGCCAGGGTGAAGGGCGCGATCTCGTAGCCCGTGTAGCCGGCTTTGCGCACCGCCTGGCAGGCGTCGGCAAAGGGCCACTTCTCGAAGACCTCGCTGCAAATGGACTGCTTCAACTGAGGTGGCATGGACCTTCCCAGTGTACCGTGCGGAAAGAGAAGTCAGGAGTCAGGAGTCAGGAGTCAGAATGGCGGCGGCTGGCCGGGCGCTTTGCGCGCCACCGCCACCAGCGACAGGCCGCGCCAGGGCAGCAGGGGGTCGAGGCGGCGCCACAGCCAGACGGTCTTGTCGAAGATCTTGAGCGACAGCTTATGGATCGATCTCCGGCGCAGCAGGCCGCCATAGAGGGCCCAGGCCAGCACGCCGATCTTGTTCAACTGGTAGATCTTCTCGGGGCGCAGGCCGGCGCCTGCGAGCAGCACGCGCAGCTCGTCGAGCCGGTAGCGGCGCAGGTGGCCGAGCGTGCGGTCGATGGGCCCGTAAAGCGCGGGGCTTTGGGGCACCAGCACCACCGCCCTACCGCCCGGCTTCAAGGTCCCGGCCAGCGCGGCCAGGGTGGCCGCCGGGTCGTCCAGGTACTCGAGCACGTTCAGGCAGAGCATCGTGTCGAAGGATTCCGCAAGCTCCGCGAGATCGCCCGGCGCGGCCGGATCCAGCGCGCGCACGCGCACGTGGGGAGCGCGCAGGAAACGGTTCGAGAGCGCGTGCAGGTACAACGGGTCCTTCTCGGTGGCCACGTACTCGAAGCGCCGCCCCATCAGGCGCCCGGCGAAGCTGCCGATGCCGGCGCCGATCTCCAGCACCGTGTCGCCCAGGTGCGGCCGCAGCAGGCCCGCCACCCAGTTCAGGTACTGGGGCGTGCCGGTGAGATTGTTCAGCAGGCCGCGCCCGTAAGGCTGCGAGTACAGGTCGTCGATGAGCCAGAAGCGCAGGATGGTTCCCAGGGCCGACAGGCCGTCCTTCCAGCCGATCTTCTTGCCCTCTTCGTAGCCGCGGCCGTGGTAGCTGATGGGCACTTCGTAGATGCGGAACCTGCGCTTGGCCGCCTTCATGGCAATTTCCGGCTCGATGCCGAAACGGTCCGAGCGGATGGGGAGGCTCTTGAGCAGGTCGGTGCGAAAGACCTTGTAGCAGGTCTCCATGTCGGTGAGGTGGAGGTTCGAGAACATGTTGAAGGCCAGGGTGAGGCCCTTGTTGATCATGGAGTGCCAGAAGGGCAGCACGCGGCGCTGTTCGCCGGCCATGTAGCGCGAGCCGAAGACCGCGTCGGCGCGCCCGTCGAGCAGGGGCTGGAGCAGCAGCGGGTAGTCGTGGGGGTCGTACTCGAGGTCGGCGTCCTGAATGAGGGAGAAGTCCCCGGTGGCGTGCTCCATGGCGGTGCGCACGGCGGCGCCCTTGCCCCGGTTGACCGGGTGGCGGATCAGCCGGATCTCGGGGCGGCCGGCGGCCAGGCGCTCCAAGATGGCCGTGGTGCCGTCGGTCGAGCAATCGTCCACGATGACGAACTCCCGCTCCATGTCTTCCGGCAGCCGAACGGCGAGCACCTGCGCCAGGCAGCGCTCGACCATGGTCCGCTCGTTGTAGACCGGAATCAAAATGGAGAGTTTCATTCGTCAACCCAGTATAATAGGGGTTCCCTCAGGACAGCCAATGCCGAGCGGCCCTATTCTTCGCGAGAGCCATCTACCGGGAGTCGAGCTTCTGGGCCGGGGCAAAGTCCGGGACATCTACGCGCTGGGCGACCGCCTGCTGATCGTGGCCACCGACCGGCTGTCGGCCTTCGACTACGTGCTGCCCACCGGCATTCCCGACAAGGGACGGGTGCTCACGCAGCTTTCGATCTTCTGGCTGGACTTCCTGCGGGAGATGGTGCCCACGCACTTCCTGACGGCCAAGGTAGAGGAGTATCCCGAGCCGCTGCCCCGCTACCGGGAGCAACTGGAAGGGCGGTCCATGCTGGTCAAGCGCGCCCAGATCGTCCCCGTGGAGTGCGTGGCGCGCGGGTACCTGTCCGGTTCGGGCTGGAAGGACTACCTTCGGACGGGCGCGGTGTGCGGCATCCCCCTGCCGCCGGGGCTGAAGGAGAGCGACCGGCTGCCGGAGCCGGTCTTCACGCCGTCCACCAAGGCGCAGGCGGGGCACGACGAGAACATCTCGCTGGAGACGGTGGCCCAGCAGGTGGGCGCGGACCTGGCCCGGCGGCTGCGCGACCTGACATTGAAGATCTACCGCCGGGCGGCGGAGTACGCCGCTCGCCGGGGCATACTGATCGCCGACACCAAGTTCGAGTTCGGCCTGGTGGACGGAGAGCTGGTGCTGGCCGACGAGGTGCTGACGCCGGACTCGTCGCGCTTCTGGCCGGCGGAGACGTACTCTCCCGGCGGCCCGCAGCCCTCCTACGACAAGCAGTTCGTACGCGACTACCTGGAATCCATCCGCTGGAACAAGCAGCCGCCGGCGCCGGAATTGCCGCCGGAAGTCGCCGCGCGGACCAGCAAGAAGTACAAGGAGGCCTACCGCGCCCTGACGGGCCGGGAGCTTTAGGGAAAAAGGGGGGGAAAGGGGAGAGGCTACGCAATCCCCTTTCTCCCGCCCAGCGGAGAATCACATGAACTGGCTGGACGCAGTGCTGGGGTTGATCCTGCTGCTGTCGGTGATCGGCGGGCTACGGGCGGGGCTGGTCCGCGAGATCATCGGGCTGGCGGCGCTGGTGCTGGGGGTGGTGCTGGGGCTGTGGTTCTACGGTATGGCGGCGGCGCTGGTGCTGCCGCACGTGAGCTCGAAGCACTTGGCTAACGCCATCGGCTTCTTCCTGGTCTTCGGCGGCGTCATGCTGGTGGGCGCCCTGATCACGTTCGTGATCGAGAAGCTGCTCAAGCTGGCGCGCCTCTCGTGGATGAACCGCCTGATGGGCGGGGTGTTCGGCCTGCTGCGCGGGGCGCTGGTGGCCGCGGTGATCGTCCTGGCGCTGATGGCCTTCAGCACCAAGCCGCCGCCGCGCTCGGTGGCGGAATCCAGGCTGGCGCCCCACGTGGTGGACGTGGCCCGCGTCATGGCGGCCATTGCCCCTTACGAGGTTAAGGAGGGCTTCCGGCAAAGCTACGAGAAGGTCAAGGAGCTCTGGGCCGAGACCATGAAGAAAGGCATCCGGCGCCTGGGCAACCAGGAGCTCTGAAGCGGACTGATGGACCTGTTGATCTTCGATCTGGACGGCACGCTGGTCGATTCCAAGCAGGACCTGGCCAATGCCGTCAATGCGGCGCGCGCGCACCTGGGACTGGAGCCCATCGACGGCCCGCTGATCTCGACTTACGTGGGCGACGGCGCACCCACGCTGATCCGGCGAGCCATGCCGCCGGAGGCCAGCGAGGAAGAGTTGGCCCGGGCGCTGGAGTTCTTTCTGGCCTACTACGGCGAGCACAAGCTGGACTGCACGCGGCCGTATCCCGGCGTGCCAGAGGCGCTCGAGCGGCTGTCCCGGGAAGGCGTGCGGATGGCCGTGCTGACCAACAAGCCGGTGGGCATCAGCCGGACCATTCTGGAGGGCCTGGGCCTGGAACGGTACTTCGCCCGCGTCTACGGCGGCAATAGCTTCGAGCAGAAGAAGCCGCACCCGGTGGGCGTCGAGACGCTGCTCGCGGAACTGGGCATTCAGCGCGAGCGGGCGATGATCGTGGGCGACAGCGCCATCGACGTCCGCACGGCGCGCCACGCCGGAGTGAAGGTCTGCGGCGTCACCTACGGGTTCCAGCCCGAAACCCTGGCCGCCGAGCCGCCGGACCTGGCGGTGGACGGCCTGGAGGAACTGGCCGAGAGGGTAGTGGCCGAACGGCTCAAACGAGGAGCATCGCGACAGTGAGATACAAACCCGGAACCAAGGTTCCCGTCTCTGGAGTCTACTGGTGCAGCGTGTGCAAACGCCCGGCCAGCTTCACTGAAGGAGAGGACTTCCCGTCCTGCCCCAACCGCTGCGGGCGCTGCCTGTGGGAACTGGCGCGGGCCGCGGGACCAGCGGCGGAGAAGTAGACCGCAGAGAACTCCGCGATCTCTACGCCTCTGCGGTGAGTTCTTCCTATACCTCGACCCAGGCGCGGCGCTGGTGGCTTTCGAGCACCTTCTCGAGCAGGCGCATCATCTGGAGGCCGTCGGCGAAGGTCGCGTAGTCCACCGGGGCCGAGCGGTCGGCCACCGTCTGGTAGAAACGGCGGAAGACCTGCTTGTGGGCGTCGCCGTAGCCCTCGCCGTGGCCGCCGGGCAAGTCCGCGAAGCTGCGCGCCTTCTCGGCCAGCAGGGAGGGGTCCTTGAGCATGAGCTGGTTCGGGGCGTTGCGCTGGCCGATCCACAGCTCCTCGGGCCGCTCCTGGTTCCAGATGACGCCGGCCTTGGTTCCGTAGATCTCCATTTGCAGGCGGTTCTTGCAGCCGGTCGAGACCTGGCTGGCGGTGAAGGCGCCGCGCACCCGGCCGCCCAGGCGGACCAGCACCGCGCCGAAGTCCTCGGTGTCGATGGGAATTTCGTCGTAGTCCTCCGGACGGAGGGTCTTGCCGGCGAAGGTCTCCACCGCCACCTTGGGGCGCTTGCGGGTGGGGTGGAAGATCTGCAAGTCGGCGCACAGCGAGGTGATCTTGAGACCCGTGAGGTGCTGGACCATGTCCATCCAGTGCGAGCCGATGTCGCCCATCACGCGCAAGGGGCCGTTTTCCTTGGCATCGATGCGCCAGTTCCAGTCGGTGTCGTAGAGCAGCCAGTCCTGGGCGTAAGTGCCCTGCACCACCAGCACGTCGCCCAGGGCGCCGCCCGCGATCATCTGGCGGATGTGCTGCACCGCGGGGTAGTAGCGCAGGTTGTGGTTGAGGCAGTTGGCGGCGTGGCGGGCCTGGGCCACCTCGACCAGCTCCTGGGCCTCCGCCGAGGAGATCGCCAGGGGCTTCTCGCAAAGCACGTGCTTGCCCGCCAGCACGATCGCTTTGGACATGGGGCAGTGCAGGGCGTTGGGCGTGCAGACGTGCACGGCCTCGATCTCCGGATCAGTGAGCAGGGTGCGGTAGTCGCCGGTGGAGCGCGGGATGCCCAACTGCTGCGCGAAGCGTTCGGCCAGCTCGGCGGTGACGTCGGCCACGGCCGCCACCTCGACGTTGCCCAGCCGGCGGATGGCCTCCGTGTGCACGCGGCCCATGAAACCGGTGCCGATGACAGCAACTTTGATCTTGCGCATAGGCTACAGTTTTCGTCCTTTCCTTACGATGATACAGTGGCCCACCACAACAGCGTACCGCAAATGTTTGGTACATTGAAATCGAGCGCCTGGAGCGAGGGGATGGCAGTCAGGGTTCGCATCAGACTGAAGCCGGAGCTGGCCCGCAAGGTGGCCCGCGGGCGCCGCTTGGCCGTGGCGGCGGGGGCTTTGCTGACGCCCGCCGCGCTCATCGCCCTGGTGCTGGGGTGCTGGCGGCTGGCCGCGGACCTGAATCTGACTGGGCAGTTCGCCATCTCCGGGGGGTTGTTTTCGCACTGGCAGGTCTGGATCGTGCTGGCGGCGGTGCTGCAAACCTGCGCCTCGCGCTTGAACCGTTACGGCCGCGGGGGCCGCGGCGAGGCCATGCCGTAAGCGGCCCCGGACTCCTCCGCCACCAGCTCCTGCATGGCTCTCGAATAGAACCAGTCGCTGCGCGCGCGGGTGTCCGGTTCGGCGCTTTCCGGGACCGCCAGGTGCTCGAACTCGTGCAGCATCACCGCCAGTACCGCCGCCTGGAAGTGGATGTCGGGGAGCCGGCCGCCCAGCTCGCCGGCGGCCATCGAGGCCAGCGGCCGAGGCTCCCACTGGCGAATCCCCTCGTAGGCCAGGTCGATCTCGCCCACGCTGCTGCCCAGTTCCGCCGCCAGCCGCCGGGTCAGGCGTGTCTCAGCGCCCCGGGGATGGTGGTGCCCCAGGCAGCCGCAGGGATTGCGCGGTCGCAGCAAGACGACTATCAGCGTGGGCAGCAGCGCGAAGACGCCCTGGTAGGGCGCCCGGGTTCCCGAGCTCAGCCGCGGCAACGTGCGGGCGTAGGCGGCTTCGATCTCGCGCGCCACCGCCAGCCGGCCCCGCGGAAAGCTCAGCAGCAGCAGCGGGACGTCGTCGCCGGCCCGCACCAGCAGTTGTTCGCGCCCGCGCAGGCGCTCCAGCAGCCGCTTCAGGATGCCGCGCGGATACACTCGCAGCCGGTGCGATTTCCGCATGGGCAAGGCTTCCCCGCATCTGCTATTCTGGCATATTGGGGGGGTGCTCCTCGGATGCCTCAAGCCAGCTACCGCTATAGCTCTTCTTCGGGCTATCTGCCGCCGGGGGTGAAGTGGCTGCTCCTCGCCAACACCGCGGTCTTCGTGCTGGACTACTTCGCCATCGCGCTCTGGGGGCGGGATCCGTTCCGGTTACTGGGCCTGGTGCCGGGCGAGGTGCTCGGCAGCGGCTACGTCTGGCAACTGACCAGCTACATGTTCCTGCACGGGGGCTTCTGGCACATCCTGATCAACATGCTGACGCTGTGGATGTTCGGCATGGATCTGGAGCGGGACTGGGGCACGCGGCGGTTCCTGGAGTACTACTTCCTGTGCGGGGTGGGCGCCGGGCTGTGCGTGATCGCCACCAGCGCCCTGTTCGGCAGCATGGGCAGCCGCACCATCGGCGCTTCCGGGGCCATTTACGGCGTGCTGCTGGCGTTCGGTCTGCTCCACCCGGATCGCGTGGTCCTGTTCAGTTTTCTCTTCCCCATGAAGGCCAAGTACTTCGTGCTGATCATCGGGGCCATCGCCTTCATGAGTTCCTTCGGGAGCGGCAGCGGGGTCAGCCACATCGCCCACCTGGGCGGGATGATCTTCGGCTACGTCTACCTGAAAGCGCGCCTGCCGCGGCTGAACCTGTTCGCCGGCTGGCGGGAACGCTACCGGGACTGGAAGCTGGAGCGCGCCCGCAGGAGGTTCCAGGTCTACCTGCGCCGTCAGGACACCGACCGCGACCGCCGGGTCCACTGAAGCCGCCCGCGCCGCTTGGTGTATCCTGGCGGTAGGGGCATTCATGAAGACCTCCACTGTGATGACGCTCTGGCTGGCCGGTTGCCTGGCCCTTCCCTCCGCCGCCGCACAGCAAGGCCCACGCAAGGAAGGCGGCGAAACCGTCGCCCGGCCGCGCAAGAAAGAGGCGCCCGAGGAGGAGAAGAAGATCCCCTCGAAATTCGGCCGCAAGGACCAGCCGCTGCCCGAGGGCGTGCCCACCTTCAAGAGCGACGTCACCACGGTCAGCGTGGACGTCGCCGTGCTCACCGCTCAGGGCCAGCCCATCCCCAACATTCCCCGCGGCAATTTCCGCGTGCTCGAGGACAACGTCCCCCAGCAGGTCAGCGGGTTCTCCACTGGGGAAGCCCCCGTCACCGTGGCCATGGTCATCGAGTTCAGTAACCTGTTCCAGAGCTACTGGACGGAGACCTGGCACCAGACCCTGACCGCGGCCTACGGGTTCCTGGAAACGCTGCGGCCCGAGGACTACGTGGCCATCGTCGCTTACGATATGCGCCCCGAGATCCTCTCGGACTTCTCGACCGACAAGCGCGCCGCCCACGACGCCATGCGCCGGCTCCAGATCGCGGCCTACTCGGAATCGAACCTCTTCGACGCCATCACCGACACGGCCGAACGCATGTCGGGCATCGAAGGGCGCAAGGCCATCGTGCTGATCTCCTCGGGCATCGACACCTTCAGCAAGCTCACCTTCGACAAGACCCGCAAGATCCTCCAGAACGCCGGCGTGCCCATCTACGCCGTCGGGCTGATGCAGGCCCTGCGGGAGTGGTACGACGCCCGCGGCTACCTCAACTCCATCGCCCGCCTGGACTTCCTGCAAGCCGACAACCAGCTCCGCACCTTCACCAAGGAGACCGGCGGCACGGCCTTCTTCCCCCGGTTCTATGGGGAATTCCCGGGCATTTTCCGGGCGGTTTCCGAAGCCCTGCGGCTGCGTTACGAGCTTACTTATGCGCCCAGCAACCCGGCCCGCGACGGCAAATTCCGCAAGATCAAAGTGGATCTGGTGGACCCCTCCACGGGCCAGCCCCTGAAGATCACCGACGAGAAGGGCAAGCCCGTCAGGTACGCCATCATCGCCAAGGGGGGCTACACGGCGCCGCGGGAAGTCGAGTGAGCGGAAAAACTGTCCTCATCCCGGCCTCCGAAGTCAAGCGGAAGATGTGGCGTATTTTGAAATCGTTACAACCGTATTGACAGCCCCCATCCGCCTCTGTTAATTTCGCCTTAATCATGAAGCCTGCCCCAGCTAGCCCCTCTGCGCGCATCCTCCTGGTAGACGACCACAAGCTGGGCCTGATCGCGCGCAAGGCGGTCCTGGAGGAGCTGGGACACCGCATCACCACCGCCGCCGAAGGGGCCGAGGCCCTCGAGCAGTTCACTCGCAACCAGTTCGACTTGCTGATCACCGACTACAAGATGCCCCGCATGAACGGCGTGGAGCTGATCCGCAAGGTCCGCGAGCTGAACTCGAGCCTGCCCGTCATCCTCATCTCCGGATACGCGGAGGCCCTGGGGCTGACGGAGACCAACACCGGGGCCGACGCCGTTATCCCCAAGAGCGCCCACGAAGTCCAGCTCCTGGTGCGGTCCGTCAACCGGCTGCTGCGGCGCCCCGCGCCCAAGAAACCCGTGGCCTCCCACGCAGCCCGGACCAAGACCCGGGCGCACACCGGGTGACCGTCCGCTTGAAGGCCGCCGCGCGAACCCTGCTGGTGGCGGCCGTGCTGCTTCCCGCCGCGGCCGCTCCGCCCCCGGCGCGCTGGCTGCACTCGCTTCCCTTGCGCGAGCAGGCCGCGCAGCTCGTCTTCCTGCCCTTCTATGGCGAAGCGCCGAACTCGCAGTCCCCCGAATACGGGAAGTACCTGGGCTGGGTGCGCGAGCTCCGCATCGGCGGCCTGGTGCTGGTCAACCGCGTGGAAGGCGGGCTGGTCCGGCACGCGCAGCCGCACGCCATGGCGGTCTTCTTGAACCGGATGCAGCGCGTCGCGCGCATCCCCTTGCTGGTGGCGGGTGATTTCGAGCGCGGCGCCTCGATGCGCGTTGACTGCGAGACCAGGTTTCCCCACAACATGGCTTTCGCCGCCGCGGGCGACCCGGCTCTGAGCCGCGCGGCCGGCGCCATCACCGCGCGGCAGGCCCGCGCGCTGGGCGTCCATTGGGTGCTGGCGCCGGTGGCCGACGTCAACAACAACCCAGACAACCCCATCATAAACATCCGTTCCTACGGCGAGGACCCCGCGGTGGTGGCCGCGCACGTCACCGCGTTCCTCGCAGGGCTGCGATCGGACCCCCGGTACCCGGTGATCACCACCGTGAAGCACTTCCCCGGCCACGGCGACACCGCCACCGACAGCCATCTCGGGCTGCCCGTGCTGGCGGCAGACCGGCAGCGCCTCGAGAGAGTGGAGCTGGTTCCCTTCCGGGCCGCCATCCGCGCCGGGGTGGACACCATCATGACCGCGCACATCGCCCTGCCCGCACTGGACGCTTCCGGGATTCCCGCCACGCTCTCGGCCGCGATCCTCACCGGCCTGCTGCGCCAGGAACTCGGCTTCACGGGCCTGATCGTCAGCGACGCGCTCGATATGCAGGGCGTCACCAAACACTTCAGCGCGGGCCAAGCGGCGGTCAAGGCGCTCGAGGCTGGGGCGGACGTGCTCCTGATGCCGGCGGATCCGGAGGCGGCCATCCAGGCGGTGGTGGAAGCGGTGCAGCAGGGACGGCTGAGCCGCAGGCGCCTCCAGGAGAGCGTGGCACGCGTGCTGGCTCTCAAGGCGCGCCTGCGACTCGACCGGCGCCGCCTGGTGGACGTCGAAGCCATCAGCGAGCATTTGGACGCGCCCGAGGCGCTCCGCCACGCCGCGCAGGTGGCCGAGCGCGCCATCACGCTGCTGAAGAACGAAGGCGGACTGCTGCCGCTCGGCGGCGCCGCGGCTTTCCTGGTGCTTCCGGAGAACCGCGGCTCGGTGCAGGGCCGCAGGTTCGCCCAGGAGGTCCGCCAGCGCGCCCCGCAGGCGGTGCTGGCGGTTCTGGATCCCGCGGCGCCGGAAACCGAACTCGAGCAGGCGGCCACGCGCGCGGCGGAGGCCGGCGCCGTGGTGGTGGCCGCGTTCGTCTCCGCGGCAGCCTACCGGGGCAACGTGGCGCTGGCCGGCGGTTACCCGCGACTGATGGAGAAGTTGCTGGCCGCCGGCAAGCCGGTGGCCCTGGTGGCGCTGGGCAGCCCGTATCTGCTGCGCAGCTTCCCGGGCGTCACCGCCTACCTGGCCACCTACAGCACCGCGCCGCCGTCAGAGGCCGCCGCGGTCAGGGCGCTCTTTGGCGAAATCGCCATTCAAGGCCGGCTGCCGGTGACCATCCCCGGCCTGGCCCGCCGTGGAGAGGGCATTCAGGTTTCACGCTGAGCGCGCAGAGAACCCTGAAAATCGAATTCCTCCGCGCCCTCCGCGCGCTCTGCGTGAAATCTCCTATCATCGGGTAGAGGAGCACGCGCATGCTGGAAATCACCTGGCTTGGACACGGCACGTTTCAGTTCCGCCTGGAGACGGGCGAGGTCATCGTGTTGGATCCCTGGCTGGAGGGGAATCCCGCCTACCCGAAAGGACATTCCTTCTCGCGCGTGGACGCGCTGGTCATCTCCCACGGCCACTTCGACCACATCCACGACGCCGTCACCCTGGCCCAGAAGTTCTCGCCGCAGGTGGTGGCCATCTTCGAGACCTGCCTGTGGTTGGGCTCGAAGGGCGTCCAGAACCTCTGCGGGATGAACAAGGGCGGCTCGCAGAAAGTCGGGCCGCTGACCGTCACCATGACTCACGCCGTGCACAGTTGCGGCATCCAGGACGGCGACGCCGTCATTTACGGCGGCGAGGCCTGTGGCTACGTGCTGCGCCTGCCGGACGGAAGGGCAGTGTACTTCGCCGGCGACACCAACGTCTTCTCGGACATGGCTCTCATCCGCGAGCTCTACCAGCCCGAGCTGGCCCTGCTGCCCATCGGCGACCTGTACACCATGGGCCCGCGCGAGGCGGCCCTGGCCTGCCGCCTGCTGGAAGCGCGGAAGGTCATCCCCATGCACTTCGGGACGTTCCCGCCGCTCACCGGCCGGCCGGAGCAGTTGGCCGAGCTGATCCGGGACCTGCCCGGCACGAAGGTCTGGCCGCTGGAACCCGGCCGGCCGGTCACCTGGTAGCGGCGGCCTCCTGCGCGTCCACCACCGCGATGGCGGCGATGTTGACGATGTCGTTGACCTCGGCGCCGCGTTGCAGCACGTGGACCGGCTTGGGCACGCCGGTCAGGATGGGCCCGATCACCTCAGCCTCGCCGATGCGCGCCAGCAGCTTGTAGGCGATGTTGGCCGACTCCAGGTTGGGGAACACCAGAACGTTGGCGCCGCCCTTCAGCGTCGAGAAGGGGTAGTCCTCCGCGATGATCTCCGGCACCACGGCGGTGTCGGCCTGCATCTCGCCGTCCACCATCAAGCCGGGCTCCTGCTTGCGCACGATCTCGACCGCGCGGCGCACCTTCTCGGAGAACGCATGGCGCGTGCTGCCGAAATTCGAGAACGACAGCATGGCCACGCGCGGCTCGACGTTGAACCGCCGCGCCATCTGCGCCGCCCCGATGGCGATCTCGGCCAGGTCTTCCGCGGTAGGATCGATGTTGACCGTGCAGTCGGCCAGGAAGTAGATGTCGCCCTTGGCCGTGATCAGCATGTAGACGCCGGAAACCTGGTGGCCGGCTTCGCGCGGCGACATGACCTGGAGCGCCGGCCGGACGGTATCCGGGTAGTGCTGGGTGAGGCCGCCGATGAGGGCGTCGGCGTCGCCTGCATGCACCATCATCGAGGCGAAGATGTTGCGGTTGAGCATCCCTTCGCGCGCCTCGCGCAAGGTGATGCCTTTGCGCTGCCGCAGGCGGTAGAGCTCCCCGGCGTAGCGGTCGAACTCGGGCGATTTGGCGGGGTCGATGGCCTCCGCCCCGGCCAGGTTCAGGTGCAGCTCCTCGGAACGGGCGCGGATCTTGTGCGGATCCCCCAGCAGGATGGGCTGCGCCACACCCTCCTCCAGCAGGATGTGCGAAGCGCGCAGGATCTTGCTTTCCTCGCCCTCGGCGAAGACCACCCGCATGGGCTTGCGCCGGGCCTTGTGGATCATCACCCGCATGACCTCGCGGGCCTTGCCCAGGCGCCGCTCGAGCTGCTCCTTGTACTCCTCGAGGTCAATGGGCTGCTGCGCCACGCCGCTCTCCATGGCCCCCTTGGCCACCGCCGAGGCCTCCCAAATCAGCACGCGCGGGTCGAACGGCTTGGGGATGATGTACTGGCGCCCGAACTCCATGCTCTCCACCCCGTAGGCGCTGCGCACCGAGTCCGGCACGTCCTCCTTGGCCAGGGCCGCCAGGGCGCGCGTGGCCGCCAGCTTCATGTCGTCGTTGATGGCCGTGGCGCGCACGTCCAGCGCCCCCCGGAAGATGAACGGGAACCCCAGCACGTTGTTCACCTGGTTGGGGAAGTCCGAGCGGCCCGTGCACATGATCACGTCGGGACGGGCGTTGACCGCCACGTCGTAAGGGATTTCCGGATCCGGGTTGGCCATGGCGAAGACCACCGGGTTGTCGGCCATCGCCAGCAGCATCGCGGGCGTCACGCAGTTGGCCGCCGAGAGGCCGACAAACACGTCGGCGCCCTGGAAAGCGTCGGCCAGGGTGCGCGCCGCAGTGTCCTGCGCGAACTGCTCCTTGTAGCGGTTCATGCCCTCGGAGCGGCCCTGGTAGACGACCCCCTTCGAGTCGCACATCAGGATGTTCTCGCGGCGCACGCCCAGCCGCACGTAGTGCGCGGCGCAGGCGATGGCAGCCGCTCCCGCCCCGTTGAAGACCAGCCGCACCTGGTCCAGCCGCTTGCCCACCAGCTCGACCGCGTTCAGCAACGCCGCGCCCGAGATGATGGCCGTGCCGTGCTGGTCGTCGTGAAAGACGGGGATCCGCATGGTGCGCTTGAGCGTTTCCTCGATCTCGAAGCACTCCGGCGCCTTGATGTCCTCGAGGTTGATGCCCCCGAAGGTGGGCTCGAGCAACTGGCAGGCCCGGATCACCTCTTTGGGGTCCTCGGTCGCCAGCTCGATGTCGAACACGTTGATGTCGGCGAAGCGCTTGAACAGCACGCCCTTGCCTTCCATGACGGGCTTGCCGGCCAGGGCGCCGATGTTGCCCAGGCCCAGCACCGCCGTTCCGTTCGACACCACGGCCACCAGGTTGCCCTTGCCCGTGTAACGATAGGCCAGTCCGGGGTCGCGCTCGATCTCCTTGCAGGGCACGGCCACGCCGGGCGTGTAGGCCAGGCTGAGGTCGCGCTGGGTGCGGCAGGGCTTGGTCGCGACGACGGCCAGCTTGCCGGGCACCGGTAAGCAGTGGTATTCAAGTGCATCTTCTCTGCGGATCATGACGGTATCCTTCCTGAACAGAGTAGCGCGTTCCGGACCGCGGCGGCCACCGGCGCGCGGCGACGGCCATGTGGCGCAGGCGGTTTCGCCTGCGGCGCGGCAGGACGCTAGCCGCGCCTGGCCCGGAACACAAAAAGCTCGCTCAGCAGGAAGTTGGCCAGCGAACACAGCGCGATGCTCACGAAGTTGGCCGCCAGGTAGTGCAGATGGAGTTGCCCCACCAGCAGCCGCATGAACAGCAGGTTGCCGGCAATCGAGACCAGGCCGTTGCTCACATGGAAGCGCCACAGGGCCGGCAGCAGCAGAGCCCGGCGCGGCGCGCCGCGGGTCCGGTCCTTCCAGGTCCAGCGGTAGTGCCAGACGAAGTTGTGCAGCACCGCGGCTTCGACCGCCAGCGCCGTAGCGGCCAGGTAGTGGAGGCGAAGCAGGCCGGCCAGCAGGGCCAGGGTAGCCAGTTGCACCAGGATGCCGATGGCGCCGACGAAGTTGAACTTCAGCCACCGGCACAGCAGCAGGCGGGCCTTCACGGCAGGCGCTCGGCGCGGTACAGCGTGACCGTGTGCCGGATCACCGCGGTGATCAGCATCGCGCTCATGCCGAGAATCCCCACGGCGCCCCCCACGTCGAACAGCCGATAGTGGCCCCCCAGAAGACGCACCACCGGGCGGAACATCAGCGCCACGTTGCCGATCATCAGCAGAATCCGCAGCTCGGTCGGGCTGAATTTCCAGAAGGACAAGTGAAACGTGCCGATGGTGTAAGTCGCCAGGTAGACTTCGATGGTGAGCAGGAAGTACACGATCAACAGGCCGGTGGCGATCCGCTCGCTCATGTAGCCGGAAAGCCCCAGCCCGGCGAGCAGGAAGAACGTCCCGAGCGCATCGGCGACGTGATCCACATAGAAACCGTAGCGCGGCCGCTGCCGGTTCCGGAAGCGCGCCAGCGTGCCATCCAGGCTATCGCCGAGCCAGTTCAGCGCCAGGCACCCGATGGCCAGCACCAAGCCCAGCTTGCTCCACCGGGCGTGCCAGTAGCTCAAGCCCGCGCCCAGCATCGCGGCCAGGCCCAGCGCCGTCAAGTGATCGGGCTTGATCCAGGCGGGGGTGCGGCGGGCCAGCCACAGCAGGGCTCTCTTTTCCAGGGGCGCCAGTAGACTCACTTGCGCCCGGCTAGCTTCCTGGAAACCGGCCTTCTCCATACACGGTTGTTTTCATAGTAGCCTGTTTGGGAGACAGAGGCGGAGGGCGTTCCGGTGATGAGAACAGCTTGGCTGTGCGGGGCGTGGCTGGCGACCCAGTCGGTGTCGCTGCCGGCAACGCTCCAACCGAAGACCGTGCAGGCTTTCGACCGCTACATCCAGGCCACCGAGGCGCGACTGGAGCGGCAGGTGAACGGCGGGACGTTCCTCTGGGTTGACGAGACGGCCGCGCGGCGCGATCAGGCACGCCAGGGCGAGGTCGTGGTGGCGCCCTGGACGGGCCACGGCGAGGTGCACGTGCCCGACGGGCTGATCCATGACTGGATCGGCGCGGTCTTCATCCCCGGCGCCACGCTTGGGCGAGCCCTGGCCATGCTCCAGAACTACGACGACCACCACAACATTTATCAGCCCGAGGTGATCGGCTCGAAGACCCTGAGCCGCCAGGGCGACCACTTCCGCATCCACCTGCGGCTGCTCAAGAAGAAGGTGCTCACCGTGGTGCTCGCCACCGAACACGACGCACAATACTTCCCCCTGGAGGGCGGCCGCTGCCACAGCCGCTCGCGCAGCACCCGCATCGCGGAGGTGGTCAATGCCGGCAAGCCCGGCGAGCGCGAGCTGCCGCCGGGCAACGATCACGGCTTCCTGTGGCGCCTGAATTCCTACTGGCGCTTCCAGGAGCGCGACGGCGGCGTGTGGGTCGAGTGCCAGGCCGTCTCGCTGACCCGCGCCGTCCCCACCGGCCTGGGCTGGCTGATCGACCCCATCATCCGCCAGCTCCCCCGCGAGTCCCTGGGCAACACCCTGCGCGCCACCAGAGCCGCCGTGGCGCGGTAGGGGCGAGGCACGCCTCGCCCCGCCGGTCGTGGGGCGGGCTCTCAGCCCGCGCAGGCACGGCCGGGCTGATCGTCAAGGTTGGGACAGGCCGGATAGCCGAAGCTGTAGCGCTTGCCGCGATAGCGTCCCTGAAGTCGCTCCGGCATGGCCAGCGCGGGCGGATCGTGGAAACCCCAGTCCTCGCGGATGCGGCGGTGGAGCCACTCGGCGCAGGCTTCGGCGGTCTCGAGCGCGCCGCCGATGTGGTTTTCGTCGCCGGTGGCGCAGTTCGCGGTTGTCCATGCGGCGCCCCCCGAGTGTAACCAGCGGGCTTCGGACTTCTGCTAGACTGTAAGCATGACCCTTGAGGAACTCCAACGGGAGTACCCCGCGCTCCGCCAGCAAGCTGAAGCTGTGCGGGGCTATCTTTGACGTCTCCAGCAAGAAGACCCAGCTCGCCAAGATCGAAGAACGGGTAACCGCGCCTGACTTCTGGAGCCAGCCCGACAAGAGCCCGAAGCTGCTCCAGGAGCGCAAGCGGCTCGAAGACGCGCTCACCGAGGACGCCTATGTGGCCGTGATGCTCTCGGACCTCGAGACGCTCTTCGAGCTGGCCCGCGAGGGCGAGGACGTCTCCGGCGAACTCGCGGAGGAGATGCGGCGTTTCTCCGCGCGCCTCGACAAGCTGGAGACCGAGACGCTGCTGGCGGGGGAGAACGACTTCCGCAGCGCCATCGTCACCATCCACCCCGGCGCGGGGGGAACCGAGAGCCAGGACTGGGCCGAGATGCTGCTGCGCATGTACCTCAGGTGGGCCGAGCGAGAGGGCTTTTCCACCATCGTCACCGACCGGCTGGACGGCGAGGGCGCGGGCATCAAGTCGGTGACCTTCGAGATCAACGGCCCCAACGCCTACGGGCTGCTGCTCTCGGAGATCGGCGTGCACCGGCTGGTGCGCATCTCGCCCTTCGACGCCAACGCGCGGCGTCACACCTCGTTCGCCTCGGTCTTTGTCTATCCGCAGATCGACGACGAAGTCAAGATCGACATCCGCCCCGAGGACCTCCGCATCGACACCTTCCGGGCCGGCGGCCGCGGCGGCCAGCACGTCAACCGCACGGATTCGGCGGTGCGCATCGTGCACCTGCCCACCGGCATCGTGGTGCAGTGCCAGAACGAGCGCTCCCAGCACAAGAACCGCGACATCGCCATGAAGCAGTTGCGCGCGCGGCTGTACGAGGCCGAGATGCAGAAGCGCCGGGAGGAGGAGCGCCGCGTCGAGGCCTCGAAGGCGGACATCAACTTCGGCAGCCAGATCCGCAGCTACGTGCTGGCGCCTTACCGCCTGATCAAGGACCACCGCACCAAGCTGGGCAGCGGCGACGTGGACCGGGTGCTGGACGGCGATCTCGAGCCGTTCATGCGCGCCTGGCTGGTGCTTAAGCAGACCGGCAGGACCGCGGGCGATGGCAAAGAGGATCTCCCCGACTGACGAAGCCCTGGAGCGGGCCGCCGCCCTGATCCGCGCCGGGAAACTGGTCGCGTTCCCCACCGAGACCGTCTATGGGTTGGGCGCGAACGCGCTTGAGGCGGCCGCGGTCGAGGAGCTCTACCGCGCCAAGGGCCGGCCACGAGTGAGCCCCATCATCGTGCACGTGGCCTCGCTCGAGATGGCGCGCGGCCTGGTGACGGAGTGGCCGCCGGAGGCCGAGAGGCTGGCGCGGCGGTTCTGGCCCGGCCCGCTGACCCTGGTGCTCGAGAAAGCCCCGGCGGTTCCGGACATCGTGACCGCGGGCCTGCCCACCGTCGGTGTGCGCATGCCCGCCCATCCGGTGGCGCTGGAATTGATCCGCCGCTCCGGCGTGCCCATCGCGGCACCCAGCGCCAACCGCTTCACCCAGCTCTCGCCGACCCGCGCTGAGCACGTCGAGGAGGCGTTCCCAGACGCCGTCGAGCTGATCCTGGACGGCGGGCCCACCGAGGTGGGCATCGAATCCACCGTACTGTCGCTGGCCGCGGAGAGGCCGCGACTGCTGCGCCCCGGCATGGTCACCCGGGAGGACCTCGAGGCGCTGATCGGTCCGGTCGAGGTGGCGGGCCGTATCGAGAACGGGGGTCATCCGTCGCCGGGAATGCACCGCCGCCACTACAGCCCAAAGACGCCGCTAATGCTGGTGACCGACGGGGTTCTTCCGGCCCCGGGCCGGGGGGCGTATCTGTGGATCCGCCGCCAGGCGCGCGCCGCCAGGTGCCTGGCCATGCCGGCGGAAGCACGCCGCTACGCCGCGGTCCTCTACGACACGCTGCACCGGCTGGATCGGGAAGGCTTCGACTGGATCGCCGTCGAGCGCCCCCCCGACAGCGCCGCCTGGGAGGCCATCCGCGACCGGCTGGAGCGCGCCGCGGCGGGAGGTTGACAGCGCTCCCTCGAATTCTGCGCCCAGGCCAAGGCCGTGCTGACTTCGACCGCCTCGGGCGCGCCGCGGCCTCCCACGCACGGGGAGTTCCAGGGGCCCTGACGTACATTAAGTACGGCCGCCGATGTACGTAGCGTTCGCAGTGTGGTATGATCGAGTCCATGAGGGTCGCCATCACCAAGTTCCGCCAGGAGTTGTTTCACTTCGTCGAGCGGGCCCTGAAGGGCGAACCGCTCGAGTTCACACACCGGGGCGTCGTGTTCAAGGTGGTGCCGGAGATCAAGCCTTCCAGGCTGGCGGCACTGACCGGGCAGACGGTGGTCGCCCAGGGCACTGACCTGGAGCAGGCCAGCCGGGAACTGCTCCGGGAGATGGAATCCGAGTGGGAGAAGGATTGGTCCGAGCTGTGATCTGCTACCTCGACACCCAGGTGATGGTTTGGCTCTGCGAGAAGCGGTTGAACCGGCTGACCCCCAGCGCGACGGCCGCTATCGAGCAATCGGACCTGCTGATCTCCCCGATGGTCCTGCTGGAGCTTGAGTACCTGTACGAGATCAAGAGGATCGTCCGCCCACCCCAGGCTCTCCTGAACCAGCTTGAGACCCAGATGGGGTTGAGACTGTGCGAACACCCCTTCCCAGCGATCGTCCAGACCGCCCTGTTCGAGACCTGGACCAGAGACCCGTTTGACCGTGTGATCGTCGCTCATGCCCGCTCGAACGGGTATGCCCCGCTGGTGACGTCTGATGACAAGATCCGGGAGAACTACCCCACGACCGTCTGGTAGGGTGCTGGCTCTGCCGCATGCCGCCCCACCGGAGGTTGGCACGCCCTTTCGCTACGGCAGCAACTCCAGGCTGCGCCCGCTCGCCAGCCGGTACACCGATAAATCCCGCCGGTCGAGGGTGAAGATCGTTTCGATCCGCTCTCGCTCCGCCAGGCACATCAAGGCCGCGTCTGCCAGTTGCGCGCCCCGCCGGCGGTAGCGGCGCAGGAACTGCCCGATCCAGGCGATCGACTCCTCCCCCAGGGGCCGCAATCTCAGCAGCCCGATCTCGAAGCTGGGATAGTGCCCTTCGGTGGGCCTGTCCGACGCCCCTTGCGAGCGCGGATCCATGGCTACCACGCGGTAGCGCGCCCAGAAGTGCCGCATCTGCGGCTCCCAGATTTCGGCAGGCATGGTCCAGCCCGGCACGAACAAAATCGAGGGCCCGCTGCCCGACTCGAGGTAGTGCAGGCCGACGCCGTCGCTGGTGGTCACAAAACCGTCCTTCACCGGCGGTGCGCCGCGGGCGGCGCTCACAGCCAGCAGGACAACTGAGATCAGACTGCCTAGTGGATGTGGCACGGCGATCCTCCCCAACTTCCGCCACCACTCCGCTTCTCTCTCTGGAATGCGTTAAGCGCCTTCAAGCTGACGACCGTACCGAAATTTCGTCGCTATGGTGCGATGGCCTGGCAGCGCCGGGCTCCCAGCCTTCCGTCGCTGCCACCACGTAAAGGGGACGCTGGCGCACTTCATCATAGATCCGCGCGAGATAGCTTCCAATGACGCCAATCATCACGAGCTGGATCCCCCCGAGAAACGTGATCACGGCCATCTGGGAAGCCCAGCCGACCACGGTGCTATGCACGAGCTTGGCGAAGATGGCGTAGCCCAGCAGGGCGAAGCTCAGAACAGCGCTGAGAAGTCCGAAGTACGAGGCGAGCTGGAGCGGAAAGCTCGAAAAGGACGTGATTGCGTCGAAGGCCAGGTGAATCATCTTGCGGAAGGAGTACTTTGTCTGCCCCGCAGCCCTGGGTTCCCGGCAATAGTAGGCGACCGCGTGAGGAAAGCCCACCCAGCTCGTCATTCCGCGCATGAATCGGCGCCTCTCCCGCATGCTCTTTAGCTGCTCGACAACCCGGCGGCTAAGGAGGCGGAACTCTCCCGCATCGGTGGGGATATCGACGGTGGTGAGGAATCTCAACAAACGGTAGAACAGAGTCGCGGTGAGCCTCTTGATCACGGTCTCCCCCCTGCCGCTGTTGACGGACGGCACAAACGACGTCGTATCCCTCGCGCCACCTCTCCACCAGTTCCGGGATCAGCTCTGGTGGATCCTGGAGATCGTCGTCCATAACAATCACTGCGTCTCCGGCGCCATAGTCCAGACCGGCGGTTATGGCCAATTGCTGACCGAAGTTTCGGGAGAGCTCGACTATCTTGTATGACTGGTCAAGCTCACGGAGTTTCTTGAGAACGCTCAAGGACTCGTCTGAACTGGCATCGTTGACAAAAATCACCTCGTAAGGCACGTTCAACTGTCGCAGAACGGGCGAAAGGCGCGCATGGAGCTGGGCGAGGACTGGCGCCTCGTTGAAGACCGGCACGATGATTGAAAGTTTCATATCGTCTCAACTCAAGAGCGCGCCAGGCCGCGGGCCGCGCGGACATGGCGGCTTTCGGACGTCGCGAGCCCGACTCCCAGGCCCGCACATCCACACTCTTCCATAGGCCCCTGCACCGTCCTGAGGTCCCCGAGACTCCGGGCGGCCAGTTCGATGAGGTGGCCCGCCTGGGCCCAGGTGAATAAGTCAACCGTAAGCCCCGAGAAAGCAATGGAGTCATTCACTAGCTTGGTGTAGCGATCCTTGTAACTGTCAAAACCACGGCTCATTCAAGGCGCTCCCGGGCAGGACCATGCCGGCTGGTTCCATTCCGCGCTCTGCTCGTCGGTGGAAACGTACCACAACCGGCGCCGGGCGGGTGCACCTGCTCTTCGACCGCCCAGGCTAGTCCCGGTTGCGACTGGAGGGTGCTTTCGGGGGGCAGCGCATCTGCGCGACCTTCGATCTGTTCAACTGCCGGCATCCAGTCCATCGTTGCCGGCGCCGGACGAGGAAGTGGCCGCGCTTCTCCGCGCTGATCTGAATTCCGTCGCCTGGCAGGCCCTCACCTGGCTCCGATCAAACTGCCGGGCCACGGCGGTGCCGCTGGTATTTGCGCGCCAGCATCGCCCCCGCCCAGCAGCAGCCCGGTGCCCGGCTCCGGGTTGTGCGCGGGCGCCGGCTCGAGCTTCCCCGCCAGGGAGAAGAACCGGCCCCTGGAAGCGTTGATGTCCGCCAGGGCCTCGGCGTTGAGC
>Ga0315289_10003144_pt1 | contig 25090 bp, 26 predicted proteins | sample YL17G11_40_MG_FD_203452 | JGI IMG/M metagenome (GOLD analysis project Ga0315289, IMG submission 203452) | Sediment microbial communities from Yellowstone Lake, YNP, Wyoming, USA - YL17G11_40 | ecosystem: Environmental > Aquatic > Freshwater > Lake > Sediment | place: USA: Wyoming | collected...
CACCAATCGTCCCACATCATCCACAAGAAGCAATTTCTCGATGCGATGCTTCTGCAGAATTGATTCCGCTTCAGCAAGCGGCGTTCCGGCGGGCGCGGTAACCAACCGTTCTCTGGGGGTCATAATCGCCGTGATCCGCAGAGTTTCGTCACGCTCGAAGCGCAAATCGCGGTGAGTAACGATTCCGACAAGCCTCTCCTCTTCCACAACCGGAATCCCGCTGACACCGCGCTCCTTCATGAGGCGGAGAGCGTCCGAAATCCTGGCTGAGGGCGGCAGAGTGTACGGTTTGGCGATAACGGCCGACTCGGAGCGCTTAACGCGATCAACTTCCTCGGCTTGTTTGCGCGCCGGCATGTTCTTGTGGATGATGCCGATGCCTCCCTCGCGAGCCATGGCAATCGCCAAGGCTGACTCCGTCACCGTGTCCATGGCCGCCGATACCAGAGGAATATTCAGGCCGATGTTTTTGGTGATGTGGCTCCGCAAATCCACGGCGCTCGGAAGCACATCCGATTTGCGCGGGACGAGCAGAACATCATCGAAAGTGAAACCCTCACCAATGATTTTGTCCGTCATGACGAGACTCTCAATCTATCTAAGGATTGTCTTTTCGAGCCGCTTTGGGCAGGTGGCGACGCCCAAAGAGGTCAATGCGCCAGAACATGCCAATAGTAGGTCCAGTAGGACACCGTGCCAATGGATGCTTGAAGCAGCAGAATGAGACCGAGAACCACAAGGCTCCCGCCACCCAGCGCAACGAAATACAGGCGCGGATAAGTGGTGCCATAGGCAACGCGCAGAGCGTTGGAGAGCCGAAGCCCAAACCAACACACAAAGGCCAAAAGAATCAGAATGCACGGAAGAAGCATATCCGGCATGCCGATCAATTGGTAGAGGACGACCGCAAGCGGCAACAGGAAAACGAAGTTCGCCCCCGCCCACGCCAAATAGGTCATGGCTTTCCCCAGAGTCACTCTGGCGTGAAAAAGGAAGGCTCCGAGCTTGACGGCGGCCGCAAGCAGAAGAAAAAGCGCGACACAAAGGAGAGTCAGAGTGGCGATGCTGGTCACGGGATTCCAAACCAAGACCAGGAAATTCAGTTTTATCGCGGGCCATCGAAGGAAATGAGTCAGAAAGTAATCGAAACGATACGAATAGCGCAGGCCGTAGACGAGACTCGAAGAAAGCAGCGCCCAACAGATGGCCTCGAACAAGATAAGAACAAAGGTCTGGCTGGTCTGCAAAAAGCGGCGGGCGAAGATGTCGGAAAAAAATCCATGAGCGTGAAGAAAAGCACGCTTCATGTTCTGTTTGAAAACATTATTGCGCCGAATTTCCAGACTGAGCAGCACAATGAGCGCGAGGCCTGCGATGGGAAATTCCACGCGCGGAGATTCCGTCGAGGAACTCTGGGATATGGGAGATGGCTGACTTGTTTGAGCCAAATCCCGAAGCTTGAAAAATGATACTCGCTCGCGGCGTGCCAGATCAACGAGTCCAAACGAATAGATGAAAGGGTCATTTCTGTCATTCTGCGCCAGAGATGGTATCTGGCCTCGATAGTCGGAATAGGTGAAGATAAGCAGGCCTGCGAAAGGAGTCTCTTGGGACATCTTGTCGAATTGCCCGAGCAAGAATTCCGCCTGATTGGATGGGCTTCCACGCCACGGACTACTCCCCGCGTCGGTCACCAGCATTCCGACTCTACTTAAGATGATGGGCTTCGTGGTGGCTTCAGGATCTAAGGGAATATCTCGCCTCCACGGCATGACCGAAAGCAGGAAGAAATCCACGGGATATTGAGCGACCTCGACGAGGCGGTAGGCTTCGAGGAAAATTGGGCGGTTGTCGAGAGTCTGCAATTGATTGGCGAGACTTCCGATGACTTCCAAGGTTGCAGGGCTTTTCCAATCCAAATCTTGCCCTAATCCCCAAGCAGCCACACAGACATGGGTGCGGTCACGGCGCACCAGTCGCCTGAGCGCGTAGTCGCATTGTGCTTGGTAGGAAGCCCGCGCAAGAATATCGGCAGGGATTCCTTCGAGCGGTAATCCCGCAAGAACCAACATGCCAAGCCGGTCGCAAACATCAAGAAGCACTGGAGGTGGTGGCGAGGGGATAACATGCAGCAGATTGAATCCCAATTCCTTCATCCGTCGCACATCAGACTCAAAAAGTGTCTCGGATATGGCAGCGCCTGAGGACATATCCTCCGGAATGTATTGCGCTCCGCGCAAGGGAATTGCCTCGCCATTCAGGAGAAGACGATTCCCTGAAACCGAAATCTCCTTGAAACCGACTTTTTTCCGAATGAGATGAAGCAGCCCCTGTGATGTCTCAAGGCGGATACTCAGGTCATAGAGAATCGGCGTGTCGGGAGTCCAGCGCACAGGTCGAAATGGAGCGAATTCAAGGGACAATTGCTGAGACTTTGGCCCTTCGGTGGAAATGGCGAGAGAGCAGGATGAGGCGATGAGGTGATCCTCTGCGTCACGAATCTCACCCGAACAGACGATTTGAGTAAAAGAGACCGAAGGTGCCGCCGTCGCGATGACACGGGAGATGTCAACGGTCGCCACCGCACCGAACGCGGGATTCTCAACGGGCCAGTGCAGCACCGCTCCCTCAATTGCCCAGGCAGGAGTCACCCAGAGATAGCAGTCTGACAGAATGCCGCCATAGTTGCGCGGCGCATACAACTGTGGAAACAGGGGAAGCGTTGTCGTTGCTCCAAGCCGATTGTCCACTTGCAGTTCGATCACATTGGGCGAACGATTCTTCAGCACGGGGGACGGCAAATCCAGCACAAGCCCGAGATGGCTGCCGGCGGCGGACTCAATGAACTTTCCGTTGACGACGACACTGACTTTATAGTTGGCTTGCGAGATCACCAGGCGAAAATGCCAACCACGCAGAGAATCCGGCAAGGAAAACTCCCGCCGAAAAATAATCTCTCCCTGAAAATTGTCGAAACAGGAAGGAATCCAACCGGGGTGCCACAACGGCTCTTGAGATGTTTTCCACTCCCACGCTCCGGTAAGATCAATTCTTGCTTCCGTGGGATTTTGCCCCAGAGGAGTTTGCCTTTTTGCACCAACGGCGAAGCGCTGCTCTTGAAGCATAAAGCCCCCGGCAGGTCGCGGCAAGACCGCCACACCGAGGGCCCAAAGAATGCAGAAAATTCGACCTACCATTGAAAAGCCAATCTCATGGTTTAGGTCGCCGACTTTGCGTTTTGACGAAGGATTTCCAGACAGAAACGACAGCTCATCTCCAAATCGGAAATAGCGATATGTTCGCTCGTCGTATGTTCTTCCGACATTCCCGTTCCGATGACGACGGCTGGCAACCCACTGGCGTTGTAGATGTTGGCATTGGTTCCTCCACCGATGGACTGCGATTCCATTTTCAAACCAAGCCTCGCCCCTGCGGCGAATGCCAATTGATAGGGCAGGGTTTGCGGGAGAATATCCATGGCATCGAATTCCCGAATAACCGTCGCCGTGAATTTCGGTTCGATGACTTTTCCGCCGACTTCCTTGCGAAATGCAGGAAGGACATTCCGGAAGCATTCTTGCATATGCGCGGTCTGATTCCGAAGAGTCGCCTCGCTATGGCTTCTGGTTTCCGCTTCAATCACGACGCGGTCTGCAACGATATTCGTCGCCCGGCCTCCTTCGAATGTGCCAATGTTGGCGGTCGAATCAGGATCCAGGCGCCCAAGTCGCATTGCGGCAATCGCCTTACTGGCAACCTCAATGGCCGAAATACCTCGTTCCGGAGCCATCCCTGCATGCGCTGCCACTCCGGCCACTTCAAAAGTCATCCGGTTGGCATAGGGTGAACGCACGACGATGGCGTTCAATTCTTCATTGTCGAGAACAAAAGCGCATTTCGCCTTGAGGCTTCCAAAATCAATTTCACGCGCGCCCAGAAGGCCAACTTCTTCGGCGACATCAAAGATGATTTCAATCGGCCCGCATGGCAGTTTCTGCTCATAGACCGTTCGCAACAGCTCGACAATCACAGCGACGCCGGATTTATCATCGGCACCGAGGACGGTCGTTCCGTCGGAACGGATAACGCCGTTTTCCGTTCGAGGCTTGATTCCCCGACCGGGCATGACAGTGTCCAGATGCGCAGAAAAGAGGATTGCCGGAACATTCGGCAGAGATCCTTTCATCCGCACATGCAGATTTCCGCAGTTACCCGAGATCTTTCTGCCAGCCTCGTCTTGCCAGATTTCTACGCCAAGAGGTTTCAAGACCTTCGTCAGGTACTCGGCAACCGCCGCTTCCTCTTTTGACGGACTGTCAATCTGCACCAGATCCAGGAAAGTGCGCACCATACGGTCCGTGTTGGGTTCGGTCTTCTTCATGTTCATGTTATTTCGCCCCAATAATTCTCCCCTGGACTCCTTTCGGATGTAGTTTTTCGATATGGACTTCACAAATTGATTTGGGTGTTGACCGCGACGGCTCAAAGAAAACCCGCAAGTAGTTATGCGTGAGCCCCATCGCCAACGCTCCGTTCTTTGTGCCTTCAGGGATTACCTGTTGCACGGTGTCGAGATGCTTCTGCCGGAAGCGATGCCGTTTCTCCTCATCCAATTGTCTCAACTCATTCAAGCGTCGCCGAATCTCCACAGCGGAAACGCGGTCAGGGAGTTTTTCAGCAGGCGTACCCGGTCGCACCGAGAATGGAAACAGGTGCAGATAGGTGAAAGGATGCCTTTCAAGAAAGCGTTGAGTCCCGGCAAAGTGCTCTTCAGTCTCTCCGGGGAATCCAACGATAATGTCCGCGCCGAGTCCCCAATCCGAGCGAAGAGAAAAGGCAAACTGGATAAGCGCCTCCACATGCGAAGTAGTATAGCGGCGATTCATTCGATGCAAAATCGTGTCATCTGCACTTTGAAGCGGCAGGTGCAGATGCGGGCATATTTTCTCTGATTCCGCGATGAGCCGAAGGAGTGGCTCGGAGAGTCCCCAGGGTTCGATAGAACCGAGACGGATGCGCCGCAATCCGGACACTTTCTCCAGAGACGAAAGAAGCACACTAAGACCTTCTTTCAAGCCAAGCTCCTGACCATAGGCGGCCAGGTTCACGCCCGTCAGCACGCATTCCGAGAATCCATTGTCCGCGAGCTGCTTCGCCTGCTCGATGGCCTCTTCAATGGGTCTGCTGCGAGCGCGCCCGCGAAGATGAGGCACAATACAATAGGTGCATTTTTCATCACAACCATCCTGGATCTTCAGATAGGCGCGACTGCGACCCGATTCCCCTCCAACAACATGAGTTGAGAGCCAGCCTTGTTCGCGGGTGATTTCTCCCACAGCAACTGGCGAGGCGGATTCCGAGGAAAGGAAATCGAGCATGTGCTCCTTTTCCCGACTGCCAAGGATGCTGTCCACACCATCAATGGCTTTCAATGCCCACGGATTGTGTTCGGCCAAACAACCCACAGCAATTAGGCGCGCCTGCGGAGCTGTCTTTGTGAAGCGACGCAGGAGATTCCGTGACTTTCGCTCGGCTGTTGCGGTCACCGCACAGGTGTTCACAATGCACAAATCCGCTTCAGCGGGCGTCCTGACCACTCGATAGCCTGAAGCATGCAGACTGGCCAAAATCGCGTCGCTGTCGGATTGGTTCAGTCTGCAGCCTAAGGTGGCAATGCAGACCTTGCGCTCTGTCATGGTCTTGGGCAAGACGTTATATCACCTCTGCGATGTCCACTTGTCTCGATAGTTCAACTATGTGTTCTCGGAGGATGGTTTCGGCTCTTCTTCCGAGACAGCCGGTGGCTCTTCTGCTGCGGCCACAGGCGGCTGCTGACTCGTGGCTGATTCGACCATGGGCGCTTCCGGAGCAGAAATGGGCATATCGGCGGTCGGTTCTTCGTGCGCAGATTCAGGCAAGGCACCCGGCGCAGCAGGCCCAGTCGTTTTCAGATATTCCTCATAGGCTTGCGTTTCCGCCGCCTTCTCGGCATCCAGCGCGGAGAGGATAATTCTCTTCGACTCCTTGTCGAATTCGATAACTTCCAGAGAGAGAGCATCGCCAACATTGATGGTGCGGCGTTCCGTTCCCTGCGAGAGTCGTCGCAACTGGCTGTTGGGGACGAATCCTTCGACCTCCATTGGCAGCTCGACCACGATTCCCTTTTCCAGAACGCGAACGACCTTTCCCGTCGTTTGAGCTCTAATGGGATAAGCCTGCTCGAAGTGGTCCCAAGGATTCTCCTGAGCTTGCTTCAGACCCAGAGCAATTCGACGCTCATTGCGGTCAAAGCCCAAGACAACCACCTCGATCTCTTCTCCTTTCTTGAGCACTTCGCCCGGATGGCGAATGCGCTTTGTCCATGACAAGTCCGAGATGTGCACGAGACCGTCAATCCCATCTTCAAGTTCGACAAAAGCGCCGAAAGGAACGAGATCCTGAACCGTTCCCTTATGGCGAGACCCGACCGAATATTTCTGTTCCAGATTCTCCCACGGATCAGCCTCGGTTTGCTTGAGTCCGAGCGATATCTTGCGATTCTCTTTATCAATAGATAGAACAACCGCTTCTATTTCATCTCCGACCGAAACCATGGCAGAGGGATGCTTGATATGTTGAGTCCAACTCATCTCCGATATGTGAATGAGTCCTTCCAAGCCTTTTTCCAATTCGACAAAGGCTCCATAGCGGGCGATGGAGGTGACTCTGCCTTTGACACGCGAGCCGACCGGATACCGGCTCTCCACCTTCTCCCAGGGATGAGGCTGAAGCTGCTTCAAGCCAACGGAGATTCGCCGGCGCTCGGGATCGTAATCAAGCACTTTGACTTGCAGAATCTGGTCAAGTTGAACGACTTCGGAAGGATGACCAACCCGACCCCATGAAAGGTCGGTGATGTGCAGAAGGCCGTCCACGCCTCCCAAGTCAACGAAGACACCAAAATCGGTGATGTTCTTTACCGCGCCCTCGATGATTTTGCCGATGACCATCTCACTAAGGACCTTCTCGCGAACGCCAGCCAGACTCTCTTCCACCAGAACCTTGTGCGATACGACGACATTTTTCCGCTGCTCGTTCAACTTGACGACGCGGAAATCCATCGTCAGCCCCACGAGAGCATCAAAGTCATGCACGGGATGAACATCAATCTGGGAGCCGGGCAGGAAGGCGTCCACTCCCATCACATCAACGACCATTCCACCCTTGATGCGTCGCAGGATTTTGCCCTGAATGATTTCATTCTGACGATACACATCGCCAATGCGTTCCCAAATCTTGAAGAAATCGGCCTTCTTTTTCGATAACATGAGCTGACCTTCGGCGTCCTCGACTCGATCCAGAAAGACTTCGATATCGTCGCCAATCTTGATTTCCGACAGATTGTCAAATTCTTCAGTTGGAACGGATCCTTCCGATTTGAAACCGATATCTACCGTGACTTCTTTGTCGCCGATCGCGATGACTTTTCCCCGGACGATTTCCCCTTCCTTGAAGTCCATGATGGTGCGTTCGTAGAGGGAAATCAGTTCGTTGACTTCGTCCACCGACGCTTGCCTTTCGCCTTTTTCAAACTCCTCAAGCGGGATGATCCGTCCACGATATTCCCAATCTTGTCGAGGAGAGGAGGACGATGTTTGACGGGGAGTTTCCATCGCCGGAATCAATTCACCTCCTTTCATTCTCTCGTCGGATTCGTGGTCTTTTGAACCTTGGGTGGTTCGCTCGTTCATTGGGTGAAACGCTCCTTTGGTTTGTTTTATGAATTCATGTTTTTCAGCGTAGGTGCGGATACGGAATGACATCTCGCTCAAAGACGGGACCTTTTTGCTTCACCCGCCGACCCGGCGTTTCCAGCGAGAGTGTCCGGATCCTTTCCAAGATTCCTTCCGCGATGGCATTGTATCTTGCCTTTCCCTGCAGGTGGGATGGCGCAAGCTCCGAAAGAGGCAGAGGATTTCCGATGACCGCCGTTATTCGAGGTCGCCGCAGGATGGCGCGAAGAGGATGGTCGCTGCCGTGAACATAGACCGGCACGATCGGTGCGTTCGACAGAGACGCCACCCATCCGATTCCAATTTTGGCCCGCAAAAAACCGCCCGCCGGAGCTCGAGTTCCTTCCGGGAAAATGAGCAAAGCTTCGTCGCGCTCCAGGATCTTCAGTGCATGGTCCAGCGCGCGCCGGTCAAATCCTGAGCGCGTCACAGGAAAAGCATTCAGGTAGCGAATGACGGCTGCGAAAATCCGGTTTTTGAACAACTCTATCTTGGCAAAAAAATGAACTTCGCGCGGTAGAGCCGTCGCCACAATCAGGGGATCAAGGTTCGAGCGATGATTCGAAGCCACGACGAGCTTTCCACGGAGCGATATGTTTCTTTTCCCCTTGACACGGAAGCCAAAAACGAGCGAAAGCAACAGTCGGACAAGCAGGCAGACGAGGAAATACCCGGCTCTCATGGATTCTTCTTCAATTTCTGGGGCTTCTCTCGTTCGCGAGCAAGGGAGACGATTTTCTCGACCTGTCCTTCGAGCGTCAAATCCGTCGTATCTATGATGATGGCATCGAGGGCCGGCTGCAATGGGCTGTGATTGCGGGTGCTGTCGCGCTCATCTCGCTTGCCCAATGCCTCGCGCACTTCGTCCTCCGTTTGAGCAATGCCCTGACCATGCAGATCGCGCAAGCGCCGACGCGCTCGTTCGTCCAACTTGGCTATGAGATAGATCTTCAAGGAGGCATCAGGAAAAACGACCGTGCCGATATCCCGACCCTCAACGACAACTCCCCCCTTCTTGCCCATTTCTCTCTGCAGGCCAACAAGAAACTCGCGAACGATAGGATTTTCGGAGACCGGTCCGACCCAAAGCGAAATCTCGGGCGTGCGAATGGCATCGGTGACATCCTCTCCGTCCAGAAATATCCGCGTCTTTCCACTCTCCTCTTTCTGCTCAAGGCGAATTTCTCGAAGAAGCTCTTCAATCGCTCTTGAATCGTGCGGCTCGACACCCTGTTCCAGCATCTTCAAGGCGACGGCACGATACATCGCTCCCGTGTCGAGATAGCAATAATCCAGAGCTTTTGCCACCAAACGAGCCGTGCAGGATTTTCCCGAGCCCGCCGGGCCGTCAATGGCGATAACCAACTTTCGCATGACGCCTACCGCTTGATGCGGGCTCCCTTTTCCTCTTGGATAAAGATGTAAGCCACAAGTTTGCCGGGATGAATCTCCTCGGAGTCACTCGAAATGGTATTATCCCAGGGAAAATTTGATGAAGTATCTTGCGGATCGGCCTGACTCGTCCGCTCCAAATAGTCCTTCACTCGCTGGCGCCAAAGTCCCATATTGGCTGCGCGCAGATCAATCCATCCGTTCTGCGCCCAGTTGTCCACGGCATCCGGTGTCACACGAAAGACATCCGTGCCTGCATAGGGCGGAATCTTGACTTCGGGAGCGCGCAGAAGCGAGCGGCCATCGCGAAGCAGAATAGGAATCCCGATTGAGAGAATGGCCGCGCGCAGTTCTCGATCCTGCTTGACCAAGTTTTCTGACGCCAAGGCGAGTTGCTCCGGAGTCTGAGCAACGACCGCTTGGAGCGTTTTGACCGATTTTCGCAGAAGATGTGCTTCATAGAGCAATTTGGAGAGGCGCGGAGGGCCGAGAATCTCAAAGGCTACCGATTCAATGCCGTGCTCCGCTTCGAGTTTCGCCATCTGCCTCAGGGCCGCTTCTCGAAGAATCCCGGCACGGTAGGTTGGCCCCATGGTGCTCGCATCGAGAGCCGCCACGATGTCGAGACCCGTATTCCCTCCCTCAAGTTCCCATAGGACAGCTTGGGCGATTTCCTCGGGAGTCACAAACTCCATCTGCTCAGCCGCCGTAATGGTAAAAAATTCTCCCGCGGAAAAAATCCCATTCTCACCTGTGTCAATATAGACAGACGCAAGATTGCGGTTCAAGGCAGTCCCTGCATCCTTCACATTCCGACAGAAATCATTACCCAGTTTCTCGGCCTTCTCGGGTGGGCAATCGTACAGAGGTATCGGCCGACCCTTTCGTTTGATCTCGCCGTAGCCAATCTTCTTCCACGCGATGGTCGCAGCCGGCTTGATTTCCTTCATGTACGGGCAGCCGGGTGTGCGCCCCATGAGAAACAGGAGCATCGAATGCGCACCGGCCAAAGACGACTTCGAGAGCAACTGCCCCGACGGGCGTTCTTCCGAATGAGTGTAAGGAATATTCAATCCCATGCCGCCCGTTCCCGTCGTTCCAACCTTGATATAGGTGTGCGTTTCGGCTTTGGTCGTCGCGTCCAGAAGTACCTGGACATGGCGGATGAGTTGAGGAAGAGACACGGTGCCAAGGAACTTCTCGGTTTCTTCGACAAGGCTTCCTCCTTGCTTCCCATTTTCGCGAGCGGTCTCCAGAGCGTTCCTTGCTCGGTAGTACGCTGTATAGACATCCTGATAGGCTAAACCGGTTGCACTATTCACGCAGTCCACAATCGCATCCGGCCGATACTTCGTGATGATTCGATGGAGGAAGAATCGCGCCAGTCGTTCTTCCGTGGGACGCTCGAAAGTGTCCGCAACGAATTGTCGCCGCAGACCCGGATTCTCCATGATTTCAGAACGATTTCGGTCTTTCAACTCCTCCGTAACAAAAATGTCTCCCCAGAGCGGAATATACTCGACCTGGGGGAAATCCTTAGCCAGAATTCCACAGGCCTCATCGGCCTCGGTCTTGCGAAGCGAAAGCAGCAGCAAGGTCCGGGGATCGCGTCCCAGAATCTTTCGGCAAACCGCCATTCCGACAAGCCCCCATCCACCCAGGACCATGACTTTCGCGTCGTGTAGTTTCATTGTGTTTCTTCCTTTCGTTCGGCGGGGTCCCACTCCCGCGTCAGCTCACCGTCTCGCGGCAGATCCGAAAGGTCCGCCAGGCCAAAATGCCGCAAGAATTCGGGTGTCGTTTCATAGAGAAAAGGGCGTCCCAAACCCTTCTGACGCCCGCGGACAGTCACGAGTCGCCGTTCCAAGAGCGTGCGCAAGACGGCGCCGGAGTCCACGCCGCGAATTTCATCTATTTCTGTTCGAGTAACCGGATTGCGAAAGGCGACAATTGACAGAGTCTCCAAAGCAGCACGCGACAACCGGCTCTTGCTGCGCTCGGAAAGGAGCTTCTGAATGTGCCCGGCATAATCCGGTCGCGTGAAGAATTGATAACCTCCCGCGATATGCAGAATTTCAAACGCCCGACCCTTTTCCTCATACTCTGCATTCAATTCTGCCGCAAGCCGAGGCAGAGCCTCCTTCCCGATATCGCCGACGGTTGCAGCGAATTGCTCCTCGGTCAGCGGCTCGGCACTGGCAAATATGAGCGCCTCCGCGACTGCCTTAAGATTCTCTTCAGTAACCGTTAAACCGTTTTCCATAGCCGAATGGATTGGGAAAGAGCTCGTCTATGCAGCTTCCAGTGTGGATCTTGATGGATGACACACCCAAAGTTCAGAGAATGGAAGGCTCTGCTCAAGGGTAATCTCTCGGCGCCGCGCAAGCTCCAAAACCGCCAAAAACGAGATGACCCAAAGAAGACGCGCCGATTCCAAACGCAACAGGGTCAGAAACGAGAAATGCAACTTTCCTTGAAGCTGCTCGAGAACCCAAGTCATCCTCTCTTCCAAAGTGATCTTAAAAAGACTGACTTGATGAACCGTCTGCTCCTCAAAGCGTCGGCGCACCTCGTCATAGGCCTTGGCGAGATCGTAAAGCGAGACTCGCTCAAGCAACTCCTCCAGCCTCGGTATGTCAAGCAAGGGCAAGGCGTGCATGTTCATAGGAGAGCGCTGCGCCATCGCCTCTTCGCGTCGGGCGAAATCATCCGCGGCTTCCTTCACTTTCTGATAGAGGAGGAGTCGCTGCGCCAAATCACGGCGCGGATCTTCGAACTCCTCTTCCGCCGCCACTTCCGGGCGCGGCAACATCATGCGCGCTTTGATAGCGATGAGTGTTGCGCTCATGAGAAGATATTCGCCCGCGTCTTCAAGGTCGTCAATGCCGATTGTCTCGATAACCTGCAAGTACTGTTCGGTAATGACAGAAATCGGCAAATCGAGGATATTCAACTCCTGCCGTGAGACCAAGAAAAGAAGCAGATCAAGGGGACCTTCAAAGTCCGGGAGTCTTACCTGCCAGGCGAACATCAAAATCCCATTGCTTCGTGGACTTCGGCCATGGTTCGCTGCGCTTCCTCGCGTGCGCGCCCATCTCCCTGTGCAATAATGTCGTGAACCTCCTGCGGATTGTTCTCATAATGGGCCCGCTTCTCGTGAATTGGAGCCAGATGCTCGATGATCTTGTCCGCGCAACGCTTTTTGCAGTCCACGCAGCCCAATGCGCCCGATTCGCATCCCGCACGAATCTCGGGCACCTCGCTCAGATTGAAGCGGTTATGATAGGTGAAAACGAGACAAATATCGGGACGGCCCGGGTCGCCCCTGCGGACTTTCTGCGGATCCGTCACCGCCGTTTTGATTTTCGCCCGCAGTGTATCTGGGCGGTCCGAGATAAGTAGTGTGTTGTCAACAGACTTGGACATGCGATTGCCATCCGTGCCGGGGAAACGGGGAAACTGCGTCAGCATCGGAGTGGGTTCAGGAAAAACAGGCTTGTTCGGAGAATAGAGCGTATTGAACCGACGCGCGATTTCCCGCGCGAGTTCAATGTGAGGCACTTGATCCTCTCCCACCGGAACAAACTCACCCTTGTACATCAGAATATCCGCCGCCTGAAGGACGGGATAGCCCACATGCCCGTAACTCAGGCGAGTCTCAAGCGAAAGGTCGCGCACTTGCTCTTTCAGAGTGGGATTGCGCTCAAGGCGCGCCTGAGTGACTAACATGGAAAAGAGCAAATGCAACTCGGCATGCTGCTTGATATGTGACTGGACGAAGATGGGTGACAGTTCCGGATCAATTCCGCAAGCCAGCCAGTCTGTAACCATTTCAAAGGTGTTGCCGGGTATTTCTCGGCAATGCTCATGGTCCGTCGTCAGGGTATGCCAATCCGCGACGATATGGAAGCTCTCATATCGCTGCTGCAGTAACACCCAATTCTCCAGAGCGCCGACAAGATTTCCCAGGTGGAGCTTGCCGGTGGGGCGCATGCCGGAAAGTATGCGTGGCTTAACAGGTATCATAGAAGCTGTGAATAATCTAAAACTGAATAATAATAAAAAATAATCACATAATCAAGCATTCGCCGAATTCTTCACGCGATTTTCATTATCCTTACTCTACTATTATCAAATAATTACCCCATCCTTCGCCACTTCCGCTCGTTTAGAACCAGAACGCCCAATTGAATCCCCAATATTCCTCTTTCCGAATCATGAGGAAACCGGGGACATACTCATAGTGTCTGGCGCCGATGTTTTCTGTTCCCCAGAATATCTCAAAGCCCCTGATGCGCGCGGAGACTCGGAAGCCGAGCAGATGCGTGGGCTCCAAAACTCTCGTACCCAAATGGCTGAAGGCCGTTCGTTCTCCGAGGTAAGTATGCGTTAGACTCGCTCGGACATGAAGCGGTGCTCTGAAGAAGGTTCGCTCAAAGTAGAGCCGAGAGAAGCCTCGTATTTCGTCCGCATTCGCCAAAGGATTGTCGGTAGCCCACAGAAGTGACCATCTTGTTTCAAGAGCCAAATCCCTGCGCACAAGAAGCCGCCCTTCAAACGCACCTCCCCACCGAGAGTCTGTTGAGGGACTTGGCGAGGAAGTTGATGTCCATGGAGAGAATTGGTTCTCTATCGTGATTCTCACGGCGGTGACTCGCACTTGAGCCCGAGTCCTGTCAATCGAAACACCCGCTTCAATTTGAGATGCCCTCTCCTTTTCTCTTGGACAACCGATGAGAGAATCTTCGAGGATTGAAAGCGCAGGGCTAATCAACAAGGGTCGCTCGGACAGAACATAGCCGCCATTTAGCCAGAGCGGAGATGGAAAACTCTCGGTGCTCTGGAAACCGCCGAATAAAGTGCATATCTTCCTGAAGGGTAACAGGGCGCGTGCGCCGAAACGATAGGCCGGTTCCTCCCAATCTCTCTCCGATCGCAGGCCCGCTCCCGATTCGATTCCCAGAGCACCCACGATGTCAATTGAATCGGCAATACTCAGTTCGACACCGTGACCGGAAGTCTCTTTTTGTGTGGGGAATCTAATAGAAGAAACACGCGTCAGTGCTGTTGCCTCAAGATGCTGATAGGGCAGCAGCAAGGTCGCTGACAGCAGAGCTCCGCCGCACAACTCCCGCATCTTCCACGGCTCTCCCCAACTCTCTTGATCCTCTCTCAGAAAAAGCCGCAGTTGCGGGCGAAATCTCAGAGATGAGGAATCACTGGGCAATAATGCAATCTGCCCTTCCGTGCGCAATAGAGTCTGACCGGCATGATTGAGATCTGAATCCGAATGGGATTTCGTGCGAGAACACAGACCCTCGAGCCGCCACTTGGAGAAAGGGCGAAGTCTAAGTTTCATTCGCAAATGGGTGAGCCGCGAGCCGGTCCGTTCGCGCATGCCGGTGTACCACCCGAGCCGTCCTGTCAGTTGAAAGGTAAGCGTCTTATAAACCGGCTGCGCATGAGCGAAGTCCACCGTTCCGTAGTCATAAAATCCCTCACGCAATCGAATCTCGGAATAGGGACTGTCCACGGGCATATCGCGAGTCGTGATGTCCAGACGGCCTCCCGCACCCGGAAAGAGACCTCCGACGGGCACCGAATGGAAGGTAATCGAATCAATTTCCGATACTGGCAAAAGCCCGGGATCCCACAACCCGTCATATTGCCTCTCCACGGGCAAGCCGTCCAAAGTGTAGCGCATTTGACCCGGCCAAAGTCCCCACGGAGAGAAATAGAGCGGCGCCCCGAGAGTTCCCAGGTCTTGGGGATACATTCCCGGAAAAAGCCTCAGAATGTCCGACAGGTCCTCCTGACAATATCCCTGTAAGTCATATTGACTCATTCCGGGTTGGACATACTGAGCCATCGCAGAGCAGGCCACGAGCATAAAGAGAAGGGAGATCGCGTGTCGCTTTGCCATTGCCATCACGCCATTCTCTTGAGTTGAGCCAAGACCTTCGGAAGCACGATAGAAAAGATGAGGCAGTTGCTGCCGACATGAATGGCCGCGAATCCCGCACCTGCCACGAGGGCAACAAGAGTCTGAGAGAATGAGAATCCAGCCTGCAAAGGAAACGCCAAATTAGTCAACAAGTCGAAGATCAGAGTCACGAATGCGCCTACAAGAAAAAGAATTCGTCGTGAGGCAAGACTCTGAGGACTGCCAAGGAATCCTGCTGTTCTCCCACCGGCGAATCCTACAAGCGTCATGCCCAACATTTGGGCAAGCAAGAGCAGTCCGACGCTGCTTCCCATCGGATGAAATCCCGCGAAGAGGAACTCTGCCGCGGCACCAACCGCCGCACCCGAGGCTGGCCCCAGACAATAGCCTGCCGCAAAGCAGGTCGCCGTAACCAATTCGACATTGGGAATGGCTGTCAAGAGATAGCCTAACACGACGGCGACAGCGATGAAAGCAGCCATTCGCGTCAGCAAGAGGGTCGGCGGATTAGTCAACTGATTCTCGCCCACTAATACAAAGACCCCCCACTTCTCAGGAAATGGGGGCTCCAATTCTATTGCCTTTCATCTCTCGACGGATTAAAAAGCACAGGGCGGCCACCTTTTATAGAGTACATGCGAGGCCGTTGATGGCTTTCGAGTCAATTTCAGTCGCTCGCTGAATCCTACGCGGCAGTCTTCTCCTTCGAAGCGCCTGATTTAGACTCGCGCGGCGTTGTCTTTTCCCGAATGCGCGCAGCCTTTCCTTTTCGAGACCTGAGATAGGTCAAACGAGCGCGTCGCACTTCGCCACGGCGCAGGACTTCAATCGCTGCAATATTCGGTGACTGAAGAGGAAAAATCCTCTCGACACCGACACCCATCGAGACCTTGCGGACGGTAAAGGTCTCATCCATTCCTCCGCCTTTGCGCTGGATTACAACACCTTGAAAGGCCTGCAATCGCTCCTTGTCTCCTTCGATGACTCGGACAGAGACATTCACCGTATCCCCCGCCTTGAAATCGGGAAGATCCGTTCGTAACTTATCCTGAGTCCAATTGAGAATCCTGTGCATTCTGATATCCTTATTGCGATTTATGCTTATCTCGCTGTTGGTATTTGTCCCACAAGTCCGGACGACGCTCTTGGGTGCGGCCTTCTCTTTCGCCTTGACGCCACTGAGCGATTCGCTCATGGTTGCCGCTCCGCAAGATCTCCGGCACGATCAAGCCATTCACTTCCTCCGGACGGGTGAAATAGGGAGCATCCAGCAGACCGTCTTCAAAACTGTCATTCAACGCCGACGCCTCATCCCCAAGAACGCCGGGCAGCAGGCGCGTCACGGCATCAATAAAGACAACCGCTGCCGTTTCTCCTCCACTCAACACGAAGTCGCCGATGGAAAGCTCTTGCCAGGAGTCTCTCTGCAAAATGCGTGCGTCAATATCTTTATAATGGCCACAGAGGAGAATCATCCACGGATTTCCGCTGAAATCGCGCGCCATCTCCTGAGTGAAGAGCCGGCCCTGAGGCGTGAAATAAATAAGGGCGGGCTTTTCCTCGCTTTGTGCACGCAGGCAATTCAGCGCATTAAAGACGGGTTCGGCGCGAAGAACCATTCCGGGACCGCCGCCGTAAGGATAGTCATCCAGCCGGCCGTGACTGTCCTCAGTGAAATGGCGAAGATTGTGAATCCATAGATGCAGATGATTCCCTTCAAGGGCGCGGCGCAGAATGGAGGCCTGAAGGATACCGGAGAACATCTGAGGAAATGCGCTCAATACATCAATCCTCATCCTTGCTTTCCTCCGGATTCACCAAGTTTTTCCAATTGGAGACTCGTATCTTTCGCGCCGCAATATCTATTTCAGGAACCCATTCATCCACCAACGGAATCATGAGCTCGCCATAGGGGCCTTGCACCCTTAGAATGTCCTGTGCCCCACCCGCATCTATTTCAATGACTCGGCCGAGAAGCGTTTCATCCGTGCCGATGGCCTCCATGCCAACGAGGTCACTAACATAGTAGCGATTCGGCGGCAGCGGCCAGCTTTCCTCATCCGGTACCAGGAGTTCCGCCTCTCGATATTCCTCCACCTGTTCCCGGTGCGTCAAGCCTTCAAGCTTCAAGAAAATGTGGCGTGAGCCAAAACGCACATTCTTCACTTCATGGCGTGCGAGCTCGCCCGTCACGCCCTTAAGGTAAACCCATCGGAGAGTCTCAAAGCGCTCAGGAAAATCACTCCAGGATATAACCTTGAGAGCTCCTTGGAGACCGTGGGGCGCGACGACCCTGCCGATGGCACGGAAATCGTCAGGGATGCGGTGCGGCATCCCTCTCTCTGGCAGGATCAACGATTTCCAACCGGGCTCGCTGGCCTGCCCGCGCCGCCGACGCGATTAAGAGAATGCGGAGCGACTTTGCCGTCCGACCTTCCTTGCCGATGACTTGACCCAAATCTCCATCACCGACGCGGAGGCGATAAACGACATCCCCTTCTTTCTCGACTCGTTCCACGGAAACTGCATCCGGATCCGTCACCAGATGCTTAACAATGAAGCTGATGAACTCTTCCATGGGATTCCACTCGTCTATGATTCCTGTGGTTTCGTGGCAGGGGTAGGCTCTGCAGCCGTCTTCTTCTTGCTCTTCGGCTTGGCACGAGCCGCTCTCTTGGCGACTCGCTGTGCCGCCTTCGCTTGCCAGTCGGCTGTAACCTGCGTGATTTTCTCGGCGGTGGCATTGCGTTTCAGCAGATCAAACTTCAGCATGATTCCCCGCTCTGAAAGCAGACTCCGAACCGTATCCGAGGGCACGGCTCCAAGTTGCAGCCACCGCAAGGCTTTGTCTTCCTCAATTTCGACTTTCGCAGGGCGGAACCGAGGCTGGTAGGTTCCCAACAACTCCAGGTAGGCTCCGTCCCGTTTTTTCCGCGAATCCACCGCGACGATACGAAATTGAAGGCTTTTCTTGCGCCCCAGGCGCATTAATCGAATTCGAACAGACACGGTTCTCGTTCCTATTTTTAGGTCGTTTTCATCATGCGGCGAAGTGACGAAAATTTATTGCCTTTCAGACTCTTCAGCATGCGCCGCATTTGCTGATATTGCTCCAACAGGCGGTTGACATCTTGCACTCGCGTTCCGGAGCCGCAAGCGATTCGGCGGCGGCGGCTTCCATTCAGAACCTTCGGATTGTGGCGCTCTTCAGGTGTCATCGAAAGAATAATGGCCTCCACCCGACGCATGGCTCCCTCGTCTATTTGCGTGTCCTTGAGACGCCCTGCCATTCCGGGAATCATCTCGAGGAGGCCGGCAAGTGAACCCATCTTTTTGAGTTGTCTGAGTTGCTCCAAGAAATCCTCGAAGTCAAATTCCTGTTTCCCGATTTTGCGCGCCAGTTTCTCGGCCTGCTCCTCGTCCACGGCGGCCTGAGCCTTTTCAACGAGCGAAACCACATCACCCATTCCCAGAATTCGGGAGGCCATCCGGTCGGGGTGAAACAATTCGAGCGCATCCAATTTCTCGCCAGCGGACAGGAACTTGATCGGTTGGCCCGTTGCCGCTCGAATGGAGAGTGCCGCCCCTCCTCGGGAATCTCCGTCCATTTTTGTCAGCACCGCGCCGGAGAAGTGCAGCCTTTCATAGAAGGTTTTGGCCGAATTGACAGCATCCTGGCCGGTCATTCCGTCAGCCACGAAGAGAATTTCGGCAGGTGACAGACGGCGCTCGATCTCCTGCAATTCAACCATCAGCGCGTCGTCAACATGCAACCGTCCGGCTGTATCAAGGATAAGCGGATCGAGACTGTTGCGCTGGGCATACTTTACGGCGGCCTCGCATGTTTCAACCGGCCCTTGCGCCTTCTCACGGAAAACCGCCACCCCAGCAGACTTTGCCAGAACCTCCAATTGGTCTTGAGCTGCGGGGCGTTGAAGGTCGGCGGCTACAAGCAGCGGACGCTTCCCTTTCGACTTCAGATAGAAACCCAGCTTCGCACAGAAGGTCGTCTTTCCTGAACCCTGCAGTCCTACGGCCATATAGACGGTGGGAGGTTTTGACGAGACATGAAGTTTAGCGCTCTCCGCGCCGAGGAGTTGCACGAGCTCATGGTGAATGATCTTTATAATTTGCTGAGCCGGCGAGACAGCGCGGATGACCTCCTGCCCCACGGCTCTTTCTTGTACTCGAGCCAGGAAATCCCGTGCGACCTGAAGATTGACATCCGATTCCAGCAGCACGCGTCGTACATCGCGCAAGGCATCGTGAATATTCGCCTCGCTGAGAGTCCCCATCCCTCGCAAGCGGCGGAAGACCTTTTCCAGCTTTTGTGTGAGGTCGTCGAACATTTACTTCGTCAGACTTGCCGCGATGATTTCCAGAAGTCGAGTCGTGGAATACCCCTCGCGATAGGGTAAAGACAGAACTTCCCCGCCGTAGCTGCGCACCTCTTTGAAACCCACAATCTCTTCGGCCTTCCAGTCCCCGCCCTTCACCAAAACATCAGGCTTCAGTGCCTTGATGAGCTCAAGGGGAGTGTCTGCATCGAAGAGGACAACATAGTCCACAAACAAAAGAGAAGCCAGACAGTAGGCACGGTCATCCTCCCGAACGAAAGGTCGGTTGTCTCCTTTTATGCGTCGCGCCGAGACATCAGAATTGAGACCCACAAAGAGAACATCGCCCAGCGCTTTGGCCGCCGACAAGTACTCGAGATGGCCGCGATGCAGAAGGTCGAAGACTCCGTTGGTGAAAACGACTTTCTCGCCCCGCTTCGTGGCAAGAAAACGACGGCGAAGGCTATCGTCGAGTGAAATCAAACGACCCAAGGCGACGCTCCTCAAAGGGGTGGGCGACATAGGACTTGAACCTATGACCTCTGGTATGTGAGACCAGCGCTCTAACCAACTGAGCTAGTCGCCCGGACGAAGGTCATGGGGACAATCTCTACAGGGGATCTCGTTCAATGGCTGCAATCAGGCGATCCCGTTCAATGGGAATGACTCCCACTTCTTCGCATACGACTCCCGCCGCGTAGTTGGCCAGGATGGCACATTCCCCGAGTTCAGCGCCGCCGGTCATGGCAACACTCAAGGTACTGATGACGGTATCCCCTGCTCCGGACACATCATGCACCTTTCGTGCGCGAGTGTGAATGTGCTCAATATGATCGGGATCGTAGAAGAGCGTCATTCCCTGCTCTCCTCTCGTAACCAAGATGTGCTGGCAGGCGAGCCGTTCAAAGAGGATGCGACCGGCTTCTTCCATTTGAGAGTCTGAAGCGATATTCACTCCCAGCGCGGATTCAATCTCTTTCTTGTTCGGCTTGAAAACCGTCACGCCCTTGAACGCGAAGAAGTTGTTGAATTTCGGATCCACGGCGATGGGAATGCCGCGTCGTCGGACCGCTGCCAGCACGCCTTCGATCACACGAGCCGTCACAACGCCCTTATTGTAGTCTTGAACGATAATCGCATCAATTTCGGGCAGCATTTCTTCGAGGATGGAAATCAGAGCCCTCTCCTCGCTCTCTCCGATGTCAATGACCGACTCTCGGTCGGCGCGAACGACATGCTGGTCGCTCGCGATGATCCGTGTCTTTTCAGAGGTCAAGCGCGTGGCCACCTTCAGAACGCCACGCACATCAGAACAGACATTTTTCAAAATACCTGAAAGAACCTCTCCCGCCGCGTCATTGCCAACAACACCAAAAGGAACCGGCCTCGCTCCGAGAGTCCGCAAGTTGTGCACCACATTGCCCGCTCCGCCGAGGCCGATGGTCTCGGACTCAATCTCAACGACCGGCACGGGAGCTTCCGGCGAAATCCGCGACACATGGCCCCAGAGGTAGCGATCAAGAATCAAATCGCCCACTACGGCAATGCGGCGTCCTTTGGCGCGGTCAAGAATTTCTCGCGCACGCTGTGGAAGAATACGGTCCATCATAGAAAGAGAGAAACTCGCGGACAGAGCCTTCTCTCCGCGATGAATTCCTTGATTTGACGCGTCACCTTAGACAGAGCTACGATTCGAGCTTGTGAATGCAGTCAACAGGACAAACCTCGACGCACCGAGGCGAGTCAAAGAATCCCTGGCATTCCAGGCAAGTTGCGGGATCAATAATATAGATCTCATCGCCTTCGCTAATCGAGTTAGTGGGGCATTCCGGTTCGCATGCACCGCAGTTGATGCATGTCTCATCAACGTACATCGCCATCATGGCCTCCGAAGTGAAACGCAGAATGGACCTGGGGCATGCCTCAAACCTCCATGATTTCTTTTTCCTTCAGTTCAAGAAGGCGGTCCATATCTTTGATATGTTGATCAGTTAGTTCTTGGATTCTGTCTTGTGCGGTATGAGAATCATCTTCCGTGATTTCCCCGTCTTTCTCAGCTCGTTTCAAAGAGTCATTGGCTTCGCGCCGGATGTTGCGCACAGCGACTTTGGCCTCTTCGAGGTGTCGTCGCACTACTTTCACCAGTTCCCGGCGGCGTTCCTCCGTCAGCGGCGGAATCGGCAAACGGATAAAGGTGCCGTTGTTCAGAGGAGTCAGACCCAGGCCTGATTTTTGGATAGCCTTTTCAATCGCCCCAAGAACGGTTTTGTCCCAGGGTTGAATGGCGATCGTTTTTGCATCCGGCGTCGAAATGCTTGCCACCTGCGACAAGGGAGCTTCGGTACCGTAGTATTCGACGCGAATCGGCTCAACCAAGGCGATTGATGCCTTGCCTGTCCGGATATGGAGAAGTTCTTGACGGAGCGCTTCCACGGATTTCTTCATACGCAGGTCGGCGTCGGCAATCATTTCTTTTGTCATAGACGGTCAACTCGCAATCAGAGTTCCAATGTGTTCGCCCTGAAGAATCCGGCAAAGATTGCCCCGCTGGCGAAAGTTGAAAACCCGAATAGGAATTTTATGATCCATACAAAAAGTAACGGCTGTCGCATCAATTACAGCCAGATGACGATCGACGACATCAAGGTACGAAAGGCGCTCGAACTTCTGAGCCTGCGCGTTCTTCTGAGGGTCATCACTATAGATGCCATCCACTTTGGTACCCTTCAGCAAGATGTCCGCTCCAATCTGTTTCGCTCGCAGGGACGCTGCCGTATCCGTGGTGAAAAATGGATTACCTGTTCCCCCGGCGAAAAGAACCACTCGGCCTTTTTCCAAGTGACGAATCGCTTTGGGCAGGATAAATGGCTCGGCGACTTGCTGAATGGCAAAAGCTGTTTGCAGTCGTGTCGGCACTCCCAGACTTTCCAGAGTATCTTGGACTGCCAGTGCATTGATCACCGTCGCCAGCATTCCCATCTGATCCCCGGTGACACGATCCACGCCAAGCTGAGCAGCCGAGAATCCTCGAAAGAAATTACCACCCCCGATGACGACCCCAATTCCCACCCCGAGTCGCGAAGCGGCCGCAACTTCTTCACACACGGCCCTCAGCGTTGCGGGGTCTATGCCATGCTCCTGCGCTCCGATTAAGGCTTCGCCCGAAATCTTGAGCAGAACGCGCCGATAGATCGCCCGTTCTTTTGTGGGAGGACTATTCGCCAATTTGGAATCGGACAAACGACAGAACCGTTAGAGGTTTGCCGCCTTTCTGGGCGACCCTCGCGATCAAATCGCCGACAATTACATTCGGATCCTTGATGAAGGGCTGATCAACGAGACAGACCTCACTGAAGTATTTGCCCAACTTTCCCACGATGATTTTCTCGACAATTTGCGGCGGCTTCCCCGCCGTCTGAACTTGCTCGGCGAGGATTTCCTTCTCAATAGCAAGTCTATCTTGGGGAATCTCCTGTCGGTGCACGAAGAGAGGAGCGGCGGCCGCTACTTGCATCGCAAGGTCCTTCGCAAGCGCCACGCACTCCGGGTCATCGGCCTGAGCGCCATCAAGATTGACTAAGACACCCAATTTGGAATTGGAGTGAACATAGGAACCCATGAGTCCCGTAGGACTGGTCAGTCGCACAAAGCGGCGAATTTCGAGCTTCTCACCGATCTTGCCGATGAGATTTGTTAATTCATCCCCGATGGTTCGGTCTGAATCCACTTGAGCAGGCAAAGAGAGAAGCTCAGCCACTGTTTTGCCGTTTCCGTCGTCCCACTCCAAGATACGCGACGCGACTTTCTGAGCAAAAGTGCGAAACTCCGCATTGCGCGCAACAAAATCCGTTTCGCTGTTGACCTCGGCGATAGCAGCGCAATGACCATCTCCCGAAATCGCCGTAACAATCAATCCTTCATTCGCGGCACGGTCAGCTCGCTTGCGCGCCGCGGCTTTTCCCTTTTTTCGCAGAAACTCGATGGCCTTCTCGAGGTCGCCGCCCGAGTGAGTCAGAGCCTCTTTGCAATCCATCATACCTGCGCCGGTCTTGCGGCGAAGTTCGGCCACTGCCGACGCCGAAATCTGTTGAGAAGAATCGCTCAATTTATCCTCGACACCATGAAAAAAATTGTCTCTTGTATTCTATTCAGGTCCAGTAGCTGAATCTTCACTCGGTGGGCCCTTGTGTTTGTCCGCGGGTTCTTCAGCCGTTTCCGGTGACGGCTCCGATGCCCGCGGCTCCGCGGAACCCGGCGTTGTTTTACGCCGCACGCGCCTCGGAGGACGGCGGGATTGGCGCGCCTCTTCGGCACGCGGGGCAGGTCTTTCTGCCATCTCCTCGACGGGCCGAACTTCGTGGGCAAGCGTTTGGCCCTCGACAATCGCATCCGTTATGGTGCGCGTGATAAGGCCGATAGACCTGAACGCATCATCGTTGGCCGGTATCACAAAGGGAATCGGGTTGGGATCTACATTCGTGTCCACGATCGCCACAACGGGGATGCCCAGCCGATTGGCCTCAGAAACCGCAATATGCTCCCGCTTCACATCCACGATGAAAATAGCCCCCGGCAACTTCTTCAACTCTCGGATGCCGCCCAAGGCCGTGACGAGTTTTCCGCGCTCGCGATCCAACGACAGCCGCTCCTTCTTGCTGATTTTGTCATAAGTGCCGTCGGTTGTTTTCTTTTCGAGACCTACAAGGGTTTTGAGCCCGCGACGAATCGTGGTGAAATTCGTCAGCATTCCACCCAACCAGCGCTCCGTCACATAGGGACAATTCGCCCTTTCGGCTTCCATGCGGATGATGTCTTTGGCCTGCTTTTTCGTTCCGACATAGAGAATTTGTTCGCCTCGCGCCGCAACATCCCGCACGGCGTCGCACGCGGTCTCGAGGCATTCCTGGGTTTTCCGGAGATCAATCAGGTGAATCTTGTTCTTCTCCATCAGGATATAGGGCCTCATGCGCGGGTGCCACCGCCGCGTCAAATGCCCGAAATGAGCCCCGGAGAGAAGAAGTTGTTGAAGTGTTACACGAGCCATAATAGAGACTTTCCTTCTATTTGGGTTTTGACGACCCTGCCCGTCATTTCGCCGCCCAATCAGGCCATCGCCCGACAACCCGGCAACGATCAGTGCAGGTGATTCTCATTCATCAAAAAGATCGCTCTCAGAAAAAGCGAGCCGCTTTACCGCTTGGAGTACTGGAATCGCTTGCGGGCGCCGGGCTGACCGTATTTCTTCCGTTCTTTTTCGCGCGGATCGCGGGTAACCAGCCCGTATTCGCGCAGTCTCGGACGCAGCGTCGAGTCTGAGATCATCAGTGCACGAGCGATGCCCAACCGCAACGCACCGGCTTGTCCGGAAAGCCCGCCGCCTAACACACTCGCCCTGATATCGAAGTTTCCGAGGGTTGCCGTGACCAGAAACGGTTGTTCGATGACCATCTTGAGCACTTCGCGCTTGAAGTATCCCAGCAGGTCTTTGCCATTGACCACCCATTGCCCTGAGCCGGGCGTCAGCCAGACTTTCGCAATGGCCGATTTTCGGCGACCCGTTGCATAAAAGGTAGATTCTTTCATAGACAGATTATTTCTCCATTCATAGAGTAACCGTTATGGGTTGCTGCGCTTCATGGGGATGA
>Ga0315289_10003146_pt1 | contig 25085 bp, 24 predicted proteins | sample YL17G11_40_MG_FD_203452 | JGI IMG/M metagenome (GOLD analysis project Ga0315289, IMG submission 203452) | Sediment microbial communities from Yellowstone Lake, YNP, Wyoming, USA - YL17G11_40 | ecosystem: Environmental > Aquatic > Freshwater > Lake > Sediment | place: USA: Wyoming | collected...
AGTTGGCTGGCGAGGTGGTTGCGCCGCCATCGAAGAGCTACACCCATCGTGCATTCGCCGTGGGGCTGCTCGCCAAAGGGGAAAGCAGGATCACAGATCCGCTTATCGGTTTGGACACCAAGGCCACGATCGACGCTGCCGAAATTCTGGGGGCAAAAATTTCAAACATTCACGAAACGTGGGTCGTGCACGGTACTGGAGGAAATCTCAAACCAAAAACTGATTTGATAGATGCTCAGAACTCCGGCACCACCATCCGCATCATGAGCGCCATCGCGGCCCTCTCGCGCAAACCTATCCGTTTGACTGGAGATGAATCCATCAAAACGCGCCCGATGGGCCCGTTGATCGAAGCGTTGGTGAAGTTGGGCGCCAAAGGAAAGTGCGAGGGGCCGAACGGCAGGCCGCCCGTCGTGGTCGGTGGAGGCCTCGTGGGTGGTGACATAGAGATAACCGGCGCGGTGAGTTCACAGTTCATATCGGCCCTGCTCATCGCCTGCCCGTACGCGCTCGAGGATGTCACGCTTTCAGTGGCGGAGGAGCCGAGGTCGAAGCCGTACATCGAGATAACGCTCGAGGTGCTCGACGCCGTCGGTGCAAAGATAAAGCGAAACAAGAGCTTTACGGACTTCAAGATCGACGGGAGGCAGGTGTTCAGCCCGCTCGAGCTGAGGATACCCGGCGATTTTTCTTCTGCAGCCTTCGTGCTCGGCGCTGCAGCGCTGACAGAATCTACTGTGAGGGTGAGCAACTTGAACGTTCGCGGCGCTCAGGGGGACAAGCGGATAGTCGAGCTCCTGAGAGAGTTCGGCGCGGACGTCAAGGTGAGGGGAGAGACCGTCGAGGTGACCGGCGCTGGGTTGACGGGCATAGAAGCCGACTGCAGCGACAATCCTGACCTCGTGCCCATACTCTCCGTGCTCGGAGCGGTGGCTGACGGAAGGACAAGGCTCACGAACATTCATCATCTACGCTTCAAGGAGACCGACAGGCTCCGCGCCCTTGCCACGGAGCTGCGAAAGCTCGGAGCCAACGTCGAGGAGCTGCCCGACGAGATCAGGCTGAACGGGGTGAAGCAGCTGAAGGAAGCCAAGCTGCAATCGTACGGGGACCACCGCATGGCCATGGCGTTGAGTGTGGCTGGCTTGGTTGCCAAAGGTGAGACGGTCGTCGATGGGGTGGAGAGCATCCCCGTTTCTTACCCGAGTTTTGTCGAGGACATGCAGAAGCTTGGGGCGCAGTTGAAAGTTGAGTAGGAACTTCATTAATGGCTGATAAAGGGAAATAAAATAGGTGATTCGAATGGGCAACGAGGAGTATCACGTAAAGCTTGTGAGGGAGAAGAGGAAACGCGCCCTTAACGAGTTTGCCAATCGAAGATATACGACCGTGGGGGTTCTGGCGCTCAGGGCGGTTGTGGAGGCCGTGGATGCCTGCGCTTCGAGGAAAAAACTCCATTTTCATACCAGCCCAAGAACCGCTCAAGCTGAAAGGAGCAGGTGGTTGAAGAAGGAATTCCCTGAGTTAACAAAACCTTTCAACACATTACGGGGCATCTATGAATATTTTCGAAGTCCACGACATTCTCTGGGATATAAGCGTGCCCCAATTTACTTGGCTTGGTGGTGGAGATTTCCAATTCCTGAACATGGCAATCGTGCGGCGAAGGCGATCGATGCCATGGAAAAAATTTTGGGTGTCCTGCAGAAGAAAACCGGAATCAGGTTTAAGTAAGTAGTTGAGATTTGGAATTAGAAATTACCCTTGATAGCTAATTTCTCTTGACTTTATGTGCAGACCGCCGAATTTATGTGCAGAAACTAGTTTATGTGCAAAGCCGATAATAATAAAGATATTTAAACGAGTATATTCTTTAAAACGGGGAATGAAGAAATGAAAAGAAATGCAAATGCAATAAATTTTATTAACAAAGCTTCAACAGCGGCCAACATTAAAATAAAAGAAATCATGACAAAAAACGTTGTTACGATCGGGACAGAGGAACCTGTGTTCAATATGGTGAAAAAAATGATAAAGAGTGATGTTGAGTGCGTACCGGTAACAAGGCTTGGAAAACTCCGAGGATTGATTACTTTTCGCGATATCATAAGAAAAGTTATCTACAATCCAAAAGATCCTAAAAAAGTCAAAGCCAAGGATATAATGACTAAATCATTGATGACGTGTACCCCTGATTCAACGGTAATAGAAGTTGTAAAGCTGATGAAAAATAAAAAGTTAAGAAGAATCCCAGTTATTGACAAAAATAAGAAATTAGTTGGACTTGTAACAAATTTTGATTTGGCCATATTTGGTTGGGATACGGAATAACTTAAAAGCTAAAATTTAACTTTTTTTGACGTTTCCCTAATTTCGAACACTCGATAAGTTAGCGCGTAGCTCCTTTTGCCAAAAGCAGGGTTAATACGCCTCTGTTCGGCATGGAGAGCAAGAATACAGGAGATTGGAAAATGCGCGCTTGGAGCCTTTGCGCGCCACGAGTGGAGTTATGGAACAATTTTAACAAAAAATCAAGGGGGAGGTTTCTCTAGTCCTCCCATCGGTTTTCGCAAATATTTCCCCAGTTCCACAGATGGTTTTCGCAGGTGTTATCATCTGGATATTGTTCGTTCACTTCAAGTTGCTCATTATCTGCGTCCTTTGGATATTGCTCGTTCACTCCCCATTGCTCATTATCTGCACTCTCTGATTGCTCGTTTACTCCGATGTGCTGATTTGTGTCATTCTCTGGATATTGCTCGTTCACTTCATCATTGTTAGGGTTTGCTTTGGATGCCGACGTGGTCGATATCCGTGCATGAACCGCAAGGGATATCCCAAGGACTAAGAATAGAGCGATAACGAGAATGGGTAATGCCCTTATCCACGCTTTCATTCGTAACAACCCCGCTTCATTTTTACATCAAATAGAGGTAGAACACGGCATAATTAAGGCGTTGTGGTACAGCTCTCTAAATTATAAGGTTACAATCATTTTAAGAAAAGAAAAAAGAGGCGCTCGCGGCGCTCCATTTCGGAACTCTGATTTTGGAACATCTATTTTTTGATTCTGCCCCATTTGGAGATGTAAAGAATGCCGACAACACATACTAACGTGATGATAACCCCTGAGATTGTCGCTGTTATTGCACCTGTAGTGGTAGTTATTGCATCAATTTTTAGTCCTGCTAGGTCAAACAATCCCACGATTATATCCCTCCAGATTAGAGCGATGATAAATCCAAAGGCAGCCGCAATCGCTGTTGCTATTGTTGATCTTACTTCACCCACACCAATCATTTTTTTCACCTCCCTCACACTTTATTATTTCTAAACGCAACATTCATTTCTGTATTTATTTAGCTTACGAGTTGGAGGGCTAAAAAAATTCATGCGTAAATTTTTTGTGGTCGCCCGCGTAATGGAATCAATAATTTATGTGCAAAGCCTTTGGGTGGAGGCAGTATTTAAAGAAAAACCAAACTCGATTTATTGTTCTAAAAGTGGTTCATGGACCGTCCCGCGCACTATCATTCTCGCGATATGAAAAATTCCAAATCATAAAACTAAATATATCTGGTGCCGAAACCTTTTAGGAGGCTGGTGAATGAAACTTCGCAGCAGGGAAGTTGTCGCAGGCTTGGAGAGCCTGCCGCGCCGCGCACTCTTGAAGGCGGATGGTTTAACAGATGCAGATCTGGAACGTCCGTTGATAGCGATCGCAAACTCATACAACCAAGTCGTCCCCGGGCACCTGCACCTAGGCGAGCTGGCGAAGGCAGTTGCATCAGGCGTGCGCTCGGCCGGAGCAACGCCGCTAGAGTTCAACACCATCGGCATCTGCGACGGGATAGCCATGGGCACGAAGGGCATGTGCTATTCTCTGCCATCGCGCGAGGTGATAGCCGACAGTTTAGAATTAATGTTGGAGGCCCACCGCTTCGACGCCGTCGTGGCGGTAGCGAGCTGCGACAAGATCGTGCCGGGCATGCTGATGGCCCTTGGGCGGGTGAACATTCCTTCAATAATGCTCACGGGTGGACCGATGATGCCGGGCGAGTGGCAGGGGCAAAAAATAGATTCGATAAGCGCGTTCGAAGCCGTCGGCGCCGTCAAGGCGGGCACGATGAGCGAGCGCGATGCGAGGGAGATCGAGAACCGCTGTTGCCCCGGCTGCGGCTCGTGCGCCGGCCTTTTCACGGCCAACACCATGGCATGTCTGACCGAGGCGATGGGCATGAGCCTGCCCGGCGTCGGCACGGCGCACGCTGTGGACATGAAGAAGACGAGGCTTGCGAAGCAGACCGGCAGACAGGTGGTCGAGCTCCTCCGCCGCGGGATAAAGCCAAGCAGCATAATGACGCGCGCGGCGTTCGATAATGCGATCATCGTGGATTTGGCGATAGGCGGTTCGACCAACACTGTGCTCCACCTGCCGGCGATCGCACACGAAGTTGGAATAAAGCTCAGCCTCGACGTCTTCGACAGGTTGAGCAGGAGGGTTCCAAACATATGCAACTTGCGCCCGAGCGGCGAGCACACGATGCTGGACCTGGAGCGCGCGGGCGGGGTGCCGGCTGTGATGAAGCGGTTGGGTAAGATGATGAGGAGCAGCCCGCTCACGGTCACGGGGCGCAGGGTCGGGGACAATTTGAGGTTTGCGAAGTTCTACGACTCCGACGTCATAAGGCCGTTGAAGAGGCCGTACCACCGCGAGGGCGGGATAGCGATCTTGTACGGCAACTTGGCGCCGAGCGGTGCAGTCGTGAAGACAGCTGGCGTCTCCCCGAGCATGATGCGCCGGAAGTGCAAGGCGCGAGTTTTCGATTGCGAGGAGGACGCTCTCAAAGCGATCATGGGAAAGAGGATCAGGCGGGGCGATGTCGTGGTCATCCGCTACGAGGGGCCAAAGGGAGGCCCAGGCATGCGCGAGATGCTTGCGGCGACGTCTATGCTTGCCGGCATGGGGCTGCTGGACTCAGTGGCGCTGGTGACGGACGGCAGGTTCTCAGGCGGAACTCGCGGCGCATGCATAGGGCACGTCTCCCCTGAAGCTGCGGAGGGCGGGCCGATTGCCGTGGTGAGGAACGGTGACAAGATAATGATCGACATCAAGCGCCGCAGGCTCGAACTGTTGGTCCCGGACTCGGATATCAAATTAAGGCTTTCACGATTCAAGAAGCCGGAGCCGCGGGTCAAAAAAGGGTATCTTGCGCTCTACTCGCGCACTGTCAGCTCGGCGTCCGAAGGCGCAATCCGTCGGTGATCACATGGGCATGACAATAGCCGGAAAAATTTTGGCCAGAGCATCGGGGAAAAAGCGAGTGGCGCCGGGAGAAATCGTCGAGGCAGAGATCGATGTGGCGATGATCAACGATATCACCGCCCCGCTCACCGTCGACGCTTTGCAAAAGATTGGTGTTAAAAAAATCTGGAATCCCAAGAGAGTCGTCGTGGTGTTTGATCATCAAGCTCCAGCGACTTCGATAGATGCGGCTCGCGACCACGCCGAACTCAGAAAATTTGTCGCCGAGCAACGCGTCCCAAATTTTTACGATGTGAACGAAGGTATATGCCACGAAGTTTTGCCCGAGCGAGGCTTCGCCCTGCCGGGGCGCCTCATCGTCGGAGCAGATTCTCACACGTGTACATACGGTGCACTTGGATGTTTCGCAACGGGAATAGGCTCGACGGACATGGCCGCTGTTCTCGCAACAGGGAAGCTCTGGTTCCGGGTGCCGGAGAGTATGAAAATTTCGGTCGAGGGAAAGCTCAAGCAGCGAGTGGCGCCGAAGGACCTCATCTTGAGAATAATAGGAGATGTCGGCGCAGATGGCGCGACGTATCGCTCGGTAGAATTCGTGGGCAAGGGGATGAGGGGCATCAGCGTGGCCGGAAGGATGACTATGTGCAACATGGGCGTGGAGATGGGGGCCAAGGCAGCGATCGTACAATCGGATGAGTTGACGAAACGGTGGCTCGTGGGCAGAACAAGAGAATCCTACAAGCCGGTCGACAGCGACAAAGATTCCACGTATGTAGAAGAACTTTCGTACGATGTTGCGAAACTCGAGCCGCAAATAGCGTGCCCGCACAGCGTAGACAACGTCAGCGCGGTGCGAGAGGTGGAGGGAGTTGAGGTTGACCAAGCATTTCTGGGCAGCTGCACGAATGGCAGGCTCGAGGATCTCATAGAGGCTGCAAAAATTTTGAAAGGAAAGCGCGTTTCGAAACACGTGCGTATGCTAGTTGTTCCAGCCTCGCGTGAAGTTTACTTGGACGCACTCGGTCGCGGGCTTCTGAAACTGTTTGTCGAGGCTGACGCACGTGTGGAGTCGCCTTCCTGTGCAGCCTGCATGGGTGGGCATATAGGCATCCTCGCTCCAGGGGAAGTTTGCATTTCATCCTCAAACCGCAACTTCCGCGGCAGGCAGGGCAGCCCCGAAGCTGAAGTGTATTTGGCTTCTCCTGCGACAGTTGCAGCCTCGGCGCTCAAGGGAAAGATAATCGATCCGAGGGACGTTTGATGGCGCGTGCTTGGGTTTTTGGAGACGACATCAGCACAGATGCGATAATTCCCGGACGTTACTTGGTCAAGTGGGAGTCCAGCGAATTGGCAAAGCACGCCATGGAAGGTGCCGATCCAGAGTTCGCGAGCAAAGTGCAACAGGGAGATGTCATCGTTGCAGGCAAGAACTTCGGCTGTGGTTCAAGCCGTGAACATGCGCCGATTGCACTCAAAGCAGCTGGCGTTTCTGCTGTCGTGGCGGAATCGTTTGCGAGGATATTCTACCGCAACGCTATCAATCAGGGCCTGCTTGTGCTCACATGCTCTGACGTGGGCAAGGGGTTCAAATCAAGAGACAAAGTTGAAATCGATACAAAAAAGGGCATCGTACGCAACTTGAACACAGGCAAGACGTTTAACGCAGAGCCGTTACCGGGCTTTGTTCTTGAGATACTGGATGCTGGAGGGCTGCTCTCGTACCTGAAGCGGAAACTTTCCTCCTGCCGAACTTCCTAGATCCCAAATAGCACGCGGCCGATATCGAGCACATGAACGCCACAGTTATGATGAGAATTATTATGGGGCCAAGGAAGCGTAGGCACAGCAGCGAATCCAGGAACGCTAAGATGGATGCGAACAAGCCAGCGGAGAACTTGGCAGCGCCGTTGAAATTTTCATGATCGACCCTCAAATCTAATGCAAATACTTTCTCTTCGGTTGCAATGAAATGTCGCGAAGCCAGCCATCCAAAATTAAATACGAGGAGCAGCCCGGCGATTAGACAAGATATCAGCAGCCCCGGCGTCGATACGAGGAGGGAGAGGATGAATGAAGCTCCGAAGATGGAGAGGTCAATGATAATTATTTTTCCGAATTTTGACTGCGCATCCCCCTGGATAGATGGTTGTGCCATGTGTGAAAGTAACGAGCCAGCATAACGAACGAAGTTCGGCAAAACGACATGGAAGAAGCGGTATATCGCATGTGAAAATTTCATGAGCAGAGGGGCGATTAACGCCATTATGGCGCAGAAAAATCCAGTGAAAGGATATAGACCATTCCAAGTAACGTTATTAGCACCGACCTTGGCGTAGACCATGTTATAATCTCCTCTGCCGACCATGCCGGCCCCAACGAACAGGGATCTTCTCCCGTCGATGCCACAGATGAACGTCGCAAGCGCCACAGAAAGCATCTCGAGTATAGAAGTTGCCACGACAGCCCCAATTATTACGACCGCAAATTTAGGGAATAGCGTTGGATCTATCCTCATGCCGAACGATATGAAGAACAGCGCCACAAAAGCGTCCCTGAATGGAGTTATTGTCCTTCCCACTCGTTCGCCTATATTGCTACCGGACAACACCAAGCCGATGAAGAACGCTCCGGTGGCTGCTGAAACACCGAATGATTCTGCAAAAATGCTTGCGGCGAAAACAAGCGTCAGCGCAAATAGGACCAGCGTTTCATTGGACACGGATTCTCTGATGTACTTCAGTGCAACTGGCATCACCTTGATGGCGATGATAACGAAGATCACAGAAAAGATAGCCATCTTCCCCAATGTTTGAGATATCATGACCGAACTTTCGCCTACTAAAGTAAGCCCGGCGAGGATTGCCAAGTAGATAATAGAGATAAAATCTTCTACTACCGACGCTCCGAGCAATACGTCCGCTTCTACATCAGCGAGTTTTTTCATATCGACCAGGAGTTTGACAGCAACGCCCGCCGAACTCATACATATAATTCCAGACAAAAACATTCTATCGACGAATGACAAGCCGAGCAGATACCCTAGCGCCTGGCCCAAGGCCAACATAGATCCAACGTCGACAACGCTAATTATTATAGAGATGAATTTGACTTTCTTCAATTTGGTGATCGAGAATTCTATGCCGATAAAGAACATCAAAAAGATTATACCAAATGTGGAGAGGATATCCCGAATTTGACTGTCGACCGGCATACCCAGCGCCTTTCCGAGCGCGTAGGGGCTTATCACAATCCCAGCTATAAGATATCCGACGATGGCGGGCTGCTTGAGCCTATTGCTCACGACGATGGCGAGCACTGCGGATAGGAAAATGACACCTAACTCCGACAGCGGCTCCATCGACATTTAGCTCGTCCCTATTTTGCGTCATTATCTAGTCGAGAGAAGTTTTTTCAACCTCTCCATGCCCTTCGCGCTTCCGAGAACTATCAGCAAGTCATCATCCTTCAACCTGAAGCTAGCCGATGGGTTGGGCACTGTTTTCTCCCCGCTCACTATCGCGATCGCCGAAACGCCGAGGCGTTTCCTCAGATTGAGTTCTCCCAATGTTTTACCTGAGGCGCTCGATTGGAGGGGCACCCTGAGCCATTCCACGCTCACCTTCGGCGTGAGCGTCTGAGCTATCGCCTGCACGAGGGCTGGCGTGAAGTACGCTCCGCTGAGCACCGATCCAGCTTTTCTAGCCTCCTCATCGCTGAGCGAGAATACGATAGGTTTTTCATCCTCAGCTTTCCTAAAATAGTAAATCTCTCGACGTCCATCGTTGTGGACGACGATCACGAACTTTCCGCCATAAGCGAGTTTTTCGAGAGCTATCCGCTTGCCGACGCCAGGAAGATCAGTTTCAACTATTTCAACCATCCGCACACCTCCAAAAGTTTAAAGTGGCGAACCGAGATAAAAGTTTGTGCATTTCAAAGGTGATAGCATGAAACACAAAATTGGCGTGATACCTGGCGACGGCATAGGGCCGGAGGTCATCCGCGAGGGGGTAAAAGTCCTCAACGCTGTTGCGGAGAGCACTCCCAGATTGGACTTCGAGTTCACAGAATTTCCATATGGTTCGGAATATTATCTCAAAACTGGCGAGCTGATTCCTCAGGCGGGGCTCGATCAGCTCTCAGAGATGGACGCGATATACCTCGGCGCCCTCGGCGATCCAAGGGTGCCGCCAGGCGTGCTTGAGCAGGGCATCCTGTTGAAGCTCCGCTTCTACTTCGAGCAATACATCAACCTTCGCCCGATCAAACTTTACCCCGGCGTCCCTTGCCCGCTCAAGGGCAAAGGTCCCGAGCACGTCGATTTCTACGTGGTGCGCGAGAACACGGAAGATTTCTACGTAGGTATAGGTGGGCGCGCGAAGGGAAAGTCGAAGGCTGAACTGAAGGTGTCGCGCTCGATATACGACGTGAAGTTTGGCCTCGACATAGACGTGAATCGCGACGAGATAGCGTACCAAATAGGCGTCGTCAGCCGGAAAGGATCGGAGCGAGCCATTCGATACGCCTTCGAACTCGCGCGGAGGAAAGGCAAAAAGCGCGTGACATCGGTGGACAAGGCGAACGTGCTGACCCACGTATACAGTCTTTGGCGAGAAGTCTTTGCGAAGGTGGCGAAGGATTACCCAGAAATCGAGACGGAGTTCGCTTTCGTCGATGCGATCACGATGTGGTTCATCAAAAATCCGGAGTGGTATCAGGTAGTCGTCACGCCCAACATGTTTGGCGACATCATCACAGACCTAGGCGCGATGATCCAAGGCGGCCTCGGGCTTGCTCCGGGGGGCAACATAAATCCGGAGGGCGTGAGCATGTTCGAGCCGATCCATGGTTCGGCGCCGAAGCACGCGGGCAAAAATGTGGCGAACCCGCTCGCGACGATTTTGGCTGGGCAGATGATGCTCGAACATCTCGGTGAACAGGAGGCGGCTGATAAAGTTGAGCGGGCGGTCATCGAAGTCCTGAAAGAAGGCAAAGTAAGAACTTATGATTTGGGTGGCAAATCGAGCACTTCCGACGTTGGGAGTGCGGTCGCGGCGAAAGTGAAAAAAATTGATTGATGCTCTCTATTTCCGTCCAGCGAAGTACCGATTTATCCCGTTTACCATCGCATCTACGCTAGCGATGACGACATCCTCGCGCACACCCTTCGCTATGTAGAGGTTGCCCTTCTCATCCTCGAGCTTCACGGTGACCTCGGCCAACGCGTCGCTCCCGCCGGTGATAGCGTCCAGGTGATACTCTTTCAACCTCAACCCGGAAATCTCCTGCATCACGTTGCGGATGGCGCTTATCGCAGCATCGACGGGCCCAACTCCGGTACCGGAGCCAGCCCGCTCCTCTCCTCTGAATGAAACGCGCACTGAAGCGGTCGGCGTGACGGTGCTGCCAGTGAGCACGGTGAACTCCTTCAGTTCGACCACCTTCTCCTCTTTCGGCAATGCTCCGATCACGCTTTCCACTATCGCCCGAACATCGCTGTCCGTGACCTGCTTGCCTTTGTCAGCCAGCTCTCTGATGCGCTTGGATATTTCTATCGCCTTATCTCTGGTAGCCTGCACACCAAGGTCCTTGAGATATTTTTCTACCAGATGCTTGCCGGTGTACTTGCCCATGATTAGGCGTCGGTGGTGTCCCACAAGCTCTGGAGACATCGCCTCGTAGGTGCCCGGGAGTTCGATCACGCCGTGCGCGTGCACGCCGGCCACATGGGCGAACGCATTTTCCCCGACGATGGCCTTGTTCGGCTGCACGGGGATGCCGCTTATGCGCATGACGAGTTCGGATGTTTCGACGAGCAGTTTAGTTTGAATCCTCGGCTTGATCCCGTAGAGGGCGCGCAGGCCCATCACGACCTCTTCGAGCGCCGCATTACCCGCGCGTTCACCTAGCCCGTTGATGGTCACGTGAACTTGTTCCGCCCCGGCCTCGACCGCCGCGAGCGAGTTCGAGGTCGCTTGCCCTAAATCGTTGTGGCAGTGTACGCTGATCGGCACCTTGACGACTTGCTTCAGCTGGTCGATCAAATAATACATGCCCCGAGGAGTTATCACTCCAACGGTATCGGGCACGTTGATGCGGTCCGCTCCAGCATCCACGACCGCTCGACAAACTTTTTTCAGGTAGTCCAAGTCGCTCCGTGTCGCATCCTCGGCAGAGAACTCTACGATGACGCCGTGCTTTTTGGCATACTCCACGTGCTCGACCGCAAGTTTCAGCGCCTGCGCTCTAGTCTTCTTTAGTTTATGTTTTAGGTGAATGTCAGATGTGGCGATGTATACATGAATGCTATCGACGTCGCAAGCAAGATTCGCGTCAATGTCTTCCTTCCTGCACCTGGCTAGGGCGCAGATCTCGGCATCGAGCCCAGCTTTTGCGATCGCGGTGGCGGCCTTCCGTTCACCCTCTGATGTGACGGGGCTGCCTGTTTCGATTGTGTCGACGCCGAGCCTATCAAGCTGGCGAGCGATCAACAGTTTTTGGTCCGGCGTGTATGAGACGCCGGGGGTTTCCTCCCCATCGCGGAGCGTGGTATCAAATATCCTCACGCGCTTGGGCAGTTTGATCCCCTTACTCGCCTGCTTTATGTAATCGCTGACGAAGACTTCTTTCTTCAATCGAACCACCGAAATAGTCTTGATGCCCCCTAATTTTAGCTTTCGCCTTGTTACACGCCGATAGGTCGTAAGCGCAAAAACGCCAACCGCATGAATAAATAGCAAGCGACGAATATTGACTGAGGTCCAACATGGCAAAGCGCATAGTAAAGGTTCTTGACACGACGATGCGCGATGGCGAGCAGACGCCAGGGATAGCGCTAGCTCCCGAGCAGAAGCTGCAGATAGCTAGGGCTCTCGACGACTTGGGGGTCGACGTGATCGAAGCTGGATCAGCGATAACTTCCGAGGGTGAGCGCAAGGCTATCAAGATGATATCGGGCGCGGGTTTGACGGCCGAGATATGCAGCTTCGTCAGGGCTCTTAAGGAGGATGTGGACGCCGCCTTGAGTTGCGACGTGGACAGCATACACCTAGTCGTACCGACGTCGGACATCCATCTGAAACACAAGCTGAAAAAGACGGGGGAGCAGGTGAAGGAGATGGCGTTGAGCACGGTCCGCTACGCGCTGGACCACGGATTAGTGGTCGAACTGTCGGCAGAGGATGCGACCAGGACAGATCCATCATTTCTCAAGGAGCTGTTCGCGGCTGGGGTGAAAGAGGGAGCCCAGCGCCTCTGCGTCTGTGATACAGTGGGAGTTTCAACCCCTGAGAAAATGTATGGGTTGTTCGAAGACCTGGTGAAGATCGTCAAGGTACCGATAGCTGTGCATTGCCACGATGATTTCGGCATGGCGACCGCGAACACCTTGGCCGCAGTCCGAGCTGGCGCGCAGGAAGTACACGTCACGGTCAATGGATTGGGCGAGCGCGCGGGCAACGCAGCGCTTGAAGAAGTCGTGTTGGCGTTGACCCAATTCTACGGCTTCGAGACGCGCATAAATCTGAAGAAGCTGTACGAAGTGTCTCGCTTGGTTGAACAATGTACTGGCATGCCCGTGTCCCCCACGAAGGCGGTGGTCGGAGAAAACGCGTTCTCCCACGAGGCGGGAATACACACGCACGGCGTATTGGCTTACCCGCCGACGTACGAACCTATATCTCCTGAAACTGTTGGCCATCATCGAAGGTTGATATTTGGCAAACTCAGTGGCTCGCACGCTGTGGAGAGCGAGCTAAAGAAGATAGGCTTGGAACCGACGAAGGAGCAAGTACAGCAGATATTCGAGCAGATAAAGAAGCTCGGCGACAGGGGCAAACAGGTGACGGACGCCGAGTGGCGTGCTATAGTGGACGCCGTCATGGGCAAAACACTTGAGGAGATAGTGAGGCTCGATGAGTTGACCGTCATCAGCGGCAGCAAGGTCACACCGACTGCGTCGGTCAAGGTGAAGTTCGGCGATAAAGAGGTGACTGAGTCCGGCTTAGGGATAGGTCCGGTTGACGCAGCGATGAACGCGATCAGAAAGGTCGTCGAGGGGACATCGAACATACGGCTTCAAGAGTATCACGTCGATGCGATCTCCGGAGGCACGGACGCGCTCGTCGATGTCGTGGTCAAGCTGACGGACGGCAGGCGCATAGTGACCTCGCGGGGGACGAGCGGAGACATCATCATGGCTAGCGTACAGGCGATGCTGAACGGGGTCAATCGCTTGCTTTGGGACAAAAAGTTAGGAGGGAAATGATGCCAGAGGAAGAGGAGTTCGCGCGGCTTCGTTTGCCCCGCAAAGGCGAAGTGTTTGGCGTCGCCGAGCAGATGGTCGGCTTCGATCGTCTGCGCGTCAGATGCAAGGACGGTCACACCAGAATGTGCAGGATCCCTGGAAAGCTGCGCAAGCGCCTCTGGGTGCGACAAGGTGATGTGGTAATCATCCGCCCATGGGAAGTTCAGAGCGATGAGAAAGGCGACCTCGTCTATCGCTACACTAGAACTCAGCTCTATTGGTTGCAGAAGAAGGGGTTCTGGAGTTAGTCGGGTGGCTCATTGGCGGAGAATTTTGAGGACCTTTTGAAAAAACTCGAACGGCGAAAGCTCGAACGAATCGAAAAGGATTCAGAGGAATTAAAAACAATAGCGGATGTCTTCGACCACCAAACGTTGCTCACCCTCTATCACATGGTCAATCGCGGCATCGTCGAGACGTTCTACGGTGTGATGAGCACTGGGAAGGAGGCAAATATTTTTTGCGCTTTGGACAAACAGGGAAACTACGTGGCGGTCAAGATATACCGCATCGCGACCTCGGATTTCAAGACGATGTATCGCTACTTGGTCGGCGACCCGCGCTTCAGGAGTTTCCACCGCGACCGAAGGAGAATCATCTACACTTGGACATCGCGGGAGTTCAAGAACTTGGAGCGCGCCCACGAAGCTGGCGTTCGGGTCCCGATGCCGATAGACTTCGAAAACAATGTGCTCGCGATGGAGTTCATCGGCGAAGGCGGCGTGCCGTATCCTAGAATGAAAGACCAAAAACCGAAAAATCCGAAGCAAACATTCAAAAAATTGTTGAATGATGTTGAAACCCTTTACACGAAAGCGCAGCTTGTGCACGCGGACCTGAGCGAGTACAACGTTTTACTAGATCCTGAGCCGGTTCTCATAGACTTTTCGATGGCGACGGATATCGCGAATCCAATGGCGAACGAGCTGCTCATGCGGGACCTCGCGAACATCGTCCGCTATTTCAGGAGGCTCGGCGTAGAAACGAAGGAGCCGATCGAGTTGTTTGAAAAGATCAAGGGAAAAATGAGTTGATGGCACCATAACATTTTTGCCTGTGCAGGCGATTGGTTTTTGGGTGAGTTCATGGCGGTCCTTTCTGGGGAACAAATCCGCGAATATCTGAGGCAGGGCAGAATCGTGATAGAACCTTTTGATGAAAAGTTAATCGGGCCGAGCCAGGTGGACCTTCGCCTCGGCAGCAAGTTCAGGGTCTTCAAACAAACCAAAGCTGTAGATCCATTCGATAAAAAATCGATCGAAAAAAACACGGAACTGATCGACACCAAGGGAAAGCCCTTCCTCCTGAAGCCGAGGCAACTCGCGCTCGGCGTAACATTAGAAAGGGTGGCTGTGCCAAATGATCTCGTGGGCGCGATAGAGGGAAGATCGTCAATCGCGCGCATGGGGGTATTCATCCACATTTCCTCGGGCCATGTCAACCCAGGCTCGGGCTCGAAGAAACCTTTCCCTGTGACGTTGGAAATCCTCAACATGAACCCGGCGCCGGTGAAACTGTACCCGGGGATGAGGATATGCCAACTTCTGTTTTACACCATGGACCGCGCTGCTCGGCGGGGCTACGATGACATCAAAGGCAAATATTCAGGTAAGCTCGAGCCGTCCAGCAGCATGGTGTTCGAGGATAAATCTTGAGCGTGATGGGTATGGAGCATCTCAGGCTGCCTAAGGAGAGAGTGGGCGTCGCCATAGGCCCTGGCGGAGAGGTCAAGCGGGAGATAGAGCGCAGGAGCGGCGCGAGGATAACCTTAGACAGCGAGACCGGCGAGGTGACGATACAACGCGGTGAAGATCCTCTGAGTATATTACAGGTGAAGGATATTTTAAACGCAATAGCGCGGGGATTCAGCGCGGAGCGCGCCTACCGCCTATTCAACGAGGACAACTACCTCGAGGTCATGGACATTACAGATATGATAGGTCGCTCGGACAAAGCGCTCGTTAGGCTCAAGGGTCGCGTGATAGGTGAGGGGGGCAAGACTCGCCGAATAATCGAGGAGACGACCGGAGCCTACATGTCGGTGTACGAGAAAAACATCGCGCTGATCGGCGTGCCAGAGCAACTCTCCGTCGCGAGGGAAGCTATAGAGATGTTGCTCAGAGGAGTACCTCATTCTGCGGTCTACCGCCTCCTCGAGAAGAAAAGGAGGGAGTTCAAGAAGAAGGCGGTAGAAATTTGGAAACACTAAATTATGCAAATAGCGCTAGATTTAGACGAATTGAGAGACATAAATATAAAGCCCAAAAGCTATTTAAACTCAAAAAACATTAATTAAAAGGGGCTAAAATAAGAAAAAAGGTATATTTAGCGTTGAAAATGTAATAAAGATAAAAAAAAGGTTTAAAATCAAAAAATAAAACAAAAAAGGGTGAAAATATGAAATCCGTGGCGACAGAGCTGTTTAAAGAATTTCGAGAGCACAGCGTCAGCGAGTTCTTCCGCAAGAACGCGGCGATGCTCGGGTACACAGGTAAAATCAGGTCACTCACCACGATAGTGCACGAAGGTGTGACAAACGCGATCGACGCAGCTGAAGAAGCTGGCGTGCTGCCTTCAGTTTTAGTTGCTATAAAAAAAGTGGATGAGAGCCCAGAACACTTCAAAGTAGTCATAGAGGACAATGCCTCTGGCATCCCTGAGAAGTACATCGCGGATGTTTTCGGAAAGATGCTGGCCGGCACGAAGTTGCATCGCCACATGCAGAGCCGAGGGCAACAAGGCATAGGCATCAGCGGAGCGGTGATGTTCTCCCAGATAACGAGCGGAAAGCCGACTATGGTGACGACATCTGAAGGCGACGGTGAGATCATCAACGCAAATGTCATGATCAATGTCGACAAGAACGAGGGTAAACTTCTGAACGGGAGAAAGTCGAAGGGCGATTGGAGGGGGACGCGGGTGGAGCTTGAGGCGAAAGATGTCGCCTACGTTCGCTCTCGCTACGGGCCATTCAACTATCTCAGGATGACGGCGATCGCCAACCCGCATGTCCAAATCACTTTTGTCGAGCCCGACGGGACGCTCACCATTTTCGAGAGGGCGGGCGATAAAATTCCAGAACGCCCGAAGTCTATGCCTTTGCATCCATGGGGAATAATGTCCGACGACCTCCTCGCGCTGGCCAAGCACACCAAGGGCAGGACCATAGGCAGCTTCTTGGTGACTGAGCTTTCCCGTGTGACAAAGGGCAAGGTGAAAGAGGTGCAGAAGCTCTCGGGCATCGACATGAACAAGAAGCCATCGGAGCTCGACTGGGAGGGTGCAGAGAAAATTGTTTCCGCGTTCAAACAAATCAAGTTCATGGCTCCACCAACCGAAGGTCTTCGCCCGGTAGGTGCAGCCGATGTGGAGAGAGGGATGAGACAGATCCTCAATCCAGAGTTTGTTTACACAACCACACGTTCTCCGAAGGTCTATCGTGGCGGTTTGCCGTTCATCGTGGAGGCGGGAATAGCGCACGGTGGCTCCGCCGGGAAAAGCGTGGAAGTGGGAGTGGCCGAGGGTGAAGAAGCCGAGACCAGTGGCTTGGAATTGATAAGGTTCGCAAATCGTGCCCCGCTGATCTTCGACCAGGGTGGTTGTGCGATAACTGCTGCTGCGAGAAACATAGACTGGCGCCGCTACGGAGTCAATGTGACGGCTGCGCCGGTGACGCTTTTCGTCAACGTCGTCTCGGCCTACGTGCCATATACATCTGCAGGCAAACAGTCGATCGCCGATGAGCCAGAAGTTTTCAACGAAATTCGCGCGGCAATTATGGATGTCGCGCGAGAGTTGAGGCAATATCTATATCGAAAGATAAGGACAAAGGAGCGTCAGCAGCGCGCGGGGATATTCGAGCAGTACCTGCCGGTCATCGCCAGAAAGGCGGCGCATCTCGCGGGCAAGAAGGTGCCTGAAATAAGTAAACTCATAGAAAAAGTAGCGGGTGTCAAAATTGGTGGTAAAGAGCAAACGTCAGAAGAAAGCTGATGAACAACTAGCAGCTTTCGGGGCGGAGATAGTAGAGGACATAGCAGCTGTCAGGCCTCCAAAGCTGAGGGTGCCGTCGAGGAGCACTTCGAACATTTTTTACGACAAGAAGAACCGATACTTTGTGCTCGGCGACAAACATGGCATCCGCTCGGCGGCGAACGTGAAGCAGGTGAAAAAGATCGCCCAGACCTTATGTGTGGCCGATTTTTGCAAAGAGCTCATAGACACGAGCAAGTTTGCGACCCTTCGTGAGATGTATTATACAGCCGAGGGTTGGGATGCTGGGTCGTTCAACGATCAGGGCGAGTCCGACGTGATAGTAGAAGACCTCGAGTCGATGTTCGGCGTGAAACGCGAGGACCTTGGACTTGTGCCGGAGGAGGACGGGGCAGCGGTCTACGGTCAACTCGTCGTGAAAGAGGGGGACGCAATCATAGACGCTACAAAGGCCGGGCGCGGCGGATACACCATTCCACCGACGATCGATGATGTCGAACTTACAAAATGCAAGGCGAAACGTGTGATCGCGATAGAGACGATGGGTATGTATCACAGGTTCGTTCAGGAGCAGGCGTGGAAAACGTTCGATGCTTTGATCGTTGGTCTGAAGGGTCAGGCCGCGAGGGCGACGAGGCGTTTCCTGAAGCGAGCGCACGATGATTTGGACCTGCCAGTTTACATCTTCACGGACGGCGACCCGTTCGGCTTCCACATCGGCATGGTGATAATCTCGGGGAGCGCGAAGCTCGCATACATCAACCACGAGCTCGCCGTGCCGGATGCGAAGTACATCGGGGTGACGGCGAGCGACATAGTCAACTACAAACTGCCGACCGACAAGCTCCGTGAGCTCGACATCGCTCGCCTGAAACAGCTCCAAAAGGACCCGCGATACAACACAAAGTTCTGGCAGGACGAGATAAAGAAAATGCTCGAGATAGGCAAAAAGGCCGAGCAGCAGGCCTTTTCGAAGTATGGGTTAGACTACGTGGTGAAAGAGTACCTGCCAGCCAAGCTCAAAGAAAACGAATAGTAAAACACTTTAGAGAGTGGATGAATTCTATTTTGGTAGCCGGGGTAGCTCAGCAGGTAGAGTGCCCGGCTGTTAAACGTGAGCATGGATGAAGAACGAACCTCAATAAGTTGAACGACATGCTCACTTACAGCAACCGGGCGGTCAGAGGTTCGAGTCCTCTCCCCGGCGCCATCAAGGTGGGTGCTTGAAAATATTGCTGCTCTCGAGGAAAGATGTAGAGAAAATTGTCTCGATGCGTGAAGTCATCGAGGCCGTCGAAGAAGCTTTTCTGGCGAAGGGGCTCGGCAAAGTTCAGATGCCACCAAAATCTTACATATATTTTAATCGCTTTCAGGGAGACTTCAGGGTAATGCCGGCTTATTTGGAGGACATGGGTGCAGCCGGAGTTAAGATTGTTAATGTTCACCCAAAAAATCCACAAAAGCATGGCTTGCCAACGGTGATGGCCACAATATTTCTTCTGGACCCAAAAACTGGCGCCCCGCTGGCGATCATGGATGGAACTTGGATCACAAACATGAGGACTGGCGCTGGTGGCGCGGTTGCGGCAAAATATCTAGCTAGAAAGGACTCGCATGTTGTAGCGATGGTCGGAGCTGGTGTTCAAGCTAGGACGCAGCTGATAGCTTTGAACGAAGTGTTGAACATAGACGAGGTCAGAGTTAGCGATGCCTTCAAAGGAAAGGCGAAAAAATATGCTGAGGAGATGGGCAAGCTGTTGGGAATTGAAATAGAGCCCATGACCGATGTAGAGAAGACACTCGAAGGAGCAGACATCGTGGTGACGGTCACCCCAGCGAGGGGCCCGATAGTCAAAGATGAGTGGATCTCCGAAGGCATGCACATCAACGCGATAGGCGCAGATGCTCCTGGAAAACAGGAACTCGATCCAGAGATACTGAAAAGGGCAAAGATAGTCGTCGATGATTTGAAGCAAGCGTTGCATAGCGGGGAGGTAAATGTGCCGCTTTCGGAGGGCATCATCGCGCGAGGAGATATCTACGCCGAATTAGGCGAGGTGATAACAGGAAAGAAACCAGGCAGAGCTTCGCGGGATGAAATAACAATTTTTGATTCGACGGGCCTAGCGATCCAAGATATAGCGACAGATTGGAAAGTTTATCAAAAAGCGAAAAAAATGGGAAAAGGTAGAAAAGTAGAGTTGTTGTAAAAAATTTATTAGTCAGATTCTATTTCCTCTGGCGTGTTCCTTCTTATGACTGGGGCAATCTCCGTCTTTAAAGCTTCAATGAAAGTTTCAAAAAGCTCGATGGGGACTGTGGCGCCAGCGGCTCCTTCGTGCCCACCGCCCGAGCCACCTATTCTGGCGGTGATATGGCGAAGCATCGTGTTCAAATCGATGTCAACGCCCTCGCGACGCCTAGCGCTTAGGTCCACTTCGTTCTCAACAGTGCGCGTGCATATTCCGACGTCGGCTCCGGTCGTACCAAGGGCGTAGAGCGCTGCCTTTCCAAGGCTGCCGACAGGCAGATCATAGACGATCGCCAAGTTCCCATCCTTTTTGACGTGCTCCTTTACATAGCGCCAAGTTTCCCACTCCCTCTTTGTCGCCTTCACCGCGCGTTCGACGACCTCAGGTATGTCCGATGGAGGCATGCTCTGTGCCAGCTTTAGGACTATATCTCGTTTATAGTGGTAATCACCCGCAGCTTCACCCAACGCTTGGCTCAACAGGCCAGCTTCCATATAGATCGTGCGGCGGTCGTATTTGTTCAATCCGGCGCGGACGAAATCAGTGCCCATAGCATAGTCCGAGATTGCCCCCCAGAGCGCCGCTCTATCCAAGTCTGGGTCGATATCACTTCGGAAAAATTGGAAGGCGAGTTCAGATGCACTGGCACCGGTAGAATGTGATACGTGAGTGGCTGGGACATCGTTTTTCAAAGTTCCTGGCGGCAACGGATGATGATCGATGTAAACGACCTCATCACCCTTTGCAAGTTCCTTTATCCGCTGGAAGATCTGCGTCTTGTGAGTTTCGCTTATCGCCATGTCTAGAATGATGACTACTGTCCCAAATTGGATGGTTTGGAGATCCTTCAATAAGGCTACAGGGCGAGTGAACCAAATCTCGGCATCAGGAAAACGAGCTTTTGCTATCGCGGCTGCACAGACCCCGTCTGCGTCGCTGTGCGTCAAGATTTTCACTGACAAGTTGACACCAAGCCAACTTTACATACACTGCTTTTATGTTTAATTGCATCAAGACAACAAACATTTTTTATCAAGATGGTAACTGTAAAGTGGGGCCCGTAGCTCAGCCTGGTTAGAGCGTCCGGCTCATAACCGGACGGTCGAGGGTTCAAATCCCTCCGGGCCCACCTTTAAATTGGTACAGATACTTTTGGTTCAACAACTTGGAGGCTGAACCTGGCCGTGAATTGTCACAGCGATTTACGGGCAAAAATGAGAAAAGGTAAGTTAACGGCACCTCAACTTCTAGCATCAAGGCTTTCGCCAGCCTTGGCCGCAAGCTGGCGGATTCGCTTAGCTTGAGTGTGGCGCCTGAGCTTCTTCTTGCGGCGCGTTTTTTTATCCCTCCAGCTCGACTTGTGCCAATGGTATTTGCGTAAACTAATCTATATCCCGTTCTCAACAGTGCTCCACAACCATATTAGTTGCGCGCCGCCCGTGGAGGTAGTGTAACCGAAATGGGCAAATACCGCGCGCCAATTAATCTATGGGGTGAGGAGATGACGGGAGTAAGAACTAAAATCCAAAATATCGTGCTCTCGGTCACATACGAGGGCACAGAGTTCAACCTCCATAAGTTGGCTAGGTCGTTGGACGGCGCACGCTACGATCCGAAAAGCTTTCCCGGCGTAGTCTATAAATCAGAGGATCCTCGAGCATCATTTCTCATCTTCGCCTCGGGTAAGATGAACTGCGTCGGCGCGAGGAGCATGAACGATGCAAAAATGGCGATAAAGAAGCTGACCAGAAAGCTCAGGGATGCACACATAAAGGTGAAAACGGAGCCAAAAGTCAAGGTTCAGAATATCGTGGCATCCGTTGATTTCGGCAGGAAGTTCGATCTCGAGCGTATAGCTCGCAGATTCGAGAACACCGAATACGAGCCGGAGGTTTTTCCAGGCCTCGTGTTCAGGCTCGACGATCCCAAGGCGGTGTTGTTGCTCTTCGTATCGGGCAAGGGTGTCTGCGCTGGTGTGAAAAGCATAAAAGATGTAAAAAGAGCGGCTCAAAAAACAAGCAAAATCCTCCATCGACACTAGTACCCCCCCTAGAAATTCGCCATGTGGGCACCAAATGAGCAGAAGCCTCGGGCGCAGAACCATCTTCTAAAATATTTATAGCCGACGAAGTAATACAGAATGTTGATTTCTCATGATTGTCGGGCTTATACCGGATGGTAATCGTAGATACGCTGAAAAATACGGTATGTCTGAGGCTGAGGTATTTAGAAAGGGCGTAGAAACACTAAAGACGTTCATAGACTTCTGTTCTCAAAAGGATGTCTCGCATGTAATTGTTTATGCTTTGAGCGAAGATAATCTCAAAAGACCCAAAGAAAAGCTCGAAGAGGTATTCGCTCTTTATGAAAAAGAGTTTCGAAGATACTTGGACTCGAATTCAGAAGTTCATAAAAAACAGATTAATTTTCAGTTTTATTCCACACGACGAGAAGTACTCCCGGTTTCTTTGAGGAAGGTAATGGATCAACTTACCGAAGCCACCAAAGCATATACGAGACACCGTGTAGTGTTTCTAATGGCATGGAGTGCTCAACACGAATTTTTGAATGCTTGTTCGAAAACACCTAGGGAACCGGAATCAGAGATGAAGTCTCTTTCGATGATAGATGTCGAACCTGATCTAATAATAAGAACAGGCAACTTTCAAAGATTGTCCGATTTCTTAAGTATTCAAGCACGGTATTCTGAGCTTTACTTTATCAAAAAACTATTTCCTGAATGCACAGAACAAGATTGGGAGACGGCCTTCAGTTGGTACCATGCGCAGGAAAGGAAATTTGGGCGTTGATGATCATAAAACCAGCGTTGTTGGAGTTGCGTGCTGCCAAGAACTGAAGAAAGAGGGGAGAAGCCTATTCGGCTCACTGGGCAGTCTTGTAGTAGACTAGCGGAATTGCCAAATCGTCTGCCTGTTGCATCCATTCCACAGCAAGGAAAAAGCATTGCGGGGAAGCCACCGAATGCGAAAACCGTGCTTTTTGGCGTCGGACTCGAACCCGTTTGCATACGGGTACCTTCGGGCCCACCATTTTTCTGAGAAATGTAGCAACATGATTAATTACCTTGTCCAACAAAAACTACAACGTGCCCCGGTAGTGTAGACCGGTCAATCATGCGGCCCTTTCGAGGCCGCGACGTGGGTTCAAATCCCGCCCGGGGCACCATAGGATTATTTACCTACACAAAGCTTTGCCACTTCAGCGATGACCCAGATGAATATGACCAAGGCCGAAAGCGTTTCAGGAATCGCCAATCCGCTCCATGTCGAAACAAATGCCCATGGGACGCCAACGAGGATCCCCGCTAGCCTAACCGTGATGTCGCCGAATGAGAGACCCATGCCCGGCATGATTCCAGAAATACGCGTTCAGCTCCAACCGTAGTAGGAGTTGATTGATGACGCGAGAACGAGATTGAGCGCGATTTCCAGTCAATTTTATGGATTTGGCCTCAAAGCATAGCAAGGGGTTTTATTCAGCGAACCAGATATGCGTTGGGAGCTAGGAAGTAGATAGGGCTTGATGCAATGTTGCTAGATGATGAAGTCATCCGCCTCGTCGGCATAAGCGACAGGGCGCTTGCCATCCTAGGCGAGACCGACAGGATAATCGACACCAGGCTTCACGCCCACCTCTCGGGCAAGGGACCCGTCAGCGTTCAAGCCTACGTGGTATACCACAACGCCGTTAGGGGCCCGCCCTGCAAGGGGGGAATAAGGATGTCCAGCGATGTCACCCTCCAAGAAACAATTCAGCTCGCGGAAATAATGACATACAAGACGGCCTTGATGGACCTCCCCTTCGGCGGGGGGAAGGCGTCGATAGTTGCGGGCAGCGAGCTTCCTCCACAGGAGAAAGCGACTTTGGTGAGGGAATTCGCCCACAAGATTCGAAATGAACTCACCTCCGGCGCTTACGTCCCGGCCCCTGACATAGGGACGAGCCCGCGGGAGATGGCTGTGATATTTGGCGAAACCCATATGCGGGAATGCGTCACGGGAAAGCCCGTAGGCATAGGCGGGCTGCCGGGCAGGAGAGAAGCCACGGGCTACGGCGTCGCGGTGGTCGTGGAGCAAGCGGCGAAGGAGCTGTTGAACTCCGAGCTCTCAGGGCTCACGGTTGGGGTGCAGGGATTCGGAAATGTTGGCTCCTGGGCGTGCACCTTCCTGTCCGAGCGAGGAGCGAAGGTCGTCGCCGTGACGGATGCCTCTGGTGGCGCGGTGAGCAGGGACGGCATCGACATCGAGGAATTGAAGAAGCACGTAGCCAAGCACGGCGGGGTGGAGGGCTATGGGAAGCACCTGAGCAATGAAGAACTGTTTAAGCTGGATGTCGACATTTTGATACCAGCTGCGATTGGGGGTGTGATAACCCGAGATAATGCTGGCGATATCAAGGCGAGACTCATAGTTGAAGGGGCAAACGCTCCTACCGCGAAGGAGGCGGACGAGATCCTCTCGCGCAGGAACATCCCTCTGGTGCCTGACATCCTCGCAAATGCCGGCGGGGTGGTCGCGAGCTACGACGAGTGGATGATGGCCAAGTCTGGTAGCAGGACTAATAAGGAGGAAACATATTCGACGGTAAGAAAGGTTCTCCTCGAGGCATTCAAAGAAACTTTGGACTACTCCTCGGCTCATGAGGTCTCACAGAGGAAGTCGGCTTTGGCCCTCGCGGCTGAGCGATTGATCGGGACGATGGAAGATAGGGGATGGGTTTAGGATCGCGATAAAAAACAATGATGCGCCGCGTGCATGTCCATCACAGACTCGAGTGACTCGTCTATCCAATTCGTTTGAGTTTTCTGATTTTTTTCTTTCCAACAACTTTTCCTACCTTTTGGTTTCCTGACCTTTTTCTTTTTGTCGTTGAGGATATCGCGTCTCATCGGCGCGCGAAAAGGTCGGGTTCAAATCCTGCCTGGGGCACCACCAAAAAATATCCGATGCCGCCTCACCGTTTTTCTTAAATAGCCCCACCCCTAACCTAAAGTAGAGGCTAACAAAAGTGGAGGAGGTGACAAAATGGCAGCAGCACAACCGGCACCAGCACCTAGAAAGCAGGTCAACATGGCAGAGATAATGCAACCGGGTATTCTCTTGGCAATAGCTGGACTCATGACCCTAATTGCAGGAGCAGGAGGCCAGTCTTTCCAGATATCGATGGTAATAATATCGCTGGTAATGCTTTACAGCGCTATCGTGTCCTTTGGCTACATCGCTATCCTACGTGATCTGTTCCCAGTCCT
>Ga0315289_10003148_pt1 | contig 25085 bp, 19 predicted proteins | sample YL17G11_40_MG_FD_203452 | JGI IMG/M metagenome (GOLD analysis project Ga0315289, IMG submission 203452) | Sediment microbial communities from Yellowstone Lake, YNP, Wyoming, USA - YL17G11_40 | ecosystem: Environmental > Aquatic > Freshwater > Lake > Sediment | place: USA: Wyoming | collected...
GCGTCAACACCATTCCAGAGCAACGTACCGGAGGTCCCCACAACTCTTTCCTCCATCGTAAAAACCCGCTTTCCAGCGTCGTTAAAAACCTCAAGCGAACCATCCGTTCCGGGCATCAAAGTCCAGGCCACAGCGAAGCTCTCGCCGCTTCCAAGGCTGATGGCCCTGGGGTCGACAGTGAGCGAGAAGCGGCCGTCGACATTGGCGGAGGCGGACGAGTTTGGCCGCCCCGGCGTCGCCCCGGACGCATCAGTGCATTGGTGCCATCCCGAGATATCCGAACTGACGTCATCTTTTTCGAAAGAGACACCGTCAAGCGATCCTCCTTCCCAGACAAATAAGTCCATACGTGATCCGCCGGCATCCAGCAGCTCGACATAACCTGAATCATTTAAGAGCGAAAACGCCATTTCGAAGGCGCCGTAAGCCTCCACAGGCGAGTCTCCCCAGTAGCCCGATGAATCGCCCCAATGCCCTTCGAAGGAGTCTCCGCCGTCTGGATCCGTCAATTTGCGGGCACAGACAGCATAGGACCCTGGGGCAACAAGTGGTCCAGGTTGCGTCATTGTTGTTTCCGCGCCTACGACGAACCGATAGAAGCCCAGGTCAATTGAAAAATCCTCGCGGTTATAGATTTCGATCCATTCCAATCGAGTCCTCGACCCAGGCTCATCAAAAAGAATCTCCGACAATACAACCTGGGCGGAGAGGTTGACCGGCAACAGAAGTGAAATCAACAGGCATTTCAAAACACTCTCTCCAGAGTCAAAAAAAGCGGTCCCATACGTGATTCGGAAGCATTCTGCCAGCGATAGGTGGCGTTCAAAATAGTCCCCGGGAATACGGTGGTTCTTTCTTCAATATAGTATTCAATATCCCCGTTGTATCTAAAACGCACACGCCCATTGAATGAGGTTACGTTCGCACGCGAGACTTCGCAATATACTTGTGAGAACGATCGTTGCCTCTTCAAATTGTTGTCTCCTACATACAAAGAGGAAAGCAAAGTCAGCTTAGCAAACCACCATACTCCGGTTGCAAATTCCATGAGATTCCTTCTTGATTCCGGAGATTTCATTGCCGACAGTTTGGTAGAAAAGAATGCCCTGTCCCCCGCTCTATACCGAGCCCAGAGTGAGTAGTCGCCCGCGATGGCGTCATCCCTGGTCCTCTTCCAAACTTCTGAAATACCATCCAAGTCGACTCTGCCCAATATGATTCCCTTCTCGACGAGCATCCCGCTCTCTCCGGCCTGCACTTGCCTGAAGACGAGGCCGGTAGATTCATCCACATAAGAAATATAATCGGGATATGCATAACCCGACGACTGCAAGTTGATGTATGATTTATCAAACCGCCAGACTCTGATATCGAACCCCTTCTGTATCGTTTTCAGCGTGAATCCGATGCCGGATTCGCCGTAGGCCAATTCTGCGCGGACGCCAAGGGATTCGTTGGCGGCATAAATGGAACCGACGCCCAGCGACTTGCGGTAGCTGTCTGCCGAAAGAAGAGTGGCGCCGAGAGCGATACCCAATTCGAGGCTTTGAAGCCTTCGTGAAAAATAGCCTCCCCAGAAACTCTTCGAGGCATTCCCATATTTCTTGACGGAACAACAGAGTTGCTGATTTTCGCGATAAATAACCTTGAGCCCATTGTAGTAACTATTGTCGGGGAAAAGCGCATTGATGGTCGATTGACGGCTGGACGAAATCGGCCGGTAGTCGAACCTCCCTATCGTCAGCCCCAGACCGCAATCGGCCGTGTAATTTCCGGCAGTTATATCCCAGGCGGAGTTGGTATACCGTAAAGAGCGCCGTTCGGTCTGCCAGTTATTATTGTTGTTTCGGCCTTTGTAGCCGAATTGCATTTGTCGGAGAGAGACATCCATCAAGTAATAACCCGAATTTTCGTTAAGCCGTACTTTGTGACCGGATTTGATTCTGCCAGAGGCAAGACCCTGACTTTGGCCGGCTGCCGTCGTGACGACGTTCCCCTTAGAGGGGCTGTTCCCCGACAAACGAATCTCGGTTAGCGGGTTTCCCAGCACCGATTCAAGGTACTGAGATTCATCTTTGACGGAGTCGCCTTCGGCCAAGTCGCGATACAACCGGTAGCTGTCGTAATCGAAATAACCTTCGCTATAAAGATCTTCCCAATCCGATTCCGTTTGAATCAGATCAATCCACTGGGCGATGCAAACGTCTGGTGGACTGAGGATGATAATAATTGAGGCAAGGGGCGCGATTTTCACTTTAGGCCGTATTTATCGAGTTTGCGGTAGAGGGTTCGTTCGCCGATACCCAGCATTCGGGCGGCTTTTTTTCTATTCCCCCCGGCTTCGTTCAAGGCCCTTGTCACAAGCTCTCGTTCCACGTCCTCCACGTTAACGGTATCAAAGCGGCCCTGGGCCACACCGCTCGAGACCGGCTCGCCGCCCCGCATCTTCTCGAGCTCCCTTTCTATAAGACGCTTCAAGGCCATCATCTCGTTGGTCAACGCCATTATCGCCTGAAAGATGAGCTGGTGCTCGGCCGATTCGGGTGTGCGATGTGTTGCCACCGGCAGCAGCGCCGCCTGCGGCCGATTCTCCATCATGTAGCGCTCGAAATCGGAAGCCTTGATTCGTCCCGACGAGCTGGTGATTGCAAATGAATCTATAACGTTCTTCAGTTCGCGGACATTGCCGGGCCAGTCATATCGATGAAAGAGCCTCAAAGCCCCCGGCTCAATCTCGAGCCCACCCGACCTCAGCTCCCGGCCACGCTCATCGAGAAAACGAAATGTCAGGGGCGAAATGTCGCTCTTTCTTTGCGCCAGCGGAGGCAGGTCTATTGACACGACCCGCAGCCGATAATAAAGGTCTTCACGAATACGCCCGGTGGCCACATCTTCGGTCAGGCTCCTGTTAGTCGCCGCTATAAGCCTGAAATCCACCTTGATGGGTGTATTTCCACCGACTCTGGTGAATGTCCTCGATTCAAGGACGCGCAGGAGCTTGACCTGTATTTCGAGTGGGATTTCTCCAATCTCATCGAGGAAAATTGCCCCTCCTGATGCCTGTTCGAAGACACCGAGTCTTCTTGCGATCGCCCCGGTATAGGCTCCCTTTTCATGCCCGAAGAGCTCCGACTCAACAAGCCCCGGCGCCAGGGCGGCGATATTGACCGGGATGAAGGGGCTTTCGGGCTTCGCCGATTTGGCGTGGATAGCCCTTGCGATCATCTCTTTGCCTGCCCCCGACGGCCCTGTAATCAGGACACTAATATCTGATGGCGCCACCTGGAGGACAATTCTGGCGGCAGACACCAATTGGGGCGACCTGCCGACCAACCCGCATTCCTTTATGACCTGTCGATCGCTCTGGATATCGGCAAATGCCCCGGCAATCACCGAAGCCTCGACCGGCCAGGAGTAGCTTCTGTCAAAGTAGAGTTCCTCGGCTAATCCCTCAGGAGGAAATACGGCGACAATCGCTACCGAGGGAATCTCAAGATAGGTTCTCTCGATTAGCTTCAGAGGGCGTGGGTCCCGGCGCAGATCAAAGACAATTCCGGCAACGCTCAATCCTCTAATGGCGGCGGCCAGGCTGGTTTCGTCGCCAAAAACCTCGGCTTCCCGGTTGGGAATCGACGCCACTAATTCCTCGGCAAAAGATCTATCTCGCGTATAAATCAGGATCATTTCTTTTTAGCCTTTCTCTCGGTGTCGTTGTTGACAAGCGCGAAATCGGCCCGCTTGTTTTCGAGATCGACCTTATCTATAATGACCCTAACCTTGTCGCCGAGCTTGAATACCCGTCCTGTGCGACGTCCGCTGGCCCGGTGCTTTCCCTCGTCCAAAACGAAGTAGTCGTCATGTATTGTGGCGAACGGCACGAATCCCTCGACCATGCTGCCCATAAGCTCCACGAATACCCCAGCCTTGACTACGCCTGAGATTATTCCATCGTAAACCCCACCGACCCTTTCGACCAGATATTCCAGCTGCTTGACCTTGATGGAATCGCGTTCCGCCTCGTCGGCTGTGATTTCGGTTGCGGTGCAGTGAGCCCCGAGCGTTTTGAGGGTCGCCTTCAAGTCAGCGACCGCCTGGCTCGTCAATTTGCCGTTCAGCGCCTTCTTGAGGACCCGGTGCACCAGGAGATCGGGATACCGCCGGATCGGAGACGTGAAGTGAGTATAGCGCTGGAAAGCCAGTCCGAAATGCCCGATATTTTCTGGTTGATAAACGGCTTTAGCCAGGGAGCGCAAGAGTATCTCTTCCACAAAAGACTCTTCCGGCTTATCCTTGACGACCTCGAGCACTCTCTGAAGCTTCTTGGGGGTGACGTCCCCTCTAAAGCTGAAGTTATACCCCATCTCGTTTAAGAGCGCCGCGAAATTGGCAATTTTTTCTTTGTCCGGCCGGGCATGAACCCGATACAGTATCGGGGCTCCCCGGCTTTCCAGGAAAGTGGCGGCGAATTTGTTGGCCACAAGCATGAATTCCTCCACTACCTGGTGAGACGGCATCCGGGCTTTGGAGAAAATATCAATGACGTTTCCTTCGGAGTCCAGGAGAACCTGGGGTTCCGGCAGGTCAAAATCCAGGCTGCCCATTTCCAGGCGCTGTTGGCGCAAGGTCTGCGAAAGCTTGAGCATGGATTCCAGAACCTTGCCGGTCTTGACGTCTATTCGTCCTCTCCCTTTTCTGTCGAAGTAGTCCTGGACTTCATCGTAGGTGAGTGTGGCCCGGCTCTGGATGATGCTTTCAGCAAACATCCAGTCGGTGATGTGGCCGGCCTCGTCGATCTCGGCCGTGAACGAGACGGTCAGACGGTCCTCGCCATCGACAAGGCTGCAGATATCGCTGGAGAGTTTTTCGGGCAGCATCGGTATGACGCGGTCCACAAGGTAGACGGAATTCCCGCGCGAGCGCGCCTCCCTGTCGAGTGCCGAACCCTCTTTAACATAATACGACACGTCGGCGATATGGACTCCCAGACGGAATTGGTGGGGGCCAAGCGGTTCGAGGCTGATGGCATCATCGTGGTCTTTGGCATCCGATGGGTCTATGGCAAAAACAACGAGGTTTCGAAAATCCTGTCTTCGGGAGATTTCGCCCCTGGCGATACTCCTGCGAATTTTGGCCAGTTCGGGATTGACGCTCTGGTCGAACTTCTTGGGGAAACCATAACCCGCCACGATAGAGTCAATCTCCATTCCAGGGGCGCCGACCTCACCGAGAATCTCTTCCACGAATCCTCGCGCAGGGAGATATGTGGCTTGCCAGGGGTAGAGACGAACTGTCACCATGAGGTCGTTCGCCAGGGGCAGCTTGCGGGCGTTTTCGACTTCGATGTTTTCGGAGTAGCGGCGGTCGTTGGGGATAATATAATACCCGTAGCGACTCCTGAAGAGACGTCCGACCAGCCTCCCCTTTTCGCGATCGACGACCTGGATAATGCGGCCCTCCCGGTTCTTTCCGGTTCGCGTGTCTTTTACAACGACTTTGACACTTTCCCCATGTAGAGCGCCGCCCATGTCGCGGCGCGATATGAAAATCTCGCCCGTCTTGTTGACGGGTAGCACAAAACCGTGACCCGCTCGATTGACATGAAGCCTGCCCTCCACGACATTCTGCTTGTCATTAACGGTCAGGCGACCGCCTCTCGTTCTGGCCAGTTTACCGGCAGAAACGGCTTCCTTGACTATTCTCCGAAATGTCGAGTAGTTTTCGGAATCGATATTCATGAGATGCGCCAATTCGCGGACCTTCAGGGGTCTTGTGGCGCTCTTCAGATTCTGGCTTATGCCCTCGAACGTCAATTTGCCCATTTGCGCATGATTATAAGCATCAGAAAAGAGATTTTCAAGTTCCAAACTGCCAGTTTGACAGAGAACGAAGCAAAACCAATCAACTGCCTGAGAGACTCTCAAGTCATCTGCCAACCCCGGATATCTCAAAAAACTCTTGACTATGGGCGATGAAAAGGATAGTATCCGAGAGGCGGTTTCTTGCAACCCGGGCAGGAGAATCGAAGAAACGAGACTCTGGACGATGGGAACGGAGGGATACGCGGGCCCGGGGTGATCCACAGCAAGCAGATTAGAGAACGCGATTTTGAGAATTTCGAAGGCTGGCTTCAAACTATCAGTGGCTACGTTCTTTTGCTGTTGAAACTAAAAATTCAAACCAAATCATCGAGGGAAATCAGGTCAGGAAAGTGGTTCATCGAAAATCGGGAGGTTAGGATTTTCCCGAGGGAGGAGAAAATATCACCAACTTCGATTCCGCAGCTCGCTTAAAACAACTTGCAGGAGTCTGATTGATTATGAGAAAAACAATTTTTTTGTCAGTTGCTGCGTCGCTTCTGATTTTCGCCGTGGCTCATTCCGCCGATGGCAGAATTGCGGTTCGCGATGCCCGCGCCGAAATGAGCAAGACAGCACCGATAAAGCACAGCGCCTTGATCAGGGGCGATGAGAAACCGCAGAACGTCCAGTACTTTCCCAGCCACCCCAGGCTGGCAGCCGGCTCACCCGGCGACACGCTGGGCTATACCCAGTACGACTATCAGAGCAATGGCTCTACAGGGAACAGGGTCGTCCTGGATGCTCTTGGCGGCGCCCACGTCGCCTGGATGAATGCAGATCCATACCCAACGCCACGTTACGTGTATTATAATTACGTGGCGCCTGGTGGGGGCCAAGGTTGGCCGTACACGGGCACCCCGGTGTCTTTTGGCGGCCGTGTCAACGATGGCTACACCCAAATCAGCATCAACTCAAGCGATTTCGCGGCTGTGGCGTATCACAACGCCGTGGTCGGTGACTCGATATTATTCGCGCTTGATACCGGCAATGGACTTGGGATTTTCGATTATTTCCAGCCGATTATCCGCTTCGGCACCGAGCATTGCATCTGGCCGTACGTCTCGATCGACCGCAATGATCGTATACATATAGTGGCCACCGAGACTTCCCCGACCGCCGGTGATTCGACGACGTTTGGTTATACGCGCTCTACCGATGGCGGTAACACCTGGACACCGGCGGCGGTGATCGACACCGTCATGACCGTATCGCCCAACATTACTTCCAGCCCCGTTTCCGACAAGGTTGCCATTGTCTACACGCATCCTTACATTTCGGATGATCAATGGCACAACGACGTTTACTACATCCAGTCTCTGAACGGCACGACCTGGGATTTCGTCAATGGCAAAGTCAATATTACTGGTTACGCGACCGATGACGATTCCCTGTGGGCCTATACCGACTGCGACGCGGTTTACGACTACGATGATAACTTGCATATCATCTGGAACGCGCAGTATCTTACCGATACCCTCATTTACTACAACGCCCAGTTGTTTCATTACAACTCGGGCACGGGATCGATTAACACGATTGCCCAGTTCGATTCGTCCTGGTATCCCGATACCTGGTGCAAATTCGGCGTCTGGAATTTCTCGATTGCCAAGATGTCTATCGGCGTCGACCCGTCCAACAATGCGCTCTTCGCGACCTACACCAGCTGGAACGTTGGCGACTGCGCCATGAGCACCTATGCCAACGGGGACGTTTTCTTGCATTATTCGACTGATGACGGCAGCACCTGGACGCTCAAGGGTAACGTCACGGATTCGCACACCGATTCATGCCTTGCCGGCGACTGCGACTCCGACCACTGGTCCTCGCTGGCGGAACACGAAAATGCCTACTTGCATCTGTTCTGGGTGAACGATAAGGACGCCGGCGGCGTCCCCCAGACCGAGGGTTCCGCCACCGACAACCCCATGCTCTACTATCGCTATCCCAATCCCGTGAGAGGCGCCGCAGCGCCTCTGGCTCCGGCCCTCGTGTTCCCGGAAAACGGCATGCAATTCAGCGAGCAATATGCCCTGTTCGACTGGCGGGATCCGATCGGGGTCAACCGCTATGAGATTCAGATTGACTCCACCAATACGTTCGCAAACCCGTACGAGGCCAATACCAACGTTCGCAATTCCGAATATCTGAACGCCACGGCCTTTTTGGAGGGCACGTATTTTTGGAGAGTGAGAGCTGTCGGGCCTTATGGCACATCGGCATACAGTTCCGTGTTCACATTCACGGTGCAGGCAGGCTGCCCGTACGTGCCTGGAGACATTAACGACAACGACGTCGCCAACGGCGTTGACGTCGGATACGGGGTCAACTACTTTAAGGGGTTTGGTCCCCCACCACCAGTCATTTGCCCCGATTGCCCCAACGTGGGAGAGCAGATCTTTGGAGCTGGTGATGTCAATGGCAACTGCGTGTTCAACGGGGTTGACATCAGTTACTTTGTGAATTACTTGAAAGGCCTGGGGCCGGACCTTTCATTCTGCGAAAACTGCCCGCCGACGCAATAGCAATCACTTGGCTTTGCGTGGAAAATATCGGGCTCTCCCCACAGGGAGGGCCCGAGTTTTTTATCGTTGATTTACCGCCCGGCGCGCGAGTTTTGGCGGCGGCATCCCCTGACCGACCGAAGTTGAACGCCGGCCGCCCGGAACGGCTATAATTTTCTCAACGCTATGACGGTGAAATCATCTTCGAACTCAGGGCGTCCGGAGAACGATTGAACCTCGGCCCGAAGATTGTCAAGAAATCCATCCAGAGGAGAGTCCTTGAAATCGACGGCAAAATCGATCAGGCGCTTTTCGCCGAAATGCTCCTCTCGGGAATTCGAAGCTTCAATAACACCGTCCGTATACAGTACTATCAGGTCTCCTTTTGAGAAGGACAGACTTTTCTCCTCGTAGGTGAATCCCTCATGAACTCCGATCACACCGCCGGTCGGCCCCAGAAATTCGACTTGACCATCATTCCTGACCAGAATAGCCGGGCAATGACCGGCGTTAGTATAAGTCACCTGGGAACGTCTTTCCAGCTGCGGTTCAAGCGCGATACAGGCCAGGGAAATGAATTTCGTGACCGGGACATTACGGCACAGCCATTGATTCAGACGGGAAATCAGCTTGCTCGGAGAAGGAATTTCCTCGGCGAGGATTCTCAAAGCACCCTGGACATTCGACATAAGCAAGCTTGCAGGGAGCCCTTTTCCCATTGAATCCGCAATTATCAGGCGGGACAAGCCGTTGCCGGATGCCGGCAAGAGATCATAGTAATCGCCGCCAACGAATCTTGCGGCTAACGATTTAACGGCGATGTCATGACCCTCGACCTTCTCTACTGCTTGCGGCAGCAATGCCCTGTGAATCTTGCTGGCAAGGTAGAGCTCATCTTCAAGCTGGGCGCGTTCCTCCGGGGTGATGCAGCCGAGACAGATCTCGGTCACCGGCTGAACTTCGAGCCGGTAAAGCTCGATGTCACCCTTGCAAACGTCGCAGGTGCCAAAGCTCTTGTTTTCAACACGTCCCAGTGCTTCTTTGATTTCCACGAGAAGGGACTGAACCTTGCCAATGTCATCCTGGCTGGCCACTACCGGGGCGTCGAGCCATTCATTGAGATTCTCCTCTCGTTCAAGGAGCAGATTCTTGAAATGTTCGAGATCCGATAATGTCATATTGTTAACCCTCGTTTTGGTCAATATACGGAAATCGAAGGGCGATGGTTGTATAATTAATCTGCTTTGCCGCCAATTCAAAAAGGCGGCCATGGGCGCCGCCTCAATGCTCTACTGCTCATCTCTGGGGAATTGTAGAGTGGAATCACCTCGCCAAAAACTTCAAGATCGGGAATTTCTCGGCCAGGATTTTATTCTTGAGCCTGCTTATAGCACCAGTAGGGTTGAGGTCCTTGGGACAAACCTCTTTGCAGTTGAAAATAGTGTGACAGCGGAAGACACCGAACTCCGAGGCCACCATCGCCAATCTCTCCTTCCCGGCGCCGTCCCGGGAATCGTCGACAAACCTGAGAACCTTGAGGAGAGCGTGCGGACCGAGATATTTGGGATCGCCGTAGGCTACAGGACATGACCCGTAACAGGCGCCACAGAGAATGCAGTCGATATGATGATCGAGCTTGCGGCGCTGATCCGGACTCTGCAGGTATTCCTTTTCGGGCGGCTCGTCCTTTTGGAGCAGATATGGCTTGATACATTTATAATTATCGAAGAACGGCTGCATGTCGACGATTAAATCCTTCAGGACCGGCAGGTGCGCAAGAGGCCTGATGACGACGGGGGGCTTCAACTTATCGATCTGGGTTTGGCAGGCGAGCCGGTATTTGCCGTTGATATGCATGGCGTCGGAACCGCAGATCGCCGCCCGGCAGCTGCAGCGAAATGCAAGAGTGGCATCGAGGTTTTCCATGACCCAGAAGATTCCTTCCAAAACGGTCATCCCTTTCGTGGTGTTGACATCGTAGCTCTGGAAGTAAGGCCCGCGAACATCGTCGGGATCATATCGGAATATCTTGAATGCAGCCATCTCAGTATTTCCTTTCCTCGGGCTTATACCTGCCGATGTCCGTTTCACTGTAACTGAACTGCGGACCCGAAGGCGAATATGTCACGACCGTATGTTTCAGCCAGTTGGGGTCGTCGCGCTTGCTGTAGTCTCGACGGAAATGGGCGCCGCGGCTTTCCGCTCGACGTAAGGCGCCATCGCAAACTATCTCGGCCACGTCGAGATTGCCGGCCAGTTCCATTATCCAAACCCTATCCATGTTGAAGGACCTGGTCTTCACCACGGGGCGAATGGCCTTGAATCTCTCTTTCAGGTCTCTTATTCCGGCAAGACCCTCGCCAAGTTCCTTCTCGGTCCTGAAAATTCCGACCTTGCTTGGCATTGCTGCCTGCAGGTCATCGCGTATCTTATAAGGGTTTTCGGTTCCTTTAGGATCTGAATAATGTGCCATCCGTTCTTGCAATTTCTGATGCGCCTTATTCAGCGTTCTTTCATCAGCGGCCTTGGGGAGGTTTTTGGCATACTTGGCGGCCGCCGCCCCGCTGCGTCGGCCGAATACGATCGTATCGAGAAGTGAATTGCCGCCCAGCCTGTTGGCGCCATGAACCGAAACGCAGGCGCATTCTCCGGCCGAGAAGAATCCTGGCGACCTGGTCTCGCCATCGGCGTTGCAGTCTATCCCGCCCATAGTATAGTGCATCGACGGGTTGACGGGGATGGGGCTAGTTACCGGGTCGAGGCCGACGAAATCAAGGCAGAGTTCCCTGATGCCGGGAAGGCGTTCCAGTATCTTGGCCTTTCCGAGATGCCTCAGATCAAGATGAACGTACGAATTCTCGATGCCTCTTCCCTGCTCGATTTCGGTGGCAATGGAACGGCTGGTGATATCACGGGGCGCCAGCTCCATCACTTTTTCCGAAACGTAGCGTTTCATAAACCGTTCGCCCTCGGAATTAATCAGATACCCGCCTTCGCCGCGGCAGCCCTCCGTCATCAGTATATTCGAGCGGTAGAGGCCTGTCGGATGGAATTGGATGAATTCCATATCTTTTAGTGGAATGCCGGCCCAATAGGGCATTGCCAAGCCCAGGGCAGTGGAGACATGAGCATTGGTTGTATTGCCATACATTCGGCCGGCGCCGCCGGTGCCAAAGATAACCGCATTGGCGCCTATCATTTCGATGGCGCCATCCGGGATATTGAGCGCCACCACGCCTTTGCACGCACCCTGGTCATCAATGGCGACCTGCAAAACCATCCATTCTTCATAGTAATGGGTATTCAGGCGGATAGTTTGTTCGTACAAAGTATGCAGAAGATACAATCCCGTCTTGTCGGCCCCATAGCATGTGCGAGGGTAACCTGCGCCGCCGAAGGGGCGCTGAGCGATCTTACCATCGTCAGTTCGTGAAAACGGGCATCCCCAATGCTCCATTTCGAAGATTACACGCGGAGCATCGGCCGTCATGGTGATGGCCGCCGTTTGATCAGCCAGAAAATCGGAGCCCTTGATAGTATCGTAGGCGTGTTTTTCGGGCGAATCGTCATGCGATTCGGGATTATTGGCCAGCGCGGCGTTAATGCCTCCCTGGGCGGCTCCCGAGTGTGAACGTAGAGGATGTACCTTGGTCAGCAGGGCAACATCGGCGCCACCTGCTGCGGCTTCGATGGCCGCCCGCATTCCGGCCAGGCCCGCGCCGACAACAATGACATCATGAAACCGCATGAACACCTCCCGGCGCGTGATGCAGCGCCCTGGGCAGCATGACGCCGATGGCAACGATGGCCAGGACCGCTATAATCGCAACAGAAACGGTTACCAAAACCTTATGCTTCCTCGATAGATCGAAGAAATCCATAATGGTGATGGCCAGGCCGTTGACCATATGATAGAAGACCACTATTATCAGCCCGATCTCCAGGAAATGGAACAGCGGAGACTGCACCAAGCGAAGACGCTCATCAAATGAGCCGGCGCCGGAATTGGCCGAGCCCAATACCCAGAGATGCGCAAAAAGGTAAAGGAGAAGCAGAAGGCCGGTGATACGATGCAAGAGCCAGGAAAACGTGCCTATATTAGGGTTCAGCTTTACTTCTTCGGCAGTGCCTCTGAAAACCTTCAATATATTCATACGGCACCCCCGCCAACATAAAACGCCCGAAGAGTATAAAAGCCCCAAACGGCAACCAGCACACCGACTCCCCAGAGCACAGCCAACCAAGCGGTCTGTATCGCTCTCGATGGCCTGAAATCAAGTACGACCGCCCAAAGACCGTTAAGGCCGTGGTATAAAGCTGAAACTATAAACAGAAAATAGAAGGTCACCCACCCGATGCTCCCTTGCAACCTCTCTATGACAAACCGGAAGTCGAGAAACCCCGTGGGGGCCATTAAGGCATCGGTGAAGTTGAAATCCCAGTGGAGCACTTTGACGTGGGTAAAAAGAAAGACGGCCAGAAATATGCCCGTCAATCTTTGAAACAGCCAGAAGAGCGCTCCGCGAGTCGCGATGGCTTGATTCATTTAAAAGCCTCCAAATCACGCCCCCTATTGCCAAACACCAATTATCTCAAGTCCGTAGAGGCACGACATATCGTGCCCCGTTCATACCGACCGTTACCAATATCAAATCACAGGGAGAAAGTCAACCGCTTTGACAGGTGCGGAAATGTGGGCCTGAGATAGCGGGCGGGGCGATGATGCCTGCCCGCCAATGCTTACGTGACCGATTCCAGCCTGTTCCCCGAATCGCTGGGCAATCCTCCCATCTTCACCATCATGGCCCTGGCCAAATGGATTGCCGAGATTTGTACACGAGATTAGAGTTAAACATCTTTTCGCCAGGTCGAAGTCCGGCAGCTGCCGAACGTAACCTGGAGGCAATCTAACAGCGTCAGGTCGCAGGCGACCTGACCTACGAATTGATAAAAAGGTGGGGGCTCAACATCTTGAACCCCCATGTAAACATACAATTGCTATATAACAAAGATGACTTTTGTGACCGCAAGCCTTTACCTCTTGTACTTCTCTACACCCTCCACGTAAATATTCCCGCCGTGGCAATCCTGGGCAACTACCACAGGGAAATCAACGACCTTCAGACGACGCACCGCCTCGGGGCCGAGTTCTTCGTATGCGACAACATCAGATTCGGTGATTCTCTTGGCCATTAGCGCCCCGGCGCCGCCGGTAGCCACCATGTAAACGGCTTTATGCTTCTTGAGCGCCTCGGCAACTTCAGGCCCCATCTCCCCTTTACCGATCATTCCCTTGAGCCCCGCGGCAATCATGAAAGGCGAATATTTATTCATCCTGCCCGATGTTGTTGGCCCGGCCGAGCCGATGACCTGCCCGGGTTTCGCCGGTGTCGGCCCCACGAAGTATATTATCTGACCCTTGGGATCAAACGGCAGCTTCTCGCCTTTTTGAATAAGCTCTACCATTTTCTTGTGAGCGGCATCGCGTCCGGTATAGATGTATCCGGTTATTGTCACATTGTCGCCGGAATGTAATTTCTCCGTATCGGAATTGCTTAAGGGGGTTGTCAGCTTCTTGGTTTCCATATTGATTCTCCTCAGATGATAATCTCTTTGTGGCGCGCCGAATGGCATTGCGTGTTTACCGCCACAGGCAGACTGGCGATGTGGCAGGGATGCACCTCGATGTGAACAGCCAACGCTGTCGTTCGACCGCCGAGCCCTTGAGGACCGACACCGGTATTATTGACAAGCTGGAGCAATTCCTTTTCCATGGCGGCATAATAAGGATCCGGGTGGATGCTTCCGATCTTTCTCAGGAGTGCTTTCTTGGCCAAATATGCGCATTTATCGAAGGAGCCGCCAATTCCCACGCCGACGATTATCGGCGGGCAAGGGTTGCCTCCTGCTTTTCTGACCGTCTCGACGACGAAGTTTTTCACCCCTTCTTCACCGTCCGCAGGTTTCAACATTCTTACCGCGCTCATATTCTCGGAGCCTCCACCCTTTGGCAGAATGGTGATTTTTATCTTGTCCCCCGGCACGATCCTGATGGAAATAACCCCAGGAGTGTTGTCGCCTGTATTTTTCCGCCTCAGGGGGTCCTCGACCATCGACTTCCTCAGGTAACCGGCGCCGTACCCCTGCCTGATTCCTTCTTGCACGGCGGTTTCGAAGTCACCACCTTCGATATGCACTTCCTGCCCGAGCTCTGCGAAGACAGCCGCCAGCCCGGTGTCCTGGCAAAGCGGCATTTTCTCATTTTTGGCGATCTCGGCATTTTCGAGAATCTGGCCGAGAATCTCCTTGCCCAAAGGCGATTCCTCTCTGGAGCGCGCCTCCTTGACCGCCTCGATAACGTCCTCTCCGAGGTAGTAGTTGGCATCCATGGAGAGCGATTTGATCGCTTCTGTAATCAATTCGACATTGATGTTGCGCATCTTCTGGTCCTCACTCTTTAATGAGTTCCAACAAAGCGGAAACGAGATTTCCGCATGATTCAAATACCTCCGACGGGCGTTTGCTTCCAAGTTCGCCTCCGGAGGTCGCCAATTTGTTCGTTTGATCTATAACTACCTCGCCGGGCCTCGTAACCACCGCCTGAGCCCCCGATGCCGAGACGACCGCCTGCAGCTTGGGGTCGCTGCCGACAGTCACAACCGCTCCCGCTCTCGTAATCCCCTGCAGCGATTTGGCGACGACGGCGGCGCCCGGCCCGAAAGCCCCTATCGGCTTGCCCAAGCGATATATTCCTTTAAGAAGGTTCTTGAGCCCGTCGTTGACCTTGAATGCTCCCCCGGACTCATCGATATTTCCCAGGCCGGCAAAAAGCCTCTTGCCCCCGGGGATTATTATGACATCCAATCCCGTGGCCCGAACGTCGTTGAGATCGATGAGATTGCTTCTAGCAATTTCAGTATCCAAGTCATGAAGGATATTAGATGAGATGGCGATTGGGACTGATATGGCCAGTCGCAAGAAACCTTGCTTTTCGAGATGGAAAATCGAGAAAAGAATTTCCCAGGGGTTTCCGCCGGAAATTACGATGCCTGCTTTCCTTGGAATATTAGCCATGGGAAATCGATTTTAAAAGACCTTTGTGACGTAATTCACATTTGAATAAAGAATAAACCCCGGCTTCCGAGCCAGGGCATCATTCAAGGCAAGATCGAGACGATTTTCTTGTCGCGGCCCCTGCGCTCGAACTTGACCACGCCATCGGAGGTGGCGAACAGCGTGTCGTCCTTGGCCTGGCCGACATTCACGCCCGGGAAGATGCGAGTCCCTCGCTGGCGGATGATGATGGTGCCGGCGTTGACTCGCTGACCTCCATAAGCTTTGACGCCGAGCCGCTGACCATGCGAATCGCGCCCGTTTCTCGAGGACCCCAGTCCTTTCTTGTGTGCCAAAACAAACCCCTTTCGTTACAAACACTGCAATTTAAGAACTCAAACCTTCATGTCAAGGCTGAAATTATGAGGAATTCCCATGTTAATCCGATCCTAATCCTGATCTGACTGGAGTGGCACCGCTTTATCAGCGGCGACATGTCGGCCGCCTTTAACGCGACCTCCGCGGCACCAACCACATTATTTCTGAATCTTTCGAAACAAAATGGGTCTCTATTCAGTTTTTGGTTCTGTTTAAGACCGAAGCGCTAAGGGGATACGCCAATAATCAAGGCTCTGGGCTCCCTGACGCCAGGAACGCTCGGTTGATAACGACGCTTGACCCAGGACAATTGGTGTTGCTTTTTGAGCTAATATTAATAATATTGATTCTCATAACCTGCGGAGGAGGCAAACAAAATGCGGGCTGCATGGGTGATTTTCTGTGTCGGTGTCATAGTGCTTTCGCCGACACTCTCGCGCTCTCAGAACCTGAACATGGAGTACGTCTCGTCGCTGCTTTGGACCGGCGTCAACGACGTTTTCGTGCGCGATAGTCTGGCCTATTGCGCCATGGCTAACGGCCTGACGATCGTGAACTGCGCAGATCCTGCGACACCCACTTATATCAGCAAATTCTATCTTCAGGGTTACGCGCAGGGGGTTTGGGTGACGGGCAACTATTGTTTTCTTGCCGACGGCACCGGCGGGCTGCAGATAATTAATATCGCCGACATTCAGCATCCAGCCCTCACAAGTTCTCTCCCCACTCCCGGTTTCGCAATTGACGTCATAGTGTCCGGCGCTTATGCCTACATCGCCGATAACAACGCCGGTCTCCAGATTGTCAACGTGGCCAACCCCTTCTTGCCGAATATTGTGGGCAACTATCAGACCCCGGCAAGGGCCAGGGCCCTGACCGTCTCCGGAGCTTACTGCTATATCGCGGCTGATTCCTCGGGGCTTCGCATAGTCAATATCTCCAATCCCACGGCGCCTGTTCCCCTGAGCGGCTACAATAGCCCGGGAGAATCAAGAGGCATCTGTGTCGATGGCGATTATGCTTATCTTGCCGATGACCATACCGGGGTATTTCTCGTAAATATCGCCAATCCAGCGGTGCCGATTCCGGTCAGCACCTATAATTCGCCGGGGCGAGCGCGGGGCGTAGCTGTCAGCGGCCAATATTGCTATGTCGCCGATGACTCCTCGGGTGTTGAGGTCGTTGATATTTCCAATCCTGCAAGCCCCTCGTTTGTGGCCAACATAAATACTCTGGGCGAAGCTCGCGAGATTATCACAGTTGGCACACGCTGTTATGTGGCCGATTACACCGCCGGGATGAAGATTGTCGATATTTCCAATCCCTCGACTCCGGTGGTGCTGGGACGTTACGATACGCCGGGAGTCGCCCGGGGAGTAACGGTGAATAACAATTATTGCTACGTGTCCGACGGCTCCGCCGGCCTGCGCATTCTCGATATCGCCAATCCGGCAAGTCCGATAATCGCGGCCAGAGTTAATACGCCCGGTAATGCCAGAGCAACGGCTATATCGGGCAATTACTGTTTCCTGGCCGACGGCTACTCGGGCCTTTACGTTATCGATGTCACCGTTCCCGCTATTGCAGATACCATTGCGCACTACGATACCCCGGATTTCTCCGAGGACGTCAAAGTCAGCGGCAACTATGCTTATGTTACCGATTACTCCACGGGCCTTATGATTTTCAATAGGGCCAATCCCTTCAACCCCTCGCTTGTGAGTACATATAACACCACTGCCGTGGCGCGTGAGGTCGCTATTTCCGGTAGCTATGCCTATGTGGCCGATGATTCGGCGGGGCTGGTCATCGTAAATATAGCGAATCCCGCCTCGCCGACTCTGGCCGCGAGATACATCACTCCTGGTGATGCCACGGGCGTGGCGGTGAGCGGCAGTTACTGCTATGTGGCGACGGATACATTCGGGCTGCAGATTGTCAATGTTTCAAATCCTTATGGGCCGACCTTCGTCTCGAGCTTTCTCGGAAATAGCAGGGCCTACCATATCGCGATTTCGGCAAACGTACTCTACCTGGCCGACTATTATGCTGGAGTCTACGTGCTGGATATATCGAATCCGGCATCGCCATCGCTCACGGGCCGATATGACACGCCGGGGCGCGATTGGGGTATCGATGTCTCAGGACAATACATGTATACGGCCGACTGGTATTCCTGGATGGCCCTGAGATACACGGGGAGCGCTCCCCAATTCGGAGCCGTAGGCGGAACTGTCACCGAGCAAGGGAACGGGAATCCACTCTCCAACGTCATCGTGGAGCTGCTTTTGGAAGGGACACCGGTGGCTTCTGACACCACCGCAGCCGAGGGGCAGTATTTGGTGCAGAATCTGACTCCCGGTACATATCAGGTCCTGGCATCTAAGAGCGGTTACGTCCCGGATACCATAAGTGGCGTTGCTGTGCTTGCGAACGATACCACGGTGCAAAATATCGTCCTGGCCCCAATTGCCGGCCCGATCGGAGCAATCTCGGGCACAGTTACAAGGCAGGATAACGGTACACCGTTGGCTGACGCGATGGTTCGCGCTATGCAGGCAGGATTTGTAATAGCGAGCGATACCACCGACGCAGGAGGATTATATAACATTAGTTTCCTGGCGCCTGGCTCGTACGACGTTATTGGCACGAAGATTATGTTTGTTCCGGATACGGTGTTCGGAGTAATTGTGGTACAGGACAACACAACCACGGCGAATCTGGTTCTGGCATCTATGCCGTTTATCCCGGGTGACGCCAACGGCTCCGGCGATGTCAACGGGGTCGACGTCTCTTATATGGTAAACTATTTGAAAGGCTTCGGACCGCCCCCGCCTGACCCCATTCTACGCGCCGATGCCAACGGCAACTGTCAGGTGAACGGGGTGGATGTCGTTTATCTTGTGAACTATCTGAAAGGGATTGGCCCGGCGCCGATAATGGGAAACTGCAAAGAGGAATGAAGCAGATAATGTGTAAACGGTCCAAGCCAAGCCGAACTGCCTGGTGGCTCCTGGCTTTAGCCATGTTGACGCATCAAGCGCCGTCAGCATCCGGCCAAGGCCTGCCCGGGCGCTATCATCGCTATATAGAGATGAGAAGTGCCCTCAGGTCGCTGCGAAACAACCATCCCCAGATCATGCGGCTGGATACGCTGGGATATTCCACGCGCTACAATATTCCTGTGCTCAGGGTCCGGCTGTCGGATGCGCCGAATAGCGACCAGGACAAGCCGGTGGCGCTGATCTGCGGCGGTGCTCACGCCAACGAAGTACTCGGGCCGGAAGTGGTTCTTGGGTTCATCCAGGACATCATCGGGCGATACGATAGCGGGGATACGACCGCCCAAAGGCTTATTGGCAATCTCGAGATATTCCTTGTCCCCATGGTAAACCCCGAGGGGCATATTGTGGTCGAGAACGGCAATCTCGATTGGCGCAAGAACCAGTGCGACAATGATTCCAATGGAGTATTCAATTTTCATGATGGTGTCGACAACAACCGCAATTATGATATGGGATGGGAACTGGCGAACGACCCCAAATCGGTGACGCCGGAGTCGTCGATGTATCGCGGCACGGCGCCGTTTACGCAGACCGAGAATAACGCCTTACGCGATTTCGGATGGCATTATCATCCCGTGGTGGCGCTGGATTATCATTCCCCAGCATACGGTCTGGGCGAGGTGGCATACTATCCCTGGTACTGGCGCCAGTCTGACGGCGGCCAGGGGGCGGCGCCCGATGAGCCGATGATGGCCGATATGGCGCGACAATTCGCATCGCTGATTGTGAATGATCAAGGCGACTCAACCTATAGAGCAAGGCGCGCCTATGTTGAAGAGGGCGATTTCAACACCTATTTCTACGGCAATTTCGGAAGCGTCGTGTTCACTGTCGAAGTCTCCGACACGACTATACAGGACGGCAGCATGGTTGATAACATCGTGGCCAGGAATATACCGGCGATTTATTTTCCTCTGCAACGAGCATTGCGCGGCCGCATCACAGGCGTGGTCCGCGATTCGATAACGCTGGAGCCGCTGGAGGCCGAGGTGCGCGTCCTGGAGCGGAATAATCCGGATATCAATTCCAGAATGACGCGCGCTGATTTCGGATGCTACGACAGGATCCTCGAATCGGGAACATACACGCTGGGATTCTTCAAAAGCGGCTATTATCCCCGGCAGATAAACAATGTCAACGTGGCGGTCTGGCCGGTCGTCAATGATGTCATGTTGATGCCGATGGCGCCCAGGCCTCCCGCGCCGATACTGCAGTTCCCGTCCGACGGCCAGACGATGCAGGACAACCAGTTTACTTTCGATTGGGCGGACGTCGACATCGCGGATCGTTACTTGATCGAGGTAGCGACCGATTCCCTGTTCGCGTCGATCATGCTGAACGATTCAAATATCACTGCCTCGCAGTTCCCGCTGCCAGCTACCCTTAGCGATGGCCATTACTTCTGGCGAGTCAAAGGGGGCAACGAGAACGGCTGGGGACCGTATTCAGAGGCGTTCGATTTTTTCGTTGATGCCCAATCGGCCATAGACAATCCTCCCACGCCGGTTGGGTTCTCACTTTCCCAGAACTATCCCAACCCATTCAATGCCAGGACTACAATCTCTTATTACCTCTCAAACGAAGCTATAGTCAGCCTATATATTTTTTCTTTGAACGGCGAGCTCGTCGACCGTCTGCTGGACAAGGCTGTTGAGGCGCCAGGCGAACACCGCCTCGTGTGGGATGCAAGCGACAACCGAAGGCAGTCCCTTTCATCTGGCATATATTTCTATCGCCTCTCTGCAAATAATCACACCCGCACAAAAGCCATGGTGATGGTAAAGTAGGGGCACACCTTGGTGTGCCCGTATGGGCGTCTGCCCCTTCCTGGGTGGCGTCAGGTCCCTGAACCTGACGCTTCTATGGACCCTGCGCGGCCCGTCTGGGCCCCATCACCTCCCCCTCAACGCCCCGCATAACCAGTTATTAGGTTGACGGACGGCTCTATATGGGCGTATAAGAGATTGCGGGATAAGAACTATAAATGTGAAATGGACAATCCGGTAATCCAAGTTGATGGTGAAAAGGAGTATGATATGTTCAGGCGCTTCTTCATTGTGCTTCCATCGATAGCCTTATGCTGTTTCTCTTTCTCGGTGGCAGCCCTTGGCGATGAACCCTCAATCACAGGCGATTTCCCATTTGAGGATGTCGCGGAAATATATTCCGGCCCATTCACGCGGCCTGATCGCGACGACTTGCTGGTGGTTCATTTCAATGGCGGTATTGTCTTTGGCAATATGAAGGGATCAACGTCGTCAGGTACTTACAAGCTGGCACTATATTCTTTTGACGGAGGCCGATTCCAGAGAATTTGGCTAAGCCGTGAAATCATGATGAAATATTCGGCAGTCGTGATGGATGACGGAAAGCCGAGGGAGGTTGTCTCGGGGACCCCATGGTGTTTCGGGGATTTTGACCGTGATGGTATCTATTCGATAATAACGTGCACCGTCAACGAAATGTCGGAAAGAGATTTTTCTAAGCCCAAGGATGGCCGGGAAGCGTTTTGGGGAAAGTCGATAAAGACTCCAGATATCTGGATTGACCAGATGATTGCCTGTGATATCGATGATGATAGCTGCGACGAAATCGTGGCTTTGCAATTCCCCGACAATCCCGATTCCTGCTGCAAATATCATGTGGGTATATATAGGGTCGTCGATGATTCCTTGATTGAGATATGGCGAGGGCTGTATAGCAAGCAAGGCAACGACGGGTTCTTTCGACCGAATCAATTTATATCAAAATGTCGCATCGATGGAATAGCGGGCGTGGTCCCTGTCATGAATGGACCTCAAGGCGGTGTGGAACCATCAAGTTATATCAGTATTGCCAGAACACAAACCGGCGCTTATGAGATTATCCGCCCGTTTCCAAAGCCATACGGCGGAATTGAGCTTCCGGCCAAAGGGGTTTTTGAGAATGCCTCCGAACAGGAAAAGGAACACTTAAGAAAAATGTTTGAGCTTCGCCGAAGCAAGGACTTCGGCCCCATGGGGGGCGTAATATTCAACGATGGCAACAGGGTCATGCATTATGGCAATTTCTTGGACATGAGAAATCCAGACCCCCACGAAAAATCATTTCCCCATGCTTTTTCCGTGCTGGAGGACGGTCAGTGGAGGCATTTGAAAAAGAATGACCCCTCGATCAGGGGCTTATTGTGTAGATTTACAATTGAAGCGGGAAAATCCGGCTGGCTATTTATCAACGATGGGAAATATTCTTTCTATGATAAATTGCCGGTATCTGATTAGGTGGATCAGATCACCTGCAACCTGACTCTTTCCGTCGTGTCGGGTCTCCGCACCCGACACATCCTGGGTGGCGTCAGGTCCCCTTGGCCGTATGGCCGAACCTGGCGCCCTATGAATCCTGGGCGGCAGACGTCCTCGACCCTACGGTCGCCCGCATAGGCGTCAACCCCTTCGCCCCCCTCAACGCCCCGCATAACCACTTTTTTGGTTGACGCGGGGCGCTACCTAGTGTATAATGCGGTTTCAGCGCTAGCTTTCGCATCTTTGAGGATATTTGGAATTGCCCAATAATAGATAGTTCCGATTCTTGCGGGGAGATACCAATGATTGATAAAAACGATACCTCCGAACTGGTGGTTTTTCCGAAGGGCGATTTGAAGATTCCTGTCATGCTCCTGGTGATGATTGCTATCTGCATAATAATTACCAGTGATTCGATATTTGCGCAAGATATCTCCGATGTTTTCGAGCAGGTAAATAGCTCGGTGGTGATGATTGTCACCTATGATGCTACTGGAAGCGAAAAAGGCCAAGGTAGTGGAGTTATCATAAATGCGAATGGGATTATTTTAACGAATAACCACGTTGTTGAAAATGCCTATTCCGCAAGAGTGATAACTGAGGAAAGCGAATACAACGATGTCAGGGTATTATATGAAGATGAAAATTATGATTTGGCATTAATTGGAGTTTCGGCATCGAATTTAAGACCGATTTCCTTCACAGCAAATAGAGGCTTCAGGGCCGGTCAGCGCGTAATTGCCATTGGGAATCCATTGGGATTTGAAAAGACCATTTCAGACGGCCTTATTAGTGGCGTTAGGAAGATTGAGACTCTTGAGCTAATTCAAACCACTGTTCCTATTTCGCCAGGAAGTAGTGGCGGAGTTCTGCTAAATGAGGCCGGAGAATTGATTGGATTGACAACTGCGACAATCGAAGAAGGCCAAAATCTTAATTTCGCCATAAGCCTCAATACCATATCCCATTTTCTTGACACCTATAGTCACGCCTCAAAGTATGATTACAACGACTTGAAACCTGCCGGGACAAGTATCTGGTATAGAGTGGTTTTGAAATGGGTAGGAAATATATTGGTAATATTAATTTCTATTTTATTCGGCGGCGCATTTTATATTGTCATTCCGGTTCTGATAGGGGTGGGGTATATTCTATATTACATTGTTAAAGGGGCCATTAATTTCTTAAGATCGATAATTGGCCGGGGCAGAGAAAAACAGATTATAAATAGTTCATCCCTCTATTCAACACAATCTTCCTATGCAGAGAACAATGAATTCTGCGACGAAGGAGACGGAGGATACAATCATAATAAATTATTGCCTGATTCCACTCTTGATTCAGATGAAATTGATGATAGTACATATTATCCCGAGCTTAGTTTTTTTTGTTGGAAATGCGGTGATAAGATTACACTCGGCGAGTCTGTTGATGACAAAGTAATAATATGCGAAAATTGTGGCTCAGCAAATTCAAATCCCCATATTCAGGACGCGTAATCTTGCCAAAAATTTCTTGTCCGGCAGCCGCCGTGGGCTGCCCCAGGGCAACAAGAACCCGGGGACCACAGGGGTCCCCGGCTACAAGATTCACGGATGGGTGGCATGCTTCCCGACCCGTACGGGGAGGAAAGCGTGTTGACTCCAACCCCTCAACGCCCCGCATAACCACTTTTTTTGTTGACGGAAGCTTTTATAAAATATAATTATAAGGTCGGTTTTGGCTTATTAACTAAAGTTGTATTTTTTAGACGATTAAGATCCTAAACATTATTGGAATGAAAAAATGAATAGAATCGTGGTCTCAGGATTGGCCTTAGGTGCTGATCCAGAAATAGACGTGTGCCGGGTATGCGATTATGACCTTTCGTGGCTTTTATTTCATCCGTCATCTCTTCTGTGGATTGATAAGATTATAATATCAAACGAAATACGCGATTTGATTTTTCGGGGCATATTCGGTGTTGGAAATGATGCTCTTGGCCAGGCCGTAAAGGCAATTTTTGAAGTCCTGGATGAAAACTCGATTCTTGAGTTCAGAAAGACTTCAGATGTAATAGATCAGGAGATAAGCCATTCCATTTTCGCGCAAATCCAAGATGATATAAGTCAACTATCAGAGCAATTTCCAAATATCGAGAGAGTCGACGACGATGGCGTTCCGGGACTTGTCAGCATTGATAACGTCGAATATTGCGGGCCCATTCTTTGGACAATTTATGCCGGCATATTGCTCGCCAAAGTTTGGGACGCAAATATACTTTTTCCTGATTTCGCATACAATTTCCTCAAATATAAACAGACGGTCGATTACGGCAATAATAAGGTAGATTTCGAGGGTAAGCGTCTTTCCGCATTTCATAAGATAATTTCGATGTACCTTCCTGAGACGACAATCTTGACTCCAAATTTGACTGGTTTCGATAAATGTGACCAATGTGAAAAAAAGGAGGAATGCAGCCTTGAATCGAAGGAATTCGCAGCAAAAGGCATTAAAGAAATTATCGCCTGGCGTGACTATGATGAGATCTTTCAACTACGTGAATTAATCAATGAGATTACTGCTTCAAAAGAGAACTTAACCGACGAAGATGCGTTATCCGATTTCCTGCGCAAAGAATCCAAGATTAAGAGGAAAATTAATCTAATATTCCCGCGTGTGAAGCGCTGGACAAATATGATAACAATGGCATCTTTGCCAATAGTAGTTCTTGGGATATCGGCTGGAAATTCCATGGCTGCCACTTTAGGAGCGGCTACTGGCGGCATAGGTATGGCGATAAATAAGTACATTGAAATTGTAAATAGCCAAAATAGCTGGGTTAATTTTAGAAATATCGTAAAAAGGCGCGGAGTTAATTTCAAAAGGTGTGGAAATTGGCAAAAAAGTAGCGTAACCTTTCGCTGAACTTTAAAAGCAGAAGCCGTGGCGGTTAAGCTGCGGCAGAAC